>Ga0180438_10002419_pt1 | contig 30494 bp, 22 predicted proteins | sample SS_ome_12_FD_132455 | JGI IMG/M metagenome (GOLD analysis project Ga0180438, IMG submission 132455) | Hypersaline lake sediment archaeal communities from the Salton Sea, California, USA - SS_3_D_2 metaG | ecosystem: Environmental > Aquatic > Non-marine Saline and Alkaline > Hypersaline >...
ATCGAGAGTCAGGGCTTGGAGGTTAACGGCCCCCCTCTGCAGATCTGGATGGGGGATCCACGCCGGGATAAACCCGAGGAATTGAAGACGAAGATCGTCATCCCTGTAAAGGAAAAATGATCCATCTGCCAGATAAGGTTTTAACGCAAAGATGAAATGAGAAATGAAAAAAAATCCGTTTTTGATATTTTTTGTATTCTTATTTGGGTTGAAATTAGATGCGCAATGCACCCGGGCATGGAAAATTCTAGGTTCGCCTGTCAAAGATGACATTCATGATGTTTTTTTTCTCAACGATGAGATAGGTTGGGCTTATACCTATGGAACAGGCATAATCCTTAAGACGGTCGATGGGGGGGAGAACTGGCAGATTATTGCGAGGCTCGATCCGGTCTATTTTGAACAGATTCATTTTTTGGATGCTCGCATTGGCTGGATATGCGGCGAGCAGGGAAAAGTGTTAAAAAGCGAGGATGGTGGGAAAACATGGCTTGACAGGAGCCTGATCCTTCCGGATTCGAATGCGCTGCTTTATTCGCAGTGGTTTTTTTCTCCTGATATCGGGTTGGTGGGGGGAACGCTGCGATACCAGGGTGGGACCACCGAATTTTGTCTTTTTAAAACAAATGATGGTGGCTTGAGCTGGCTAAAAATGAGAAACAATCCTCAAGTTCATCTTACCCAAATTGTGTTTGTCAATGCTAGAGTGGGATATGCAGCTGGGGGAAATCGTATTTTCGAAACTCGGGATGCCGGTGAAAGCTGGTACCAGGTTTCTGAAAGTCAATTGAGCAATAAAAGGGAAGGATTTCGAGGATTATACTTTCTAAATGAAAATGTCGGATACGCCGTTGGTGCATCCGGAGAAGTGGTCTCGACTCGAGACGGAGGCAATAACTGGGAAGAGAAGAAAATCACTGCCAATAGGCTGAGGTCTGTTGTTTTTGTAAGCGATTCTGAAGGATACATTGTAGGAGATCAAAACAACGAAGAGGGCGTTCTTTACGAAACAAAAAATGGAGGGAAGACCTGGAAGGCTATCCAGTGTGAATATCCGGACTTGCATAGAATAATAAAAAGCAATAACTATATCTGGGCGGTTGGCAAAGAAGGAACCATCCTCAGAAAAAAGTCGGAAGCTCGATTTTCTCCGTTAGAAGTGTTGAACAAATACCATCTAATAATTTCTTGACTGACGGGTCGATTTTCTAAGCAGAATGTGACATGCTGCTAGTTTCTGCTATCCCCATGCACAAAAATAATTTCTTTTATAGTTGATGTAACGACTTGGTTGCTGAATTCGAGATGTAATCCCCAGGCAGCGAATAGTTTGGTTTGGATAACCGAACTTCCCCAAGTACAGCCTTTGATAGAAACGACTTGTGGCGAAAGATTATTTTGATCGAACCATCCCCCAAAAACCAAGCAAAAATGTGGACTGAGAACAAGGATATGATAGAGGGAGTTTTCTGTAAAGACCAGAACCGTATCGCCGGATTCCACTTCGCACTTCTTTAGCATCGGGAGATTTTTGATTTCAGCTTTGATTTGTTCCAGGGAAAAACCTGTCTTGGCATTTACATTAATTTTCATTTTTCCCCTTTAATATCGGCGTGACGATGTCGGCAACCACTTTCCATTCTCCCTTTTCTTTAAACATGATCAGCGTGAAATAGGCATCCAGCCGATCGACTTTTCCGTCGGTCCGTAGCTCTCGATAGTGAAAGACGGCCATGGCATAAGCTGCGTCGCCGTTTTGCACGATGAGAGGAGATTCATAGTCAATGCCCCAGTTTGTCTTCTTGAACCATTCGCTGTGATCGTCGAGATATTTTTGCCGGCTGTCTGTTCTTCTTCCATGGGAATTGATGTAATGGAACTCTTTGCCATGAGTGATCGTATCGACGAAACCCTCGAAATTTCTTTTTTTTATTGATTGGACATATTGCTCATATGCCGCCTGTGGAGTATCTTCAGCGAACACCGTTGTTAACATCATTGTCCAGAAAAAAAGAATCCCACAACCCGTTTTTTTCATTCCCATCTGCGACTCCTTGTATTTCTTAGTGTAAATTTATCGACTAGATGACATCGCTCAGACGCAAAAACGAATGCACTTTTTATGATAACGTTATCAATATTAACAGGGATATCTGGTCGTTCGACCTTTTTCGTGAATCCGTACGTTAAGCCTCCTTATTTATCTTCTGTCGTTTAAAACATGACTGTCCCTGTCACATTTGAAAATTGTTTATGAATTGTATGTTTTCGCGAATAAGGACGATTTTTATTATTGTGTTGTCTATATTTTTATTCGAGAAGTGCGTGAAGTCTGGTTTGATTGACTGAAAAACTGGGATTGAAAATGAAAGGGCGCCTGAGCCAAAACAGGGACCATGTCAATGCAAAAGTAGTGACCAAGTTTTTTACTTTGATTTTTATCTTTGTGGCTATTTTATTTCTTTCTGCCGGGACTTTAAACTGGCCCGAAGCCTGGATTTTGCTTTTCTTCTATTTCTTGTTTTTTGGAGGAAGCCTGATTTGGTTGGGAAAAAATGACCCTGGCCTCCTCGCGGAACGGATGTCGACAAAAAAAGGTGTCAAGGGTTGGGATAGAATCATTATGGGTGTTTACGCGATCATCCTCCTAATGCTCTTTGCGGTTACGGGGCTTGATTCTATCCGGTACGGATGGTCAAAGGTGCCTGTTGGGTTGAAAGCTCTCGGCTTATTAGGATTCGTTATTTCCTGTGTGTGGATCCTTTGGGTAATGAAAGAAAATTCGTATCTATCGAAGATGATAAGAATCCAGAAGGATCGCGGGCAAAAGGTCTGTAAAACGGGACCTTATCGATACCTCCGGCATCCAATGTATGCAGGTGTGATTCTTTCCGTATTCAGTTTCCCTCTTTGTCTTGGTTCTTTCTATGCCCTACTGCCCAGCTTGTTTATTGCATGCCTCTTCATTCTTCGTGCCTCGCTTGAAGACAAAACTCTAAGGAAAGAGCTGCCCGGATACCAAGAATATGCAAAACGAGTGCGGTACAAATTGCTCCCAGGCGTGTGGTAAAGGGGGATTCAGGTCAATGAAGAAAAAGCGGGTATCGATCTTCATGTCGGTTAGCTTTTTGTTATGCGTCCCGAGCATAGGTTGCAGGGAAAATCTGAATCGAGCGAACGCGGATGGAGATTACCTCAATCAGCTCTCCCCTGGGAATGAAGCCGAAATATTTGCTCCGGGATTGGTATCAACAGAATTTGGGGAGAGAGACGCGGCCTTTTCTCCAGATGGCAGTGAGTTTTTCTTTTCGAAAAGAGTCGGGACGATGTATGTCTTGATTTTCATTGAATGGAAAAATAGCAAATGGTCTAAACCTGAAGTCGCCCCTTTTTCCGGGAGATATTGTGATTGGGAGCCCTGTTTTTCCCTCGATGGAAATACACTCTATTTCGTATCGACAAATCCGTTAATCAGTTCCCGTTTTCATATCGGAACCATCCAGATAGGCAGAAATCATGTCCGAGGCTAATTCGTGATTCTGAATTTGACCACTTCAATGAAACCTTGTTCGTTCTCCCGGCACTGCCAGAAGCAATCGTCTGTGAAATATGTCCAGGGTTCCGTCGGAAATTTTATATTTCCCAGGATTTGAACGGAAGCGATAAAATCGCCCTTTGAATCGAAAGCATCGAAGGAGTCGGGTGAGTTTTTATCCTTTTCTGTCAACACATGGATGAGCATATTCCCCTCGGAGTCGATGAGGATATTGTCAAATGCCGGCTTATATTTGGGAAATTTCGTATTTTCGATTAGAAATTCAGGGACTTTATCCGTTGGTCCATCAGATGAAACCGCGACCAATTCGTTGAAAAAATTTTTCTGGTCCTCTCGAGTGATTTTTATCGGGATGTATTCACGACTGAAAGTTGAATGGAGTTTTTTTTGAATGTCCATAATGCCGATCTTATATTCATCAGAAAATCCAACCACAATTTCCCCCATTTTACCGACATCCCAGTGCACGCTCGGGCAGTACGGTTGAGGGATATTGACGCCTCTTCCCTGGATTTGCAGGAATTTGTGTTTCCAGACACTATGGGAATATAGGGAATCCAATAGATCGAAGTTTTCAGAGGACAAAAGGACGAGCGAAGTCAATTGCGGTTTTTCTGGATCCGTTGGAAACATCCTCTCCAATTCCATTATCAAATTCCCGCTGAGAAGCGCCTCCATTCTCATCGGATATCCCAGATTGGACGGGAATTTTTTTGAAAATAAGAACTTGCCGTCCGGCGATAAGGTGCATAAGCGCCTGTTGCCCATGTCCAGGACCACAATGCGATCGTATGAGAAGACAACTTGGAAGGGCCTTGAAAAGTCGCCAGGTCCCTGGCCAGCTTTGCCGAAAGTAGCCAGATAACTTCCTTGGGCATCGAATTTTTTTATATCGTTTGCCTGGGCATCACAGATATACACGTTGCCTTTCCCATCCGAAGTTATCCCGATGGGGGCCTCGAAGAACACACCTTCCGGCATCGATTCAGCTTTAAGAATGAGTTCGGGAACAAATCGGACTTTTCCTGCTGAATAGACCGTTTTAAGTGACGCACATTCTGCCTGGAGATAGAAAACGATGATGAATGCGGAAACAAAAACTAGGAAGTTGAAAGCGAAATTCTTTTTCATTTTTGTTTTTATCCTTTCTTCGGAAAGATGATTTTGAATGTCGTTCCGCCTTTTCGGCTAACCTCTATGCTTCCGTCAATTTGGTCTATCAGATCATTGATGAGTTGAAAGCCCAAGGTTTGCGGGTTCTGAAAATTCACGTTTTTCGGAAGGCCAACTCCGTTGTCTCTAACGATCAGACTATATGAATTTTTTTCGTTCTTATGAAAATAAAGCCCTATTTTCCCTTTCCGATCTGCGGGAAATGCATGTTTCAATGCGTTAGAAATAATTTCGTTTATGACCAGACCTAGGGGGATGGCATTATGTATACCTAAGGAAATGGATCCAACGTTCATATCTAATCGAATGTTCGATTCTTTAACTTCGAAAGTATGAAATAGCGAAACGGCCAATTTCTGGATATAGTCTCCAAAGTCTATCCTTGCCAGGTTCTCGGAATCATATAACCTTTCGTGGACCAGGGCGATCGACCGCAGGCGATTCTGCCATGTTTTTATAATTTCTGTCATTTTTATATCTTTGATTTTTCTTGCCTGCAGCCTCAGTAGACTCAACATGAGTTGCATATTGTTTTTCACCCGGTGGTGAAGTTCCCTGATCAGAACCTCTTTTTCTTTAAGAGATTTTCGAAGTTTTTCTTCGATCTGTTTTCGTTCTGTGATATCTCTCAGAACCGAAACGACACCTACGATTTTTTCGTTCTTTTTCAAAAGAGAACCGTGTATTTCGATAGTTTTTTCCTTACCTGACTTGGTTAGAAGGATCAATTCCAGAGCTGGAATTCGGTGTCCTGAAATAATCTTTGAGAAAGATGTGGATATTTTTCTTATGTTTTCTGACGAAAACATGTCTAGGGCATGAATTCTTCTTCCTATTATTTCTTTCTCCCGGTATTCTCCGAATTTTAACACTCTCCTGTTGACTTTTGTGATCTTGCCCGAAAGATCGAGTTGAACGATGCCATCGCTGACGCTGTTGAAAATCGCATCGGATTCTTTTCCAGTTCGAATTGTTCCCTTATGTGCTTCGTATTGCTTGGTCATGTAAAAGTTGCTGCTTATTCCTATTTTGGCTTAAAATTCGCACATATCTTCTTTACATGCTGATTTTTCCTATTCATATGACTTTTTTCATCAGAAATCGACCTGAATCATGTAATGGTACATCATCCACGAGGTTTATACCGGTTGGATCTTCAAAAATGGTCGCGATTCATGAAACGGGACGACATAACGTATAAATTGTGTTAATGTAAATTGTTTTGGATAATGACATGATAACGATAGGCGTTATCACTGCGATCAAAGAGGAAGCCAGGTATTTCTATGCAAAATATTCGTTTGAGAAAAAAACGCTGTTTTGCCGTGATTTTCTCCAATGTATTGAAAATAATATCAGATTGATACTCGTCCATTCTCATCCGGGTCCGGTTAATTCATCAGCAACTGCGGAGTCTCTTATCATCAATTTCTCCCCCGATTTCATTTTCAATACCGGAAGTGCCGGATCACATGATGTCGACATTTTGCCTTGGGATGTTGTCATCGGTGATCGTTATACAATGAACTACAATATCGAGGACGCTGAACAGAGCAAAATCAAAGAGAAAAGGGGACCTCTGATCAGGTTTATGAAAAATGATGAAAAAAAATCATTCGATTTTCTTGAACCTGATGGATATTTGCTTGAATTGGCCCAGGAAGTGAGCCAGGAAGTCTGTTTGGAGAGGATGGCTGGAGATGATTATCGCGATTTAAACAGGATTCACAGAGATCCAAAAATATTTTGTGCAGGAATCGGTTCGGAAGAACACTGGACAGTGGATGCCGAGCTGATCGAGAAAAAGAAAAACTTCTTCGGCCATCGAATCGAAGATAAGGAATCTGCCTATATAGCCCAGGTTAGCCGTTTTCATGATATTCCTTTCCTCAGCATAAGAGGAATTTCCGATAATGAACTCTTAGAAGGAACTGTCGGTTATGAAGACGTATATAAGAGAATCGAATCATGCTCTATCAATGCATCAAAACTGGTGGTCAGAGTGATTGAGAAAATTGGAGAAGATGTTTGATTCAGACGATTCGAAAAAATATGATGTTTGATTTTTGGCCTGAATCCGATTCGTTATATGGAAGGGCCTGCATATCCCTGGTGTTGTTCCGGATTTTATATTTTTTATTCCAGAAACCCTATCGATCGATCTTTATTCCCGAGAGGATTTCCAAAGCCAAAAGCACTTCTGCGTTGGGATCAAAATCGTAGGACTTAAGCCTGTCAAGAGTAAGCTCAAGGTCCGGCCTCAGGAGCCTTCCTTTTTCCGGATCATCGGGAAACATCAAGAATTGCTTCGTCGGGACAGACAAGGTTATCCCGGTGTTGGCCAGAGAAAGTTGAAGAACCGACCCGTAATGATTTCCTGCCTGGCCGGATGGAATCCCCACAATCTTGGCGCCAGCTTTTTTAAGGAATGCTGCCACCCAATAGCCGCCGCTGAAGGTTCGCGGCGAAGTCAAAACAACGATGTTCGCAACCTGACAGGAAGCTTCGTATTGGCCGGACCGGACTTCGGCCGCGAATGTTGGCGTCCAATTTTTGTAATATTCGATCCAACCCTCCCTATCCCGTTTTTCGCTCTCGTCTTCGGATGTCTCGCTAAGCAGCCTTTTATCAAAGAGATAGTCCCCAATCTTGAGCGGAAAAGCTCTGCTTTTATTGATTTCCTCCAACGAGCGGTTCTTGTGATGATCGAACAAGTAGGGGGAGAGTCTTTCGACTGAGAGCATTTCGGATACGGATTGATAGACATGCAGGCCATACAAAAAGTAAACGAGGATATCGCAACCGATGGAATGGCCGCCGCCGTTGCGTCTCACATCGATAATGAGCATCGCCGTATTCGACTTTTTCATCTCAACCGCCAATGACCGCAATGTATCGGTCATGGCAGGTAGGCCCTCGATTATTTTATCGTGTTCTTCCGGAGGTTCGGCATTGTGGAACTGCCTATAGAAATGTTTGGCCCAGTCTTCGGCTTGCTTATACCCTGTGTTTCTGAACGCCTCAAAGGCCTCTCGATAACTCACAAGGTTGTCGAGTCGCAATAGAGCAGCTTTTTTATTTCTATCGATGAAACTGAAATTCGGATCACGCTCTTTCTTTGAGGGAAGCTCAACTTTAGAAGACAGAGTGATAGGTTCTTTGGGAAGATTTTCGATGAATTCGACTTCTTGTTCTAGGATTTTATCGGATCTCATAAGAAAGCGGCATCGGATTTTTTCAGCTCCCTTCGCACCTTGAATGAGAGCGGCCAAACCATCCGGTAACCCAAGGCTTTCCCTAAGGTTGTGGAGGTTGCCGAATTCATTTTCTGCACCGGCTAACTGCCTCTGTCGCTCCACTAGTTCCGGGTAAGACACATCGTTGATTCCGGTGAGAATAGAACCAAGAATCGGCTTGTGGTTCTCAAAATAGACTCTGGAAACATAAAGCTGGTCTTTAACGATCTCCCAGCCCAATGGCAGGCGGAAGCGTGATTTTTCACGGGAAAAGGGAAGGCTAATGTATGTGTGTCCGTCCTGGACTGCAGCCACAAAGGGCAGAAGAAGTTCATAAAAGTCGGTTGCGGTCATTCCTTCTGGGGGAATGGCCTGGAGAATCTGCTGGAACCTGCGGTGGAATGTGATTTTTCCCCCGTTTATTCCATAGGGTTCCGGATGGATGGACTCGATAAACGAAGCGAGTTGAAGAGTATCCTCGATAAGCTGTTCGCCAGCCACTCTTTTCGTCTCCCGGTTCTGAGCGCTAGCAACGGACCATAAAAGGGGAAGAATCAAAAGAAGCATAAGAATCAAGACCGTAGGTTTTGTGTTTTTCATCATTGCCATTCTATCCTTTTCATAAAACGTTCTGCTCATGTTTGGATGAATATCTCTGTTCGTTGAATACTGAGGATTTTTTTAAGGATATCACTCGTTTTAAATATAAATCTGAAAAATAGAGGATTTTCATTATCTGGTGGAAAATATGTTCTGATTTTCATCGCAGGTCTCTGACTTTCAAGATCCCCCCGCTGTCCTGAGCAATATACAGGAAGCCTTGATCGTCCCGGGTAATGCCCTCCTGATTATCTCCGAGAAAGGCGTATTCCTTTACGACCTTTCCTTCGAGAGTGATCTCAACCAGGATGTTATCGGCGTCGCTCACCACATTCAACAACTTGGTTTCCGGATCATAATACATGCCAGCTGGATCATCTAATTTCAAGGGCAAAACCCGCATTATCTTTGCTTCAGCTGTTTTTTCGTGACTGGTATTCAAAGGGATATAAAGTTCAAATACACAGGGAGGGTCCCATTGATTTCCTGCATAAAAGGCCCCGCCTTCAGGATGAGCTTCATCCCGTACAAATTCTAGTGATTCAACTCCCTGATCATATGTTTCTTGCTGTTTTTGGATATAATTAGGATCCCCCTTCCATAACCGGTTTATTGGAAACTCCCGAGTGACGTCTTGATCGACCGGGTCAACCTCAAGAATGACATCCTCGCCCTCCACAATCACATAAAGAAATCCGGTCTGAGGATTCACGGTTATGCCTTCCAGATCCCCTGGAATTTGTATGCCGGAAACCAGCATCCCATCGGTTTTGATCTCAAGAATCATTCCCTCATCGCTGACGACAAAAAGAGTTTTTCTTGATGGATGAAAACAGATTCCGGAAGGTTCCTTGATCCTTCTCTCCAGGTCAATATCACTTCCAAATCCCTGTTCATCGAGCCACTTATAAGGGAATCGGATATTTGTTGAAAATTTCTCTTTTGGGCAGGCTATCCCCAGGATTAATAATATCAGCAGACAAACCGTCTTTGTTTTCATTGCTCAATCCCTAAAATTCCAATATCGCATTTATCTCACCAATGAGGTGGGTTGGTTGGACCAAATTCGTCTCGTGAAAAGTCCAGGTTAAATAATTTTACATTTAAGATGGGAATATGAGTTTTTACTCGACTTTCCGCATTCGGAATTCCATACTAACGTACCAGGTGCCGTCGGGTCTTTGCCGCTCGGACCTGGCCGTTAAAATCCCCTCGTCGTCAATCGCAAAGCCGAACTTATATGTTTCCCCTCTCGCGTCTTTGTTGATGTAGTGGAGAGCCTTTCGCTCAACGTCAATCTCGATTTTTTGCGTGAAGACGAAACCGCTTCCGGTTCCTCCGCAATGCCACATTCTGTATTCGCCGCTTGGGCCATCGAAATAGATCATTCCCAGACCGTACATGATGTTAGTCTCAGCATCTTCCGGGACTCCTTGCGGTCTGAATCTTCCTTCACCGTCGACGACGAGTCCGTTGCACCTGTAGCTGTACAATTCAGTCACGGAGAACGGATAGCGTTGGTCGGGCCCGACCAAGATCCAGCCTTCACCTTTCCATTGCCCGATGACAAAATCCAGTTTCTTCATCGCCACCCGCTCATCATTATCATCTTTTTGGATGCTGCTGTGATTCATCGATTCCTCCCTGTTTCGGTATTTCTCCGGCTCAGCAGGCGGAACATCCCAATCTTTCATGTCGTAGATCCAGCCCGGATAGTCTTTGTCGACTGAAATCCGGTCTGTTTGAATCTTTACGGGATGATCGGCCAGATATCTTTTGATGTACTGAATGATCGAGATAAGATCGATTCGGGGGTCCACCGTCATATGCAAAGAATCGTTCTTTGTGAAATCCCGTCGAGGCATATGGGAAGGATATGATGTGGATACTAAACAAACAAAAGTCGATAGAAGCAGACCTATGAGCCTTCCGGCCGATTTTTTTAACTTTGTTTTCATAGTTATCACCTCTCGCTAAAATTTGTGGGCCTCGGTTCCCTCGGATAAGCGGCCGTGAGAGCAATAGAGGCCTCTGGTTATGGATCCGGCTGCCATCCCTGATTCATATCCCTGATTCGCGGCCGCGGGTCTTGAACCGGATGACGACCGGAAGCATGGGATTATCCTTTTCATCCGCAAAATTCTGGGCAAGCTCGGAATTGAGGCCAAAACCGTATTCCGTATCAGGTTCGAGCTTGATACCCAGGATGAAAACCGTATTAGAGGATTCCCATCTGAATTCACCTGTGAATTCAGGAAATTCGGTGTTTTCGATATGAATGAACAGGGTGTTCTGGTTCATGGAGCGGTCGAACTCGATCCGGATTTCCTTCAAACTAGGATCGACATCCGATTCTCTGTCTGCTGGCACCGTGCCCACAACTTTCGGGAGTCTTTCCGGGTGAGCCTTTAATTCCTCGAACCGCTTGCGCGCTGCTTCCCTTCTCTGGGCAGCAATTTCATCCAGCCTGTTTTTGATCTTCGCGAATTCCTCAGGATTTTCTGACATATTCTCCAAGGCGGAGATCACGTCAGGGAGGAAAGAATCAAATGTCGGATAGCTCTCGCGCCGGCTCTCGAATTCTCCGAAAAATTCATAAAGCTTCTCAACAAGCACGAACTGCCGGGCCATCTGCCTGTCTACTTCGGCTTCAGCCTCTTCTTCTCCTCTAAAAGCCAGCAGATATCGAGCAACGGAGGTGCGGACGAAAGTTTCCTTCATCATAGTTTGCCACTCGGTATAAGCCTGATTCCTCATAAAGGATTCAACAAGGGGAAAAAGCTTTTCCCCTAACATTCTGAGCTCCGATTGATGCCTGTCTACAAGTGGATTGACGAAGGAGTGGCAAAATTCGTGAATGATCGTGGTCAAAAAACCTATGTTCTCGAAAACAGGAAGCTTGTCCTCATCAAGATTAGGGTATCCCAAACCCAGAATGGAATAGTATTCGATTTCTCCGCCTGGGCTCCGGAAGCAGAGTCCATAGGAAGGTCCTCCATTATTCGGTGCCAGAGCGATGATGAAATTGCCCTCTGCTCCATCGCCGAAAAAGGACGTAAACCAATCGAGATGGACTTCCTTTTTCACGAAATCTTGAGCCCGTTCCAAGGTCACCGAATAAAAATCCTGATGATCTTGGAAAAATTTCATGAAATCGGAATCCTTAACGAACGTCCGGGCCTCATTCAGGAAGTCGCGGACCGTTTCCGTTGTCCAGCGTCTGTCCAACAATTCTGGATATTTTTCAAAATCAATCCTCTCTTCGAGTTCGGGAGGATTGGAAAGATAAATCGCAAGACTCATGGGGGCATCAAATCCGATTCCGGCATTCCTGCGAAGATTCTTGACCATCTCGACAGCAGAGTGTTTTTTGAACGCATCGAAATGTTTTTCAATGTCTGCCACATAAGGGATGACACCGCGCTGGTTGTACTCGCCGTTTCCAGCCAGGCGGAAAATGATGCTCATTAGCTCCACCCTGGGATCAACAACAACTTGAATTCCGGTTCCATTGTTCTCATTGACTTTCGGGAAGATGATGGCCGTTGATAAGAAGACAATAAGGATAAAACTGATAATATTGATTTTCTTCAGGATTTTTTCATTTTTCATGAGTTCCCCCTGTTATTGAATTGCACTATCCAAACAGGTATATTCCAATATTTTATAAGTAAGACTAGATTTCCAATGGAGTTTTCGACCTAATTTATACACTCTTTCTTTACCTTCTGAACTTTCATATACATATGTTTTTTTTTGTTGGAAGTCGTCCTGAATCACGAATGAGGACATCGTTTATATGAATTATGCCGGTTGGATCTTTTTAAAAGAGATTGGGATAATGAAAAAAAGTCATGCGATTATGAGGAGTTTCTGACTATAAAAAGCCATCCGGCAGGAGAAAGGATATTATTATTTTGTGAGAACGTCTCCCGGTTTTTGCCAGGTCAATTTTCCGCTTTCGACCACAAAGGTGCCGTTGACAAGGACATATTCGATGCCCTCGGCATATTGATGCGGCTCGAAGAAGGTCGCGGTATCTTTGATCGTCTTCGGATCGAAAACGACCAGGTCGGCGTGAAAACCCTCCCGGATCATCCCTCTGTCGCGAAGACCCAATATCTGGGCCGGCAGCGAGGTGGAGGCCCGGACGGCGTCTTCCAGGGAAATGACGTTTCTTTCCAAAGCAAAATACCGGATTTTTCTCGGGAATGTTCCGTAGTACCGGGCATGTACGGGTCCATCCCCTGGCAAAGCGATGCTGGCATCTGACGAGGTTGCGGTCCAGGGTTGGGCTGAAAAAGCGTCGACATCGATTTCTGCCATCGAAAAAGCGCGCAAGCGTGCTCCTCCAGGCCTGTCTGCGTATCCCTCGAGCTGAAGTTTGATGACCATCTCCACATCCGGCACCCCGTGCGCTTCGGATATCTCTGCGAGGTTTTTCCCGATATAAGACTTATCCGGATAATCCATGACGATGATGTTTTCAGCCTCGCCCCTCCAGTTGAGGTTGTGCCTGATGTCCTTAAACAAATCTTCAGCCATTTCCGTATTGTCCAACACTTTTTGCAGTTCGATCTGGAAGTCTCGCCCCAGAGCCCACCGCGGTATCAAAACCACGCTGCCGTCGCTCCCCGAAGTATTGTACGGATAACAATCGGCCCAGATGTCCACCCCCTGTGCCCGCGCCTCATCGATCAACCTTATGATGGCCCGGCTCGCCCCCCAGAAATCGGCCCCCCTTGCTTTGATATGGGAAGCCAGGACCGTGGCCCCTGTCCGCTTCCCCACATCGATGAGCTCTATGATGTTTCCCAGCATGTTCGGAGGCCCGGGCTTGTGCTGGCTGGGCACATACCACATGGGCGTCAGACCCGCGGCCCTCTCGTGGGCCATGTAAACGCCGCCGAAAGGAACGATCTCTTTCACCAGGGCTACGACCTCATCTTCGGTGCTCCAGATACTCGGTACATATTCAAGTCCTGTGGACATGCCGAAAGCGCCCGCTGTCATGGCCTTCCGTACCAGTTCCTTCATCTGTTTGATCTCTTCCGGCGTGGCCGGTCTCTGGAATTCTTCTCCCATCACTTGACGGCGGACAGCATTGTGCCCGATAAAAAGCATGACGTTTGGCCCTGTTCCTTTTGCTGCCAGGGTTTCCCGCTGCGTTCGGATGCCGATCGGTCCTCCCCCGCACATGTTGGAAACGAGAGAGGTCACGCCCTGGCTGACGAAATTGGGAGCGAAAAATCTTTTTTCATCTTCACCCTTCCAGGATGTCTCGTCCTCCACGCTGTCATAGGAATGACTATGGATATCGATGAATCCCGGAGCGATCACTTTCCCTGTGATATCGATGATCTTTTCGGCTGAAGAATTTTTTTTCAGCCTGCCGACCGCAGCGATCTTCCCGTCTTTGATGCCCACGTCTGCATAAAAACACGGATTCCCGGTCCCATCCAAGATCCGGCCGTTTGTGAAGAGGATATCGAATCGTTCCTCGGCTTCGGCGGTGAAAAAAGCCATAGCGGCCAGTGAAAAGAACAAGACCCAAATCACGATCGAAAATAATCTCGCTTTTTTCATCTCTCCCTCCGCTTCGTTCAAGTCGAGACTATACCTTACATGAAATATCATCCCTTTTTCAACGCAGAGTCCTGCCCGGGCAAATGAATCTGTTGATTTTGGCGAGATTTTTTATTATCTTATAGATGCTCGTTATAATATTTTCATAAGCGATTCCAACTGCCTTTAAAATAATCATCCATGGAGTGAAAAAATGGCTGTTCAAGCAAAAATTAGAGAGTATCGGCCGGAAGATCTAAACCAGGTGCTGGGACTGGTCAAAGAACTGGAAGCTGAGATGGCAGAAAGATTCTCGAACATCAAGATCACGGCAGCGGAATGGGATTACAAACAGAGATACCTTCAACCAGGGAACAAATACAAGACATTTGTCGCTGAAGTGGAAGGCAAAATCGTGGGTTACCTGATCGGTTATCCCTCCGTCAGTGCGCCCGAAGTGGACCGCATGTATGATGTTCTCCCTGTCGCACCCGGCCAGGTTCCTCCGGAGTTTTATCTCCAGATCACGTTTGTGTCCAAACCTTTCCGGAACCAGGGGATATCCACACAGCTCCATAAGAGGATAGTGGAATATGCCCGGGAACAGGGGCACAAGGAGCTGTATGCCTGTATTGCCAAGTGGAACGAGCCGGAAATCGCCGTCATCAAATCTCTCAAGTTCGAGATCAAAGACCTGGGATACAGATACCGGTTGAGCCTGAAATTATAAGCGTATCTCTATTCTTCCACTTTGATTTCGACCGGCGGGCTTTCTGCTCTCTGTTTTCCCGCGATCCCGACCGCTTTGATTCGATAAAAGCCCGGCCTCATATCCCAGTACAGGCTGAAAGGATAGGACGCCTCGCCGATTTTTTGATTGTCCACCCACCATTCCACGCGGTCCACGGCCATTTCATCCGGGATACTTGCCTTGAATTTGATCCTTTGGAATGAGGGCCGGAGAATAGGGTCCATCTTGAATACGTCCCGGTTCCGGGGAAAGGCGATCGCAAACGGTAATCCTTGTGAGGCCTGCAGCCCTTTTTGCCTGCTTTTTCCTGTATGAACGGAGCAATATTGTTGCGGTTCTGTTCCTTTGATGAATATGTCCTCCATGGCGCCGGGGCAGTGTTCTGTGGCGCGATTTCCCGAGAGCGGGCAGATTTTGGCTTTAACGACTTCCCCGGCCTCTGCAAAGGAAAGGGGAGACTTCCGGTTTTCCAGAAGGAGCATGATGTCTTTGAAAAGCGGCCCGCATCCGGAAACTCCCGAAATGTTGTGCATGGGGGAGGCATCGAAATTCCCTACCCAAACGCCGACCGTGTAGCGCGGGGTGTATCCGACCGTCCAATTGTCACGAAAATCCACGGTTGTGCCGGTCTTGACCGCACAGTCGAAGGGCAGATTCAGGGGAGAGAGGTAGCCGAAAGCGGGAACACGCGCGTCCCGGTCGGCAAGGATATCGCTAAGGATGAAAGCGATTTGTGGAGAGAACACCCGGTGCGGGCTTTCCCTCTTATCCCAGTCGATTTCCTTTTTTTCTGTGTCGTAACATCCGAGGATCGCTCTATCCCCTATGTATATCCCTCCCCTGGCCAGAGCGGCGTAAGCCCTTGTCAATTCCAAAAGGGTGACTTCCCCGTTCCCTAGGGTCAGGCCGACGCCGTAATGGCTCGGGCTTCTTTCCAGGCTCTCGAAACCCAATAACTTGAGCCTTTGGTATAGCAGATCGGGGCCGAGTCTGTCGAGAAGGGCAACGGCCGGAACATTGTAGGAACAGGCCAGGGCCTGCCTCAGGCGCACGGTCCCGTGGAATCGCTCGTCATAGTTGCGGGGAGAATAACTCCCTCTCGGGGTAGGAAAGTAGAAGTCCCTATCTTCCAGAATCTCTGCTGCGGTCATTCCTCTTTCCAGGGCCAAGCCGTAGGTGAAGGGTTTGAGCGTGGATCCAGGTTGCCGGAGGGCCACGGTGCCGTTGACCTGCCCGTCATGGCGGGCATCGAAAAAGTCCTTGGAACCCACCATGCTCAAAATCTCGCCTGTGGGATTGTCCATGACGATAACAGCAGCATTGGAGATGTTTTTCTTTTCCGCCCTCAGGATGTGATCCCCGACCAGCGCCTCGATTTTCTCCTGAAGCGAGTAATCGCATGAAGTCTGGATCGTGCTCAGTGACCGTTTTATGGATGGCGGGATCTGCCGGAGGATGAAATCGCAAAAATGGGGGGCCCGAAAATTGATGTGTTCCGGCACTAGCTGCAAAAGCTCTCCTTTTGCCCTTTGCCATTTCGCCCGGTCGATATGCCCGCTTGCGAGCATTCGATCGAGGATGCGCTCCTGCCTTTGTTTTGCTTGACCGAAAGAGCGGTAGGGGTTATGTGTCGATGGGGACCGGGGGAGTCCTGCTAAAAAAGCGGCTTCTGCCAGGCTCAGGTCTGCGGGCGGTTTGTCGAAATACAGTTTCGATGCGGCGGCGATCCCGTAAGCCTGGTTTCCGTAGTAAATGCGGTTCAGATATTGGGTGAGAATTTGATCCTTGGGAAACGTGCGTTCGAGCCGGAGGGCAAGCCAGATTTCATGAATTTTGGCGAAAAGCGTGCGGCGGCTGTGGAAGATATTCCGTACGACCTGCTGGGAAATCGTGGACGCGCCGGAGACGATCCGCCCGTACCGGACGTTCTGATACAGGGCCCGGGAAATGGCGACCGGATTGATGCCGGGATGGATGTAAAAATACCGGTCTTCTGCTGCGATCGTGGCATTGACTAGCTCGGGGGAAACCTCATCCAGGGCTACCCATCGGCAGCGGCCTCCTTCATCCGAGAGGACCTCTCTGAGCGGAGCGTTGTTTCGGTCCAGCAAGGAAAGGGAAATTCCCGGTGAAGGCTCGAGGCATTCCCCGGGAAAAGGCATGTACAAAGATAAAGACATCAATACGGCAAGGAACGATAAGGTCAAAGCTACGATCCTTTTTATTTTTTTGGCCATTTCATTTGATGATGTCTATCTTGGCTTCTTCGCTCCGGCCGAAAACCTCGGGTGAATACATCTCTGCGATCTTGGTTCCGGGGGCATGGAACGTCCCGTATGTCAGGGCTCTTACGAGATACCGATGGGTGTGAATTCCGGGCATCAAGGAATCGGCAAAAAGGAGAACCCGGTCGTCATGCATCTCGATATGGTTGAATCCCTGCCACCACCGCTGCCATCCTGCGGACCCCGCCAGCGCTTCCATTTGTTTTTGACGTTCTTCGCTTTCGGTCAGGAATGCCGGGTTCACCGCCTCGAATCCTGCGGGGAGCGGATCGTCGAGAACCACGAAAAGGCTTTCCTGGGGAGAGATGACCTGGAGCGTGACAACGGCCAGTGTCCCCGCCTGGATGGAATCGATCGGATCGCCGTCCAGGGTCGTGATGTTTTTTATAACGCTGAATCCCTGGTCCAGGGCTGTCAATTTCCTCATGGGGGCGTATGTCAGCCGCGTCTGGTAATAGAGTTTTCCTTTTCCCCGCATGTCGATTTTCAGCGGCACGGATTTTCCCGGCGTCAGGTCTTCCAGAGGCGATTGGATGATTGCCGTTTTATCCCGGACATCGAAGGATTCTTCGAGGATGCTTTTTCCCGCCAGGAAGATCGCGATTCTGAAATCGGGTGCGATTTTTTCGTATCGCTTGTAAAACTCGCTCAGGGCATAAAAAACATAGAAATTGTCCTGCGTAGTTGCCCAGGATCCCGCTTTACGCTGTTCCACGAGCCAGCGTGCGATCGATGAGAGCAGGGGATTTTCGGTGCCGACTTCGATGAGACTCTGGAGGATGAGCGCTGTTGTCCGCTTGTTCGATGCGTAGATCCATCGGCCTTCCCGGCCTTCGTCCTCTTCGAAGTGCGCTGCCGTCGGAGTGATTTTGACCTTGTTCATCAATTCCTGGATGAGAACGTTCCTGGCATCGAGCGATCCTCTTCCCCGGTCGAAGGCTTTTAGAAGGAGAGTTTTCCCGAAAAGGGAAAGGGCCTCCCTTTCTGCGAAAAGTTTTTCCGCATAGGCCGGTTCAGGCTGGCCGAACAGGGCCAGCGCGTAGAGGGCATAAGCCTGGGTGGTTTGCCAGATTTTCTGGTGGTAGGGATAGTTTTGCTTGACCATCCGTCCCCGGATCATGTTTTTCAAATAAGAGATGAGGCGGTTCAGGCGGCCCTCATCGACAGCGAATCCGGCCTCCCTGGCACGGGCCAGCGCAAAGGCCGCATAACAGGAGTTGAATGGTGAGTCATACGGGGAATCCGGCCACAGCCCGAAACCGCCGTTTTCTCTCTGGTATTCATAAATGTCCTCCAGGCCTTTCCGGATATGATCTTTCATCTCGGCCTGTGAAAGCTCGCTCAGTTTGAAATCAGAGAGGACATCCTGGGCCACGATATAGGGCAGAATGGAGGAAAGACGCTGTTCCAGGCAGAGATAGGGATAGTCTGTGAGAAAGCGGACACTGCCCTCCAGCCCCGCTAAAGCACTGGCAGATGCGGAAAAGGCGATCCGGCTTTCAGCGGCATACACCTTTTCCGGAATGCGGATCGTCTCTTGGGCGGATTCTGCCGTTTCCCCATATAGGGCCACGGTCTCTGTCGGACGGGGCAGTTTCAGCGGGAAGGATACCTCGAGGCCGTCTGTGTCCTCTCCCATCCGGGCCCGAAACGCGAGTTCTGCTGTCCCCGGTTTTTCCACTTTGAAGGTGAAGAGAGCCTCCCGGCTTTCTCCGGCATCCAGAGAGAATTGCCTCGCAGGATTCTCTTCGGTTAACAGCAATCCGCCTGCCTGGCAGTCGAGGACGATTTCCGCTTTGCCGGCAGTCTGATTGTGAACGACCACGCCGCCAGAAAATTCGTCGCCGACCCTGGCAAAACGGGGAAGGGACGCCTGGAGCAGCAGGGGTTTGGTGACCCTGAAATGATCCTCTGCCCGCCCGAACCGGGAATTTTGGGTTTGGGCCACGGCCATCACCCGAAAAGTGGTCAGATTGTCCGGAAGCGTGAATGTCGCGCTCGCCTTTCCCTCCTCAGTCGTCAGGAGCGATGGATTCCAGTAAGCCGTGAACCGGAAATCCCCTCTCAACTCGATCTCGGCCAAGGACGGGGCCGGGCTTGCTTTCATCATTTCTCCCAGCCCTCCCCCCATTTCTTCTCCTTTTTCCCCGAAGAAAAGCTGTTCCAGGACAAAAGGCCGCGAATCCGACGTGTGAACGGCCAGGGGCTTTTGGCTGTAAAAATGGGAAAAGGGATCGGGCGTTTGAAAGCCGATGAGATTCAGCACGCCCACATCCACCACTGCAACGGACAGGCTTGCTTTCGTGCCTTTTCCTCCGCTGTCTTTGACTATAAAATCGACGGAGACTTCCTCCCCGGGTTTGTAGGTTTTATCGAGGCCGAGAATTTCGATCCCCAGGCGTTTTTCCGATGGGTCCACATTCAGTTTGGCATACCCGATCTTGAAAGACGGCTTTCCCAGATCCTGGGTGTTGTCCACGACTTTCGGGGTCGTCCGGCCTTGAACGAGGAGGACGGAGACGAACACGTTCGGCAGGTGTTCGGACCCGATGGGGATCTCGATCTGACTCGAACTCCCTACGATCTCCCGGACCTCGCTGTGCAGGAGGAACTCCCTCTCGACAGAGATCAGGGCATTGGCCCGTTCGTAGGGAGATTTCACCAGGATTCTGGCCACATCCCCGGGCTGGTAGTTGGAACTGTCCGGGATCAATTCGACGATGTCCTCGTCCTGTCTTTCCCAGGGGATATAGTCGGGGCCTGTGACATAAAAATAGGTCTTGGTGACGATGCTGTTTCCCCTTCTATCCTTTCCCTCGGCCTCGATAAGATAGAAACCCGCCTTTTCGGGCGAAAAAACGACCTGTTGCGGTTCCTCGGACGTCCTTATCCTCTGGGTTTCGATGACCGTGTCCGCGGTTTCGCTGATCCAGCGGTATCTCCCTCCGATCCCGGCTTTTCTCACCGAGTTCCATTCCCGTTTGATGAGGCTCACATCGATCCTCCTGACGGGCTCGGTACTGCCGTCGGGTTTGACCGTGATCGTGTGGACAATCATCTTTTCACCCTTGGGAAGGAAGGTCGTTTGCGGCTTCAAGCCGATATAAAAATCGCCCCGGTGGACGATGGTCTGCATCCGGTTCGAAATGCTGCTCCGGCTGGGGCCCTGGACCGTGGCTTCGAGCGAGGCATAAACCGAGTTTTTCTCCTCCTCTGGCTTCAGTTTTGCCGATACCGTGAACTTCCCATCCTTATCCAGCTCGGCCTCGCCCGAAGAGAGCAGCCGGCTATCTTCCTGGCCGTATCTCTCCCAACGGTCGATTTGGTCGCCGAAAATATAACCCTTGTGCCCCGGGGGCGTGAAGAATGCCGGGTTGAGCCGCAGGTGCCACGACACCTTTTGGGCGGCCATCGCTCCTCCGAAAAGGTAGCTCGCCCTCACATCGGCCCGGTATGTATCTTCGAATATGTAATCTTCCTCGGCGGAACGCAGATGCACTTCGAATTCGGCGGGTTTAAAGGCCTCTACGCGGAAAGACGAAAAAAGATCGATCCCTTCTTCTCCTTCGGCCATGGGAGGAACGGTCACCTTGATCTGGTAGGTGCCCAGAGAGGCTTCTTCCGAGGTCTCGAGCTCGAGCGCGAAGGAACTGTAGGCATCGCAGTCGACTTTTTTCTTTAGCTGCCGTTTGTCGAAGGGATCCAGAACCTCGCATTCCACCTGCTCGATCGCCAGGGTTTTCCACTCGCCTTTTTCCCGTTTCCGGATAATGCCCTTGATATGGACTGTTTCCCCGGCCCTGTAAAGGCCTCTTTCGGTGAAAATATATCCCTGCACCTCCACAGGTCTCGGATTCCATTCGAACGGAATGCCGAACTGGTATGGGGACAAGCCTGTGTCCCACTCGGAGCTGATAAAAACGAAGTCCTTACCGCGGCTTGCAAAGATCCACTGCTGCGGCGGGGACCACTGGCTTCTGTTCTTGATCCCCAGGGCCTGCCATCCGGGAGATTCGGCCATCCCGTTCGCATCCGTTTTCCCACGCCAGAATATCTTATTGGAATCGTCCCGGATCTCGATCGCCACATCCTGGAGGGGTTTTCCGGACCGGAGTTCTGTGACCCATACCAGATTGTTTTCTGGGGAAAACTTGGCCGTGAGGCCCAGCTCCGTGACCTGGATCATTGTTTTTGGGAAGCGGTTCCATTTGTCTTCGAGCAGCGTGTCCAGTTGGAGAAAGACCGTTCCGTATTTATCCGAGAGAAATTCTTGCAGATTGAGGGGGAAAACATCCCTCTTGTTCGGCAAAATAGGTAGTTTTTGTTTTTTTTCTGTCTGGAAAAAATTCCTTTTCGCAATTTTTTCGCTGGGCCAGAAGATTTTGTCGTTCGAGAGAAGAGGCAGGATATCCTCTTTTTCCAGCAATGCTGCCTGGACAGAAATTTCCGGAACATTGAGGACGTAGAGAGGGAAATTCAAATCGCTGTAAGCTTCCATGATCCTGTGCCGGGTGTTCATGGACATGGAGGGAGAATAGGGAGCGGTGGTGAATTTTACCGCAATATCTTCACGGAGGGGGTTGCCGAATATGTCCTGGAGGGAAGCGTCTATCGTAACCGTGTATCCTGTTTCGGGCTCCAAGGGAAGATTGAGCCAAAGGGTCGAATCCGATTGATCCCACTCCCCGTAGTATTCCGGGATTGTGACCGGGGGCTCGAAACGGATCTTTTGGACGAAGGCGTTATAGGGGATGGGATTTGAGAAAGAAAATTTCAATGAATCCTGGGGATTGTGGTTATCGCCTGCATCCAGGGAAATAAATTCGAAGGTCGCATAGGTATCGAATAAAAACGCCAGGGGTTTTTCCATCCCCAGGGTGCCCTGCCTTCCGGGAAAGCCTTCGTCGATTTTCACCATGTATGTGGCATCGGGAAGGAGCCTTTCTTTCGGCTGGAGAAGAAGCGTGTATTCGGGGGGGGAATCGATCCTGTTTTCTTTCAACAGCTCTGCATCGGGAACCCTGAGGGAGAATTCGACGGGAATCTCAACCGCGTTCTTATCTATCTTTTCGATGGCGAAAAAGGTTTTATCTCTTTGAACGGGTTGGTTGAAAACCAGAAGAATTTCCGTGTCCGGTCTCAGCCATTTTTGCTCGTGGCGGGGAAAATGCTCGAGGATACGGGGACGGAGGGTCTGGAATGTCCAGGAATAATCTTCCTTCAGGATATGGCCGTTAAGAGATTCGGTGCCGGCGGGCACGGTTGCGCGAATTTCGGTCGCAAAAGGGAAGGATTTTTCCGGCGCGAATGTCAGGGTTTTCGTATTCAACCAGCGATACCGTCCGGGGAAGGAGGGTTGAAGCTTCATGATCCCTGTGCCGCGCCCTTCGGAAAGGGATTCGAGGGGGATCATGGGCTGGTCGAAAATGATCACGAGGGTGTCGTATTCGTGGGGGGATTCCGGGCTTCCCTTGGGACTGGCATGGGTGACCGCCAGGTCTCCTGCCTGGTAGAGTTTTTCCGGTGACGGCGCCTTGTCTTTTTGCGACTGGCATCCCGTCGGGGAAAACAGAACCAGGGGAATCGATAGGATAAGGAATATGATGAGTTTTTTGTTCATTTTTTACCTCGGTGTCGTTTGAGATATACCACACAGCAGCCAGCGAATCAATCATGTCTTCATGAGGGTAAGCATCCTTATTTCCTTGATCAGAAGGTTTACCTTGGGCTTTTCAGAATGGTTTTGCTCCCGCGATGATTCTAAAATATTTTTGAAAGAAATAAGGTATATAGAGTGAGGAGAAATAAAGATGCAAGCCGTCGAAAAAAATGATGTCATTCCAATCTGTCCCCACTGCAATACGCAACTCTCAGCGCTGGCATACCGGGAACTGCGGGCATTCTTGGGGAGGCGTTATGTTTACTTCTGTCCCAACTGCCACAAGGTCCTGGGTGTTTCCCACAGGAAAGGTTTCTGGATGGGGTGATCGCCGGCATTTTTTATCTATCGCGAGTTGCTCAAGTCTAGGCTGACATTTGGTCCAGGTTAAAAAAAATGACCAGAAAGGCCGTTGTGTCGTAAAGGCCGTGCATAAGGATGGGCACCCAGAGGTTCCGCCCGCTCCCGAGATAAAACAGGGCATACAGAAACCCGACGATCCCGAGGAGGATGACACCAGTAATACCCTGGTAGGTATGGCCGATGCCGAAAAAGACCGAATTGACAAGGCAGGCTGTGACCCACCCGGTTTTTTCCTGCCGGAAGGCCCGTGCAAGGGTATTCATCAGATAGCCGCGGAATATCAATTCCTCGCCGAACGCAGCCAGGGACCAGACAACGAGGAGTCCGAAAAGGAGGGCCGGAACGTTCCCCCGCAGCACATCGAATGCCGTCCTGTCCACCGGCTGGCCGGTAAACCGGATGACGACGGGCATGCTGAAGCGAACCACGATGAAGATCGCGATCAGGCCTCCCACAGCCATAAGAATGGTTTGGGGCCAGCTCTTGGGCCTTTTCAGCCCGAATTCGTGCCAGCCGCTCCTGCGAAACCACAGGACCAGGCGGATGAGACCCAGCGCCAGAAGGATGCTCGCAAGAGTAAGCGGGGCACTCTGGATTTTATTTCCCCACCACAACATCAAGCCGGAAACAGCGAATATGACTACCAGGGTGGCTAATTCGATCCGAGGATCTTTATGTAAAGGTTTTTCGATAATTTCGTTCTCAAAATCGTCCATCGCTTATTCATCTACATCATTCCGTTCGATTATGCAAGGGGGCGAATGAAAAGGAATTCCGGAGAGTTCCCAAACTGAAAATCGAGAATTGGATCGAGTGATTTTTTTTGTGGAGGATGATATCGTCGGCAATTTTTGTGTATAATCCGGAAGAAGATGTTCTTTTTTATCGGCGGAGTTCAGCCCAAGACCGTCCGGTTGGACAAGCAGGCGCGTCTCTGTACGGTTTGCGGGCATCATAAGGTTTATCTCAAGAGGGTGGACCACTACCTGAGCCTGTTTTTCATCCCCCTTTTCCCGGTCAAAAAGGGAGCGCCTTTCCTGTCCTGCGACAACTGCCGGTCGTTATTCGATGAAAGCGGTACGGTCGTAGATAAAACATACCGGGCAAATCCCCGGACATGCCCCTACTGCGGGAGGCCGCTGGCCGAAGACTTCGACTATTGTCCCCGCTGCGGGAAAAGGATCACATCCTCATAAAAAGCCCTGCTTCCGGATGAATAAGTAGCACCCCAGGCCGAAAATGACCCTGGCCGCATACACGATCCACGCCAAATTTCCGAAGGAAATGAGAGCAGGAAGGCCGAAAAGGATGACCGCTATCCCCAGCAAGATCCCTTTTGCCCTGAGTTCCGCCGAAAGAAATGCCAGCAGAAAGAAGACCAGGACGAGGAAATTGATGATCAGGGGATAGGGATTCCGCAGCATTTTTATTTGTCGTACCAGATATCCGGGAGGATAGAGGTATACTTGGCGAATTCCTTCCCGTCGACTGCGAGAACGATCCTGTAGTCGCCTTCGGTAACCGGGCTCATGATATAGTTGGGGTCGAATCCTCTCATGAACCGTCTGGCCATAGCCCCGTATTCCCGCATCCGTTCCATCATCATTTTTGCCTGCTTTTTTTCCGCTTCGGTCCGTTCTCTCCGCTGGTCCATTTCCCAGAGAACCTTGTTGATCCCGGGGTCGGTTTCGCCTTTGATCTCGTTGATCACCATGTTGCCGTCATAAACCTTGATCGTCACGTCCCCTTTGGGTTTCTGCTTCAGGTAATAATAAATGGCGATGGCGATGGGCTCGCTCTCTCCGTTGAAGTTATCGGAGCTGGTCTCGTGCATGTCGTTGTCGACCCAGCGTACCTTGGATTCGACATCGAACAGATAGGCGTCTTTGGCCATCACATCCTGCGTCAGTTCTGCAAGCGGAGATATGTCGGCGATGTAGATCCCGCGTCCGTGAGTGGCCACGATGAGATCGTTTTCCCGCGGGTGGATCTTGAGGTCCTGGACCGGCTGGGTGGGCATGTTGTTTTTCATCCTGGTCCAGCTTTTACCTCCGTCGATCGAGACGTACACGGCGAACTCCGTTCCGATGAACAAAAGATCGGGATTCCGGTGGTGTTCTCTGATCACATTGATGGGTTCATCGGGGAGGTTGGCCGCGATGGATGTCCAGGTTTCGCCGTAATCCGTGGTTTTGTATACGAAGGGCCGGAAATCGTCCCGCCGGAATCCGGTATAGGAGACATAGGCTGTGCCGGGGTTGTTGGGAGAGGCCGCCACGCGGCTCACCCAGTATCCCGGGTTTCCGGTGATCTTGTCGTTGCACTTGGTCCAATTTCTTCCGTCGTCTTTGGTGATCCAGACGTTGCCGTCGTCCGTGCCCGCCCAGAGCAATCCCTGGACCAGGGGGGATTCGTCGATCGTGGTGATCGTGCAGTACTGGATGTTGCCGTCCCCGCCCTTCCCGGTTGTGAGCTTGCTCGGGTCGTTGGTGGTCAGGTCCTGGCTGATCTCTCTCCAGTTTTCCCCGCGGAACGTGGATTTAACGAGGATATTGCCGGCATGGTAGATGACGTCGCTGTCGTGGGGGGAGACAAGGATGGGAGAATTCCAATTCCATCGGAGCTTGGGATTTTGCTGGTTGTAAGCGATGCTCTTGCTCTCTCCGGTTTCCAGGTCCCAGCGCTGGAGAGGGCCGAACTGGGATTCGTTGTACAGGTAGCGGTTGGTTTTCCAGTCGAACTCGTTGTACATGCCGTCTCCGCCTCCGACTCTCTCCCAGTCTTCGAAATTGATGGAACGCCCGTCGCGGCTGGTGCTCGGGCCCATCTTGGAACCGTTATCCTGGAGGCCACCGGCTACCCTGTAAGGATAGGAAAAGTCGAATCCCACGGCGTAGAACTGGGCCAGCGACAGATTGTCGGGATGGTACCAATTTTTTCCGCCGTCATATGTGATACCCATACCATGGTCGTATCCCAGTAGGATGTGGTCGGAGTTGTCCGGGTCGATCCACAGGCCGTGGTCGTCTCCCCCGAATCCCAAAGGCTGTCGATCCCAGGTTTTGCCTCCGTCTTTCGTTCCCCAGGAGGCCGCGCTCAAAACATGGACGACCTGGTCATCGTTGGGATCGATCCGGATCTGGCCGTAATAATAACCCGGGGCGCCTCCGATGTTTTGATCGTCCGCGTTCACTTTCCGCCATGTTTCCCCGGCATCGTCCGAGCGGTAGATCTCGCCGTCGATCATGCCCCGGCTGGATTTTCCCGCGAGCAGTTCCTGGTACCGTTCTTCATCGGACATGCCTTTTTTGTTCGCGTTTTCGATACAGGCATACACGATGTTCGGGTTCCTCAGGTAAACGTCGATCCCGATCCGCCCCAGCATTCCGCCAGGGAGGCCGCCGCCCAGCTGCTTCCAGGTTTTTCCCCCATCCGCGCTTTTGTGGATGCCGCTTCCCGGGCCGCCCAGGTTGAAGGTCCAGGGAAGGCGTTCTTTGTCATAGGTCGCTGCATACAGAATATCGGGGTTTGTCGGGTCCATCACCATGTCGACGACTCCGATGTGCCGTTCGCGGACCACGGGTCCCAGGACTTTTTCCCAGGTTTTCCCGCCGTCCGTCGTCATGTACAGGCCCCGTTCGGGATTCATGGTGTACAGATGCCCGAGGGCAGCCACGTACACGATATCGGGATTTTTCGGGTGGATCACGATCCGGCCGATGTGGTGGGATTCTGCAAGGCCCATATTTTTCCAGGTTTTCCCGGCATCGGTCGACTTGTAAACACCATCTCCCCAATAGGTGCTGCGGGAATTATTGGCTTCGCCCGTTCCTACCCAGACGATATTGGGATCGGACGGGGCGACGGCCACATCGCCGATCGAAAATACTTTTTCATTCGTGAAGAGGGGTTCGAAGCTGATGCCGTTATTGGTTGTTTTCCACAGGTGTCCCGATCCTGTAGCCGCATAAAAAGTAGTGGGTTCCTGTTCGACAACCGCAAAATCCACGAATCTCCCGCTCTGGCGCGTCGGCCCGATCTCCCTGTAAGTCAGGCTCTTGAACAGGTCTTTGTCTTGTGCCTGGGAGAAGGCATCGGAAAAAAGAAATAGAATGCATAAAAATGACAGGATAAAAACAGAAATTTTGCCGTGCTGTTTTTTCACGCTTTCCTCCAAAAATTAAATACTGAAACATAGTGAATATCATATAATAATAGGAAGGTCAATATGAGGAAGTTCCCGTCATGGATTGAAATTCTTCGGGTTATTCATTAATATAAGGAACGAGTGGTGATCCCATGACAAAAGCGACGACAATTATCTGCATCCGCCATAAAGGTCAGGTCGCCATTGCCGGCGACGGCCAGGTGACCTTGGGCCAGACGGTGTTGAAAAAAAAGGCCAACAAGATCCGGACCCTGTACAAGGGGAATGTCCTGGCCGGTTTTTCCGGAGCCACTTCGGATGCCTTTGCCCTTTTTGCCCGCTTCGAAACCAAACTGGAGGAGTACCATGGCAACCTGTCCCGGGCAGCCATCGAGCTGGCCAAGGACTGGCGGATGGACAAAGCGCTTCGCCGCCTGGAAGCCCTATTGATCGTGGCGGACAAGGACTTTTCCTTCCTGATCTCCGGGACCGGCGATGTGGTGGAACCGGATGACGGCATCCTGGCTATCGGTTCCGGTGGTGCCTATGCTTTGGCGGCAGCCCGCGCCCTGATAACGAAAACCGACCTGGCAGCCAAGGAGATTGCCGTGGAAGCCATGAAGATCGCAGCGGAGATATGCGTCTATACAAACGACCAAATTATCGTAAAGGAACTCTAAATGCCAATCGCACTTCCGGAAAGTCTTGAAAAGATGGCGGCAAAACTTCAGGAGACTGAGCTGACGCCGCAAGAAATTGTGGCCGAGCTCGATAAATACATCATAGGGCAAAAGGCAGCCAAAAAAGCGGTTGCCATAGCGCTTCGAAACCGCTACCGCCGCCAAAAACTCCCTTCCGAACTTGCCGATGAGATCGCCCCGAAAAATATCCTGATGATCGGCCCTACCGGAGTGGGAAAAACCGAGGTGTCCCGGAGGCTGGCCAAGCTCACTTCGTCGCCGTTTCTCAAGATCGAGGCCAGCAAATTCACTGAAGTGGGGTATGTCGGGAGGGACGTGGAATCCATGATCAGGGACCTGGTCCGGATTTCCGTGGACATGGTCAAACAAGAGCAGATCGGATTGATCCGGGAAAAAGCCGAAAGGAACATCGAAGAAAAAATATTGGATCTTCTGCTCCCCCCCCTGAGAAGACAATCTCCCGAGCAGGCGCAGGAGGAGATAGAGCGGTTCAAGCAAACACGTGAGAAACTGAGGCTTCAACTCAGGGGAGGGGTTCTCGAAGATCGCCTGATCGAGATCGAGACCCGGGAAAAGATGGCCTCTCCATTCGAAATCTTCTCCAGTTCCGGCATCGAAGAGATCGGCATCAACATCCAGGAGATGATCCCCGGCCTGATGGGAGGGAAACCCAAAAGACGAAAAGTGAAGGTATCGGAAGCCAGGGAATACCTGCTGGACGATGAACTGCAGAGAATGATCGATATGGACCAGGTTGCCCGCCTGGCCGTCGAGAGGGTCGAGCATTCCGGGATCATTTTTCTCGATGAAGTAGACAAGATTTCCGGGCGGGAAGCCGGCCGGGGTCCTGAAGTGAGCCGCGAAGGCGTGCAGAGGGACTTGCTGCCGATCATCGAAGGCACGACCGTGAACACCCGGTACGGTCTGGTCCGGACAGATCATGTGCTTTTTATCGGAGCCGGTGCTTTCAACGTGGCCAAGCCTTCCGACCTGATCCCGGAACTTCAAGGACGTTTTCCGATCCGCGTGGAGCTGACCTCGCTGGACAAAGAAGATTTTATCCGGATTTTGACCGAACCGGAAAATGCTTTGATCAAGCAGTACATGGCCTTAATGGGGACAGAGGGCCTCCGCGTGGAATTTTCCGAGGACGCCATCGAAGAGATCGCGGAGATCGCGGAAAAGGTGAATGAATCGACGGAAAACATTGGTGCTCGGAGACTCCACACCGTGATAGAAAAGGTGATGGAAGAGATCTCTTTTTCCGCACCCAACATCAGGAAAAAGAAGATCAGGATCGACAAACAGTACGTGCAGAAACAGCTCAAAGATATCGTCAAGGACGAGGATTTGAGCCGCTTCATTCTTTGATGAAGAATTTTTTTTCAGCCCTTTTCGCGACATTCCTTGTGTTCTTTTGTCTTTATTGCGGAAAAAAGGGGGACATTCTGCCTCCGCTCGTGCGGTTTCCCCAGGCGATCGAGGAAATCCGTGCCGTGCAGAAGTCCGACCGGATAATCCTGACTTGGATAAATCCCACAGCCTATGAGGATGGAAGCACGCTGTCTTCGATCGAATTGGTCGAAATCTGGGCTCTCGAGGAAAAAACAGGCGTTGAGGAAAGCAGTGCAAAGATTCTCGCAGAAGAATTTGAAAAGGTTGCCAAACCTCTTGCGGTTATCCCTCAGGATCGGTTCGAGGATTATACTGTCCAGGATGGAACCGATAAAAGACAGATGGCCTATGCCTACGATCTTTCCGGGGATTTTTTGTCCAAAAAATACACGTTCGGCCTGCGCGTTAAAGATAGGAAGAGATATTCCGCCTTTTCGGTTCTGGTATCCGTAAAACCGATGGTTCTTCCCCTTCCCCCGACAGAAGTGAAGGCAGAGGTGTTCGCCGACCGGATCGAGATTACCTGGAAGCCTCCCCCGGCAAGCGGCGATCCGTCATCTTCTCCAGATATAAAGGGATATAATGTCTACCGGTCTGTGGGTGAGGACGTACCGCAGCGCCTGAATTCCATTCTCCTAGAAGAGGAAAAATACGGCGACAGGGATTTCGTTTTCGGGCAAACGTACAGGTATTTTGTCCGGGCATCTGCCACCGAAGCATCCCCTTATCTGGAAAGCGAAGATTCTGAAGCGATAGAGATATTCGCGAAGGATACCTTCGCTCCCGAACCGCCCCAGGGCCTGGTCTCTGTTTCCGGGCAGGATGTTGTGGCCATAAGCTGGGATCCGAACGAGGAAGAGGACCTTGCGGGATACCGGGTATGGCGCCGTGAAGAGGGAACGGAAGAAATCGGCCTGCTCACTCCGGAGCCCATAAAGGAAAGCGTCTATAATGACAGGGCAGCAGAAAAAGGGAAGATGTATGCCTATGCGGTCACGGCTGTGGACATCTCCGGCAACGAAAGCCGGATATCGAATATCATAATCGACGGAATAAGAGAGAG
>Ga0180438_10002421_pt1 | contig 30485 bp, 22 predicted proteins | sample SS_ome_12_FD_132455 | JGI IMG/M metagenome (GOLD analysis project Ga0180438, IMG submission 132455) | Hypersaline lake sediment archaeal communities from the Salton Sea, California, USA - SS_3_D_2 metaG | ecosystem: Environmental > Aquatic > Non-marine Saline and Alkaline > Hypersaline >...
ATGCCTACGGCGACGAACGGTCTTCTGGGAAAGCCCAAAGACTACCCACAAGAGGCCCCTTCTTGTCTACCTCAATTAAGTCCCAACCAGAAACGAACTTGCGCCGATTAAGTGCCATTCGGGTCAGGACTCTTTTCTCGCCTGGGCGAAGGAAAGCTCTCGTTTTTCGGCAGGCGATGTTCTTCGTGTTAGGGCAGTTTCTTTACAACATAGACGAAGTCGGTAAAATCCATCGGCCGCCGCGCGAAGTCGGGGCCCTGCCAACTGATTTCGTTGTTGGCCGACCAATACTTCGTGCCTCGCATGTTCGACCAGAACTCGATCGGCACGTAGCCGGCCTTCAGCTTAAGGTGGATCACGCGCGGATAGGGCGCCCCGTGATAGCGATTTTCCGGGCTGACTACCTTGTCGCCCACGATCAATTCGCCGTTGCCGCCGGCCCGGTAGTAGATCGTGTACACGCCATCGGCAGGAACCTTAAGGTGGCCCTTGAAATGTTGCTCGCCGCCGTTCGGCTTGAAGATGTACTCACTCATCTTGCCTTCGCTGACCCCCGCGTAGCCGTTGTACTGCAATTCGACGAGCTTGCCGTCTTTGTACTGCCGGTCGGCGAGGTAGTGGAGGATGCCCGGCCTGGCATCGGCGGGCGGCTCAGGCAAACTGAATTCGGTCGCGTCGATAATCACCTCGGCTTGAACGTCCCGCGGGTCCTCGGGCTCGATGAAACGGTAGTATCGATTGCCCTCTTGCGGGTAGGGCATCAGCTTCTTTATGACCTGCGGCAGTTCGTCCGGAGTAGCGACCAGCCGCTTGGGCGTGACCCGTTTCATGGGAAGGGTCGAGGCGGCGGTGTTGATCCACCAGGTCGTCTCGGCGCCATGAAGCTGTCGATTGGGAAAGAACAGCTCTTGCGCGAACGGCTTCTCGCCGTCGATCTTCAGGCCGTGATCGTCCGCGGTGACGAGAAACGTCTTGCCATCCTTTTGGATCACTTCCTTGATTTCGAAGGCCCACCCGGCGCCCGCCTGCTTCGATTCATCCCATCGTCGTTGATCGGCTTCCCAATTCAGAACGTATTCGCTGTGGGAATCCTCGGCCTTGGCGGCTTCGTAGGCTCCTCGGCTGCGACTGTGGTATTTCTGATACCACTCGTCGATCCCGCCGTTAATGATCTTATCGTAAAAGGCATGCTGCGCGCCGCGGTTGTCGACCATGACCCACGCCCCGACGAGCGCGTCGCCGACCGGCGGCGGCGGCGACGCGCCGTCCGTGGCCGGCAGAGCCGCGATCTCAAAACCGTTGAAGGCGTCGCCGTCCCACTTGCGGAAGCTCCTGACGATTCGCCCCCGGAACTCACCCGTTTCCTTTTCGAGTGACACGTGAGGGGCGGTCAGGTAGGTTCCCCCGATCATCCACGCCGCCATCTCGCCGCCGGCCGGTCGAGAAAGAACGGCAAGCTTCGCGTCCGTTTTCACGCCGCCGGACTCGAAGTCCAGCGGTTTCTCGTCCGTGGACATCAGCACCAGATCTTTGCGGCCGTCTTCAAATACCATCAACAGTGCGAGGGTGTCATCCCCAGCGGGCAGGCGTGTTACTTCGCGTATCACCGAGGCGCCCTTGAACGGCTCGTGCACGCACACGAACTGCGACTCTCCGCGCACGTCCTCATCACGGAAGATAAGCTGCGGCATCTGCTCCATGTCGAGCGTGGACCCCGGCGCATCGACACGTCGCGGAATCTCGACCAGATACGGAGTGGCGGTGTCGATCCCAATGAAGTGATTGACCATGCCGACCGCGGGTCTGGCGGGATCGAGATAGAGATCTTGTGGCTCGCCGGTGGGCTCGCCGTCTTTCGTCTTCTCCCGCCAGGTGTTCTCAAGCGTGTAGGTCAGTTTGAAATCGCGTCCTTTCGGCGCCGCCCGGACGTTCGTGAACAGGCCGTACTTGTCGTCATACTTCACGCTGTCCGGTCCGGCGTCATCCCAATGGGCGCCCTCCCGCATCAGCGGCCGTACGCCGGGCAGCTTCGTCAGCGGCAGTGATATCGATGCCTTGGCTCCGTGGCGATAAGACCCCAGCAGCATGTATTCCCGCCACTTGCGGCCCCCGTTCATGCGGAACAGGTCGACCACATACGGCCGCTTGGGGTCGACGGTGACGTTGATCAATGTCCGCTCGAAGACGCCGTTCTCGTAACCGGGATACAGGTTCTCGCCGTCGATGCGGACCGCCGAAAGGCCGTTGAACCGCGGCTCGTAAAACTCGGGCTTGCCGTCGCCGATCGGCCCTCCGGCGTGGCCGCGTCCGTCGATCAGCCCCGAGTTATGCAGCATGATTCCTCCGTACATCCCCCGCAGGCGATGCTTCGGGTACGTAATGTCGTCGACGAGGTAATGGCCCTTGGCGAAAATCTGCAGGCTCAGCGTATCCTGGTGCCCGTGCTTGCTGTCGAGGCCGAAGAGCAGGTGCGTCTGAATTTGATCCTCGCCCACGCCGTCGCCCAGCACGACGTGCTTCAGACCGTGCTTCATCACGTTGAAGCTCCGCGGCTTCGCGGTCTGCTGGATGTACGTGGCGCTGGGAAAACCGCCCCCGGCGTCGTTGTAGACGACGGCGCCGCCGGTCGGCAGGGCAAGTTCCCGCTGGAGGTTATACGCCTTGCGGTGGAAGGCCTCGTAATGACCGACCGGGTACCACCAGTCTTCGATGCGCTGTTCGCCCTCGGGCGGCTCGAACGACTTCGGGTCGGAATACCCATTCATGTCCCGCATTTGCATCATCGGATTGAGCTGCAAGGCCGTGTAGCCCGAGCCCTCGAAGTAGGCCCCGTCCGAGCCATAAGTCACAAACGGGATCCGCAGCAGGTGATCGGCGAAGCGTCGCATGTACCGCGGGTCGTGCAGCAGCTTGCCGGTCTGGATGCCGTCATGCCCGGGGCAACCCTGCTGCCAGCCGTCCATGCCGACATCGGGCAGCCTGCCCTGAGAAAACATCTCCGGACGGATGAACTTGCAGATGTGCGTGAGATACTTGGCCCGCACGTCCACGCCGATTTCGTCCGAGTACTCCCGCCAGCCTTCGCTATTGAAAAAGATGTCATACGCCCGCCCCATGTTGATCGGTCCGGTCCACTGCTCGCCGCGGCGGGAGTTGGTGCGGGTGTAGGTGCTCTTCATGTGCAGGCCCGGGGAGTAATCCTTGTACCCGTGGGCGTAGTTCATCATGTAGAGCCAGTGCGGAAAGACGTCGCACATGGCGTCCACGATGATCGCTGCCTTGTAGGCGAAGGCTTCGTCGCCGGTGAGGATGTAGGCGTTGGTCAGGTTCCGCAGATTGCGATCCGCCCACTGCTGCTTGAAGTAGTCGATCTGGCTGTTCAGGTAGTACTTGGGAAAGCGCTTCTCGAAACCCTTTTTGTCCTTGGCCGTATCGAGCCAATACCGCCGCTCGATCTTCTCGCCGAGGCGGTTGTGAAAGACGTCGACGTGTTCCAGCGGGTACTTCGAGTTGTTCGGGAACTCCTCGCCGCACTTGTCGCAGTGGTATTCCTCGGGCTTGTCTGGGCTCCACCGCCAGTGGCCCCATTGCCGCGGAAGCTGCGCGTTGTCGTTGAAGTCGTGCTTGCGATTCTCTTCCCCGGCGTTGCACTCTGGGCAGCCCAGATGCAGCAGTCCGACTTGCTGCGGGATGAGCCGTAAGATTTCCTGTTTGCTCATCGACATAATGGGCCACTGCTTCCACTCGGGATAGCCGCGGCCGGCATCGAAGTGGTGGTAATCAATCTCGGCGCCGTTGACCGGATGCTGGAACATCGGGTCGGTGGCGGTCTCGAAGAGGACCTTGAATTCGTCCGGCTTGACGACCGGGTACTGGTCCCACGCTTTGTCGTCATCGTCGCCGACGGCGATACCCACGAACACGAAGAAGACAAGGGCAATAACGTTCGAAGCTCGCCAGGGCATTGCGATTCCTTATGCGGCTGGGCTGGTGTTCGCGATCCATCGCCACGACGGCCGCCGCATGCGCGATACGGCGTGTGACGCAACAGGCGGGATTGGGCAGGTGGGATGTGTGGGGTGGCGGGTCGGCAGGCTTTGCTTGGCGCCAGGGGAAAGCCCATTAGCCGCACGGCACTAGCCGCGGTTTTCGCCGCTGCATGAACCGAGGTGGACAAAGGAGTCGGGACTCCTTCCTCGCTCGGAATTTCAGCGCCGGCGGCGGCGTCCAGAAAACAGCAGCAGGCCCAGCCCACCCAGACCCAGCAAGGCTAGCGACGCCGGTTCGGGGATCACGGTAGTTTCGTACGACAGCCCCACGATCCGGACGGCGCCGCCCTCGCGCCCGCCTTTGGAACTGCTGACGAAATACATGCTGTCGGTCACCAGGTCATTCAAACTCAGACTCGCGGCGGCCCATGTGCCGCTGCTGGCGGGAGCGGAGGACCAATTGATGCTGCCGGTTGTCAAGGCCCAACCGGTCGCGTCCAGCGTCAAGTCCGCGGAGAACCCATTGTGCGTGGACCAAGGCTTGTCATCTGGGCTCTCCGCAAGGATCGTCCCACCGGTCAGGAGCGTTTCGCCCGTGCCGTCGTTGGCATAAAGGCCAAACGCGGCCGCGCCTTCGTCGATCTTCAGGGCCACGCCCGTGTAGCTCGTCGGCCCCTCGGTCGTGCCGTCGACCACGCCGAAGAAGATGGTATTGTCCGCACGGAAGAGGCCCGGCGATCCGGTTTCGCCGCAACTGTAGATGTCCCATGAGAAGGTGTGGACACCGCCCGATTGACCGGAGACGTCGAAGGCCGTGGTATTGGCTGTACGGTTGGCATTGTTGTTCCCGCCCTGTGAACTGCGGATGACCTTCGTATTCGGGGTCCCTTCGTAGGTATATTCCTCGATCAGAAGGCCGCCGGTTATAGCACTGAAACCATCCAGCGTACTTCCTTGAGATACGCTCGCCCCCACGCACTGGCGAGGTCGCTCTGATAGATGACCGTCGCCGAGGCCGGGGCGACGAGGCCGGCGGCCGCCACGGTGACCGCGAAGACGCCGACACAAAGAATTGGCTGCAAACGTTTCATGGCATCATTCCTCATTCGCTAGGAAAGGAGTGGAAGTGGCTGTCTTGATCTGGCGGAATGCCTGCCGGCGCCCAGCCATTTTTTGGCGAGTGGCTTTCTCGCTGCATTGGCGTGGTCGCCGGCGGTCGTCACCCTCACCAGCATACTTGAACGTTGATAATCTGGGAAATTCGTGGGCTTTTCGGGGGAAATGCACACCGGCCAACCTCCACGCAGGCGCGAGGTCTACCGCAAGGTAACGACGCCGTTTTGATATTTGTAAACCCGGAAAACCTGGAAAATCGGCGACCCGGCGCGGCGGTCCACCAGAAACCGGGTATTTCGATTTGGTTTACATTTCCACTTGGTGGGTCGTACCCCTAGCGCGGACTTCGGCCGCAGACAGAATCCGCGCAAACCACGCTGAAGTTGCGCTGGAAGACGCTACGCGGTCGCTCTTAGGCGATCGGCAGATTCAACTGTCCCCTCTCCCGTGCCCGCGCAGCGGAATAGCAGGGGAGAGGGCAGGGTGAGGGATGGTAAATTCGTATCTGCCGATCGCCTTACCCGGGAGCCAGAAATGTCTCATATACCCCCGCCAGAAGATCGACAGGAATTGTTTACGCGGCTGCTGGTGGCGAATCAGAACCGGCTCTTCGCCTTCATTTTTACGCTCATCCAGGACCGCACCGCCGCCAATGACGTGCTGCAAGAGGTTTCCGTCGTTCTGTGGAAGAAGTTCGAACACTTCGATCCGGAAACCGACTTCGCCGCCTGGGCGATGAGTGTCGCCCGGTACAGCGTGCTGGAATGGCGGCGGGCGCAAAAGCGGAACCCGATGATCCTGGACGAGGAACTGCTGGCAAAACTGGCAGACGAGGCGGTTTCGGTAAGCTGCGAGCAGGACGAGCGGATCGAGACGCTGCACCGCTGCATCGAGGGGCTTTCCCCCGCGCAGCGCAATTTGCTGGTCCGCCGTTACGTGCATAACACCTCCGTGGTCGATATCGCCACCCACGAGAACCATACCCGCATGGCGGTTTACAAACGATTGAACAAGATCCACGCGATCTTGCTCGAGTGCATTCGCCGGCGGCTGGCGATGGAGGGATCGGAATGAACGCGGAACATGCACAAGCAGCGGTGGTCGCACCGCTCGACCATCTGGTCGGACTGCTTTGCGAAGACCAGCTTTCGGACTCGCAAGCGGCCGAACTGCGGGCGTTGCTCGCGGATGAGCCCGGGGCTCGGCGCCGCTTCTGCGAACACATGGCCCTTCAGGCGGCCTTGCCCACGGTCTGCGAGCAAATCTCGCGCACGCGGGCGCCGGCCACGCCGCGAACCCGCTGGCGAAGCGCTTACGTGTTCGCGGGAATCGCCGCGGCGGCCGTGACGCTGGCGGCGTTGCTCGTCATCGTCCCTTCGAGCGGCCTGTGGCTGGATCGGAATCCCGAAAGGACGCCGACGGCGGAGGCATCCATCACGGCGACTTCGCAGCAAGCGACGGAATCCTCCGACAAACCGCCCGCCTGGAAGGAACCCGCCGAGCGCGTCGCCCTCGATCAATCCGTGGCGATGCTGACGCGGGCGCCGGGGGCGAGGTGGGCCAAGGACTCCGCAAGCCCGCTCGCCGGTGGCTATCTCACGCCGGGCGGCTACCGCCTGTTGGGCGGCAAGGCCCAGATCGAGTTCTATTGCGGAGCCGTTGTCGTGCTCGAGGATCGCGTGGACTTCGAAATCGTTTCCTCGACCCGCGCAGTGCTGCGTCGCGGATTTCTGTCGGCCCACGTTCCGCCGGCCGCCGAGGGCTTCACCATCGGCGCCGCCCGCATGGACGTGGTCGATATGGGAACGGACTTCGCATTAAAAGCCGCCCGCGAAGACGACTGCGAGCTGCACGTGCTCGCGGGCAAAGTGCTTGTGCGGGACACGGGCGAAGCACACGGCGCCGCGCTGGCGGGCGGCGCCAACAAAAGCCGCATTGTCCAGGCCGGTCACGCGGTGAGAATGCACGAGGGCATACTAACGGCGGTCCCCTGGCAAAAGCAGGCTTCGCCCGTCGATACGGCAGCGCTGGCCCGAGATTCCGACGATCGGCACAAGGCGGACTATCTCCGCTGGAAGGCGATGAGCAAGCGGCTTGCCGCGGACCCGTCGGCGATCCTCTATTTCGATTTCGAAGATCATGAGCCCTGGCAGCGTCAACTGAGATCGGCGGTCGCGGAAGGCAGTCCAAGAATCGACGGGGCCATTGTCGGTTGCTCGTGGACGGAAGGCCGCTGGCCAGGAAAAGGCGCCTTGGAGTTCAAGCGGCTGGGCGACCGCGTCCGCCTGGAAGCCTTGGGAGCATTCGATGCGCTGACCTACCTTGCGTGGATTCGCGTGGAAGGGTTGCCCCATTGGTACACGAGCCTGATGCAAACGGACGACTGGGACCCCGGCGCCCCGCACTGGCACATCTCGAAGGAGGGAGAGGTGGGGCTGGGCGTCCGCCATCAGGAAACCTTTCGCACGACGCGCGCCATCTTCCCCAGCGATCTCGGACGGTGGCTGATGATCGCCACGGTGTACGATCCCGAGGCCTGCCAGGTCACCCATTACGTGGACGGCCGCGAGATGAGCCGCTTCACGTTCGACGTGCCCATGCGGCTAAAGCTCGGTCCGGCCGAGATCGGCAACTGGCGGGTGGACGATCCCGAGATTCGCCGCACGGTGTCGACTTACCGCAGCCTCAACGGCTTGATCGACGAATTCGGCCTTTTCGGCCGCGCGATGTCGGCCGCGGAAATCCGCGAAATCTACACCGCGGGCAAGCCCTCGGACTAGTGCCGCAAATCACAATTGATGGCCCACCAGGAGTCAAGACTACCCAGCTTCGTTAGTTTCACCTTTGTGCAGATTGCCCAGCCAGTCTTGACTCAGAAGACGGTTCTTGCAGGTGAGGCCAATCAGGACCAAATCTGATGATGATGCAGTCGTGTCAAGATCAGTGTCTTGGTAGTCTGCGCAGAGTTCCGTCTTCATGTATCTGTCCCGCCTCATCTGAAACTGGAATTTTCCGCCGGTTGGGTTAGTCTCACCTGACCGCGCCCGAGCCGAGCCGCGTCCGTCAGGAAGCGGCCCCCGCGTGCGTAAACCCTGCTGCGGCCACTTCCTCACGGTCGTGGCTCAGTGTCGATTTGCGGCGGCTTGCCACGCCGAGGGCCGCCGCCCCTTTACCAGAGTCGTTACCGCGACTGCTTCATCTCATTCGCGACGGCCGTGAGCCGCTTGACGACTTCCGGGTTCTCGCCGGCCACGTTCTTCCGTTCGCCCAGGTCTCGCGCGAGATGGTAAAGCTCTACCTGTTGCGAGCCGCGGTCCAATTCCGACCAGGCTCGAAAGCTCTTCAAATTCGGCAGACGCAGCTTCCACGGACCGACGCGAACCGCCTGAAGCTCGTCGCCGCCAAAGTAGAAGAACCGGTCTCGGGCTCCTTCCTCGCTTTGCCCCAAAAGCAATTTTTCCTGATTGACCCCGTCGAGGGTGCGGTCTTTCGGCAAGTCGGCCCCGGCGAGCGCCGCGAACGTTGGTAGCACGTCGAGTGTCGAGAAGATCGCGTCGCTGGTGCGACCTGCCGTGATCTGTCCCGGCCATCGCGCCATCGCCGGAACGCGGACGCCGCCCTCCCAGGTGCTTCCCTTGGCGCCACGGAGCGGTCCCGAACTACCCCAGGGGATTTTTGGTCCTTTCGTCCACTCGACGTACTTCGCATTCTTGGCCCGTTGCCGCGCCTGATCGTTCGACCAGGGGCCGTTGTCCGACGTGAAGAGCACCACGGTGTTCTCTCGCAGGCCAAGATCGTCAAGCGCCTTGAGGAGCCGGCCGATTTCCGCGTCCAACTCTTCCATGGTGTCGGCGTAAAGGCCGTTGTCCGTGCGATCGCGATAATCAGGCGAGGCGTCAATCACCACGTGCATCATGGTATGGGCCAGATAGAGAAAGAACGGCTCGTCCTTATGCTTTCGAAGGAACGCGATGCTTTCGTCGGTATACAGCTTGGAAAGCCCCGCCATATCTGTCGACGGCGCCAACTCTTTGCGATTGCGCCAAAGCCGTACGCGGCCCGCATCGTTGGCCCCGAGCGGACCGAAGTATTCATCAAAACCTTGTGAATTCGGGACGAGCTTTTCCTGATAGCGACGTTGAGACATATCCCACTTGCCCACGCACCCGGTTGCGTATCCGGCCTCTTGCAGGATCTCGGCGACGGTGACCTCCTCGGCGTTGGTAAGCCAACCTCCGCCGATGCGCACGGGATATCGCCCCGTCATCAGGGCGCCGCGCGAGGGCCCGCACACGGGTTGGGCGTAGCAGGAAGTAAGCGTCAGCCCGTCTTTTGCAAGTTGGTCGAGATGGGGCGTGCGGGCGGTCTTGCAGCCAAAGCAGCCGACGTCTCCGTAACCGACGTCATCGACAAAGATGATTAAGAAATTGGGCCGCGGCGCCTCATCGGCGACGGCGGCCGATATCGGTTGCATCAGTGCGAGCAGGGCAAGCGTGCGGTGTATCATGTGGGAACTCCTGTTGCGTGTGCGTGTTGGGCTTCGAAATCGTTGGGGGATTGGTATCCCTCCGATTGATGCAAGCGGTTTGAATTGTAGAACAATTCGATGTACTTGAACACGCTCGTTCGCGATTGCTCCAGATCGGCATATCGCTCATGGTTGGTCCACTCGTGTTTGAGGAACCGGAAGAAGCACAAGCCGCCGAGCCCCCGGAAGTCCGGCCCGAAGCGCTCGACGGCTGGCGATGCCGACAGCGTTACAACCGCCGCCGCACGCACGATCCGCTGGGCAAAGGGCAGCCATGCACCTGGCAAACGCGGCTCATCAAGGTGGCGGCCCGCGTTCGGGAAGGCGCCCGCCGCATCGTCGTCGAGGTTTCGGCAAGCTGGCCGTATCTTACGCACCATGAAAAAATGAGTGAGCAAGTGCTTGCCTATTCTGTGCCGGAGGATGATTCGAGTTGACCGAAAGGCAACTCGAACTTCGCCGCCGCTTCGCGGCTGGCCTTTCCCGCGTCGCCGTAATGGGCCGGATCCAAAAAGCCAGCCCCATCCGCAAACTTTTCTTCTCAACCCTGACCGCTACAACGCCGATCTAACAAGCAACCGGTATAGCTTTTCAGTGCAAGCATGCTTTTTGAAACTTTTCGGGGGGCTAACCATGACGACTCGATCTGCGAGCGCCTTTGCCGCGATTTCACTGCTAGCGGCGCTATCGGGCGCAAACATTTGCGGCCAGGATCTCGATCCGGCCGCGGTACCCCTGAAGCTGACTCCGTTTATCGACGACGACGCGGAGGAACCGATCGGCGCCATCGATCCCGCGGTCGAGCCACCCACGCAGAACGACAGCATACCACCCACGCAGAACGACGGCGCAATGACGGCCGACGCGACGGCCGATTCTCTGCCGGTTCCCTATTATCCCGACACCGGCGCCCCGGCCTACCAGCCACGGGATTTCACCCCCCAGGGAGTCCAGTGGCGCGACGACGTGCAGCGGTGGAGCGTGGACGCCCACCAAGGCTACGCGATCCGGGACTACAACTACGACTACGGATACCGCCCCCGTCGCTGGCCGCTGCTGGGCGGCGCGGCCTTCTGCACGCAAAACTGGGACGGCGCCGTCGACTTCGGACTGAACGGGTCGGGCGGCAACTCGGAGTACCTCACCGCCTATCTCGGGATCGACGCCTGCCGGCCCTGCGGCGAGGGCGTCTTGAGCATCGACCTGGACACGTTCTACGCCAACAACTCGGGCGAGGTGAGCGAAAACAGCGCATTCCTCTTAGGCCGTTACGAGGCGCCCCTTTCGGACGGGCGGTTCGGGTGGTTCCTCGACAGTTGGTTCGAGTATGACCAGTTCCGCGGCTTCGACTTTCGCCTCGCCTTCCACACGGGCCTAAGCGCCACGCTGCTGAACACCGGCGGGCATGAATTGACGGGCCGTTTGGGCCTGGGCGCCTCGCGGGCCTTTGGCGGACCGGAGGAGGAATGGGCCCCGGAAATCATGGCCGGAATCGACTATACCCGGCATCTGACGAAACACCAACGGTTCACCTTCTCAGGCTATTACTATCCGGATATCGCCGATTTCGGCGACTTCCGCCTGAACATGACGGCCGAGTACATCGTGGACATCCGCGAGAACTTCTGCTTCGTCTTCTCGGCGTTCGACCGCATCGACGCGACCCCGAACGCAGGCCGCAACTGCAACGACATCGACTACGCGATAGCGCTGCGGTGGGGCTTCTGATCGTTTCGTTGAACCGCAAGCCGAAGGCGCCGCGGTTCGCTGGTCCAAGACGCCTCATCGCCTGCGGTTCGTGGTTAAACCGAACTTCTGAACGAATGGCCTTCTACTCGTACACGAACGTCGCCGTGGCGGTCGTATGGTGGTCGGCTGCGCATCGGGCCCAGTAGGCGCCGAAGGACGTGGGGAAGACGTGCGCGACCGTCTTGCCCGGAGGCACGGCAAACGTCTGATAGCTTCGCCATAGTCCTTCGCCGGTCACGTCCACCTGAACCTCGACGTTCACCGTCTCGTCCGACTGGTGCGACAGGTGGAGGGTCTTCTTGTCGAAGCCGGTCATCAGGTAGGGGTCAGACGGCTTACTCGCCTCGACCGGCGTGTCCTTCCACGGTCCACCGACGCCGCGGGGTTTGCCGAGCTTCCACAGGTCGTCAATCGCCCCCACCCACACGGCGAATTTTCCATCGGTTGACCGAATGATATGGCGGTTCGTCGTTGCGTTCGCGTCGTCCGCAATGCCCGTCATCACGAGCAGGCCGCGATAGCCGGCGTAGTCGTAAATCTGCCGATTGTGCGTCGCGATGGGGCGGATTTTCGAGAAACCGCCGGCGTTTTCCGCCGGCAGTTCGTAAAACGTGCCGCAGCAATTGAAGAGGTCCCGCTCCGTCACCACTTCCCGGTCGCAGCGGTAGCCGCCCAGCAGAAGCGGGTCGCGGAATTTGGAATCGTCGACGGGCAACCGGTAGCGGCGGCCATGTTCGTCCGTGTAGATCGCGGATGCGGCGTCGCATGAGATTACGCCTGTCGCCAGGCACGCGTTCTTCTTGACGTGGGCGTACGCCTGGGCGTCGTCCACCGGCGCCAGTCGCATGGCGCCGTCCAGTTCGTAATAGCCGACCTTGACAAGCTCCCCCGTCTCACCGGGGCGCACCGCGGCAAAGCCTATCGTCTTGTGGCCGTCCCCACGGACGATCATGGCGCCGCCGGTAACGTCCCGTTCGTCCGGCGCCGCGAGACCCTTGAAGACCTCGCTGGCGTCGCTCCCGCGGCCATCCTTCTGGCGGAAGTGGAAATAGGCGGTCGCGCCCGGCGTCTCCTGCATCGCGACAATGCGAATCCACTGGCCGGGATCATTGGGTTCGAAGGGAATCCACATGGCGCCGTGGGCCCCAAGCGTCACTTCGCGCTTGCGGTCGAACGAACCGTCACCCGTGTCATCGAACTCGAGCACAAATCGCGCCTCGCGGTTGGAACGATGCGAAAGGCTCAGCCCGCGATGGGCGTAGCCGCCCAGCAGGAACGCCTCGCTGGGCCGATTCGCCTTCACGTCTTCGTCCACCCACACGCCGCCCTGGCCCAGGGCCGGCCCGAGATGATCCAACCGCTTCGCTTCGACGAACCACAGATTCGAATGCGACTGGCCGGGATGCCCCAACCCCTCCTTTGCCTTGCGAGTATTGATGAACTGGCTGGCGGCCGTGTCGTCACAGCCAAGCGCCACCCGGTCCTCCCAGCGGCAGAAATCACCCACCACCTTCAGATACGCCGACCGCGGAACAATCCCGCTGGCGCTCGCCGCACAAAATGCCTTGGGAAATCGCCAAAAACAGCCGTGCATCGTCATCAGCAAATCGTCTTCCCCAATCTCGCGGATGCGCGGCCATTCCGTGTTCCAGCCGTGGGCGCCGTCGTAGCAGTGGCTGTTCTTCGGCAGGCGAAAGGAATGCCAGCGGCCGCGGTCGCGAAGCATCAGAATCAGCGAACGATGATCCCAACCGATACTCCAGATCGGCTCAGTCTCGGGGTTGGCGTTCCCGTAGATTCCGCCGGGGCCGGTCACTTCGGTGAACTGATTGCGGCGAACGACCTTCCAGGTGGCGCCGTTCCATTCCGCCAAGCAGCCGGACGGCGTGTTGGGATTGCTGCGCGCGGCGGCGCCGTGTTCGCCATTATTCGCGTACACCAGCACCCCCTGTCCGCTGTAGAGCCCTTTGCCGTGACAGCCCGGCAAGTCCGCGGTCGGGCCGGTTTTGTCGTGGGCGTCTCGATAGAGCTTCTTGACGGCGAGGCTGGCCACATCCACCTCGTAAAAACCCTCCTCCATCGTGCCGAAGTAAAGCTTCTCGGCGGGCCGCGTGAGATGCCGGGCCACGCCCGTCATGCGGCCGATCATTTCGCCGGGCCCAATCGTGCGGACGTTGCGCTCCGCGTCGACGGCGTGCAGCCCGATGAACAGTTGCTGCGACTCCCGATGGATCATCCGATTGGCGTGGGTGCCCCCGACGCTTTCCTCGCGAGCCCGGATGTTCAGGTCGCGGTCGATTTCGTAGAGCCGGTCCGAGGAGCCCTTGGGATAGTGCGGGCCATAGGTGACCAGCCACAGGCGGTCCGCCCAGGGAACCACGGCGCCGGTTCCACATTCGCCGTGCGTGTTCCAGTAAGCGAGATGAGGGAAGATTCCGGACCATTGCGGTTGGCCGTCCCCGAGAGAGCCTGCGCAGATAGGGCAAGTGAGGGCAAGGACCAGCGATATCGTGGTTGACAACGTGGGCGTGGGCACGAAGAAATCTCCGAGGCTGGCTTGCTTGCCTTTCGGCGCGAGGCGTTTGACTTTGACCGCCGGGGAAAGCCTAATCGTTTCTCTGCCACAATACAAAGCCTCTGGCTGGGCGCGTCTGCCCAGCCGTCGGCGAGAAGCATGGTATCTGGACAAATGGGCAAGTAGGTATCCCCTGATTTAGGCACCACCGCAGTGATCCCAAGTGTCCCGCGAAAATCTACAGCGGCCTCCCGGCGTCAGGCGTCGGCGGAATCGAAGAAATCACCAAGGGCAGAAAATGGCACATTGCGACTATCCCACCTCCCTTTCTCTATCTCCGTGTATAGATTTTGCATTAGTCAGCGTTTAGGGAGTGATTCTGCGCATTGTATTGGCGAAACTATTGTAAGTTGTTATGTGACCGCGGTTTTTGGAGGCAAGGGCCTGCGCGGCAAAAAACGGGTCTTTCGAGATTGCGGCGAGGCCTTCTTCAAATCTTAACAATCATCCACTAGGATATTGCAGTGCGAGGGGAGAAAACCCTCCCCAGACCCTCCCGTGGCGATACGCCGCAGGGGCCCACCCATTTTGGAACAGAGGCGAACAGGGAGATCAGGACATGGTCCGAGCAGCGGAACACATTACATTGGAACAGCAGGCCACGAGCCACCGAGATCACCTCGAAGATCGGCCTGTGGGACGCTATGGGCGCGACCGGGATGAGCGACAGGCCGAGTCTTGGCCCAGCGAATCCCCGCAAGTCGAGCCGCGGTCGTTCGAGCGCCACAAAGACCCTCAGCAACGCCAGGAGTCCGTCAGCCAGAAGCAATCGGCCGACCGCCTGCGGCTCTCCCACGGAGAACCGACGCGCCGCGGCCAACCGATGCGGGGACTGGACGTACTCAAGCAATTCGTCGCGGAGCACGGCTGGGAGCGGGTCACCCGCCGCACGCTCGCCGACGGCTTCCACCTGGGCCACTGGGTAAGCGTCCGCCGCACCGATTACAAACGGGGCCTGCTGCCCGAACGAATGATCAAGGCCCTCGAGGCGATCCCCGGCTGGACCTGGGACCCGGTCGAGGACCGCTACCGCCGTTACGTGAAACTGCTGCGGCAGTTCTGCGAACAGCACGGGGTCGAGAAATTCAACGCCCGGACGATGGTAGACGGCGTCCGCCTCGGCGCCTGGGCGACCTGCCGGCGGGTCGATCAGCGGGAAGGGCGGCTGCCAAAATGGCTCGAGGACGAGTTCGCGAAAATCCCCGGTTGGACCTGGTCGGCCAAGGACGACTTCCACCGCGAAGCCCTCGACCTGACGAAGCAATTCGTCGAGCAGCATGGCTGGAGCAAGTTCCGCAGCCGCACCATGGTCAACGGCGTTTCGATCGGGGCGTGGCTCACGCGGCGGCGGGCCGACTACCGTAGCGGCCGGTTGCCGAAGTGGCTCAAGCAGGAACTGGAATCGATCCCCGGCTTCGAGTGGAATGTGAAGCGCCGCCGCGGCCGCAAGCCGGCTGGCGCCGAGGGCTAGTTTCTCAGCCCGGCGCGCCAACCACCGATTCAATCGCTCACGCCCTGCTCACTTGCGAGACAGGGCGTTTCTTCCTTTGGGGCCGCCTTCCGCGCCAAGGGGCCAGGCCACTTTGTGGCGCGCAAAGAAAACCGGCAGGCACACGCCCGCCGGAATTCGTGGCGCCGTTGATGGCGCGCGGTCGAGACGGCCCTGACGACTACGGGGTCGGCACAGCCGCGTCGTCGTCGTCGGTTTCGAGGTCGCCGAGATCCAGGTCGCCGCCGTCGGGGTCGCCCAGCGCAGGGGCGTCGTCGCCGTCGTCGCCGTCCTCGTCGTCGCCATTCTCGTCGTCGACGGCCGGGTCATCGGCAGGCGCCTTCGCATTGTCGTCCGTGGGCTTCTTGGTGGCGGTGTCGTTGTCGCCAGCCTTATCGCCGGCCTTGTCCTTTGCAGGCGCGCAGGCGACGGCGCCAAATGCCACGAGGGTCAAAATCATCAGCAGGGAAAGCAAACGGTTCATCGTCTAAACCTCCTAACAAGCGTAAACGGGTGGGGTAAATTCGGGGATTCGCCGGAAAGACAAAAGGGGACCTGCGCAGAAACCGCGCGAGGTCCCCTCCGTGTTTCCTCGCGGCGAGTTACGCGGGGTCTTCGGTACCACCATTCTCCGCATCGCCTTCGCCGGTCTTCGTTTCACCGTCCACCGGCTTGTCATCCGGCTTCGTGGCGGCGGGCTCGTCCTTTTTCTTTGCGGGGCAGCCAACGCCGGCGGCGCAGAAACCACCAATGGCGAACAGCGCCAACAGCATACCGATCTTCTTCAACATGTCCTTCTCCTTGGGTAGGAAATGGGCCGAATTGTACGTCCAACCGGCGAGGAACCGGGCCGCCGACCGGCGGCGAGAAAACCTCGCGGCTGGCGCCCCCGAACGCCGGGAGCGTGTGTATCAGGTAGAGACCGCATGATGCTGGCATATTCCCGCCGGAGTCCGAATTTTGGCAGATTCTTGCGGCGCGCGGCGAACACGGCTCAAGGCCGCCGCCGCCAAGGCGGCTATCCCTGCCCGCAAAATTCGCGTACTTTTTTTCGTGACCGGCGGTTCGCGCGGGAATAAAACCCGACGCTGGCGACTCATTTCTATGGCGGCTGGAAATCGCGGTGGCGCAAGAACTGCCAGATCGAACCGACAGCGCCGGCGGGTCCGCGGGCCCCCAGGCGGCCGGCTCGGTCGAGAGGGCGGTTCACCAACATGCCGCCGCGGTATACGGCTACGCTCTGCGGCTGACCGGCAACCATGCGGACGCCGAGGATATTGCCCAGCAAACCTTCCTGACCCTCGTACGCAAGCATCATCAGGTGCGTGCGGAAGAGACCATGCGGGGTTGGCTGCTGGCGGTGGCGCGATCGGCATTTTTGAGAACGAAACGAAAAGTCACGCCCACCCCGGCGTCCAACCTGCCGGCGCCGTTGGAGGAATTGGTGGCGGCCAAAGAGCCGCCGGCAACCATTGATCGAGACCAACTCGGCGCCGCGATCGCTGCTCTGGCGCCGGAATATCGTTTGCCGTTATTGATGTTTTACTTCGAGGAGTTGTCGTACCGGGAAATCGCGGCGCAGTTGGAACTTCCGATCGGGACGGTGATGAGCCGTCTCTCCCGCGCGAAGCAAAAACTGCGAGCGGCCCTGGCCGACGACGAAGAATCACACGCCTGAGTTTGATGCCGTCCGAAACGCCCCATCCCGAGCCTCGCCCCGACGAGCACGTCCGCCCCGACGCCGCGACGCCTTCGGTGACGGATGCGCTGCATGCGCTACGGGCCGATGAAGCCGCCCGGATCGACGAATTGGCTCTCGAGCGGCCGGAACTGGCGGAACTCGCCGGGGCGCTCGCCGAGCAACCGCAGCTTCGGCAGGAATTGTCCGAGTCGGTAACGCTGGACGATCAAGTACGCGCAGCGCTCCTGGCGACGGACGACGCGCCGGAAGACCTTCCGCAGCGTATTCTTGCCTATCTGGACGAGGCCGGCGAGAAGATGCGTCCAACGCCCCGCAGCGCAACCCGCCCGGCGCTATCGCCGGCGCTGCCCTCGCGGCGACGTTGGCTGCGGGCGGCGATCGGCGCCGTCGCCCTGACGGTCGTTGCGGGGGTCGCCACGCTGGTGTTTTTCTCGCCCGAGCCGGCGCCGGTTTCGCGCGACCGTGCGATCTCCGTCGCCGAGACGGCTTTTGCTGATCACGCGCGACGGGTGAAGCAAGTGGGCGAGGCTGGCGCCTGGGAGATCCCGACCAAGGCCCCGGCGAGCCGCGCCGCCAGCGAGTTCGTTCTCGCCCCCCTCCACGGCTGGCAGGCCGCACGGACGGAAATCGACGGCGCCGCGGTCATTTTCGACGTCACCCCGCGGGCCCTGGCGCCGACGGACGAAGCGTCGGCGCCGCGGGCCTGGCTGCTGGTGATGCGGGCCGATTCCCCGGTTATCGGGCTGCCCTCCGCCCCTCCCGGTCAACCCCAGATGACCACAGGCGGCCGCACCCTGGCGGCCTGGGTGGAAGGGGATATGGTTTACGCGATCCTTATCGAAGGCGCCAACCATGAGGATGTCTACCGGGACGTGACCCGGTCGAACGGTCCGGTCGCGTAGCGGTTTCTCCGTCGTCTGTCGCCGGCAAAGTCTGGCTGAAAGGTTTCAGCGGCGGCTCCTTGCCCATTCCGCGTTTGAATGCGGATTCCGGTTGCGCGGGCGCCCGCCGCGGCGCCGACCCTACCGAAGCGGAATGGAAACACCTTTCCTCGTTCCTTCCCTCACGGAGAACAGGACCATGCGGAGAAACGCGCTGTTCGCAACGTTTGGAACACTGGCCCTGGCCACCGCTGTGAATGGCCAAGAGGCGAAGCACGAAAGAACCGCCCCACTCTCGCCCAGCGAAAAGCTTTCGGCCGCGGTCACGCCCACGCCCGAAATGTGGCTGTATCTGAAGCAGCTCGAAACCTACGATAACCCATCCACCATGGTGAGGGTCAGGGCGGAACAGAAGACGGCTGCCCGCGATGCCCGCCTGGAAAGCCGCCGCTGGTTTGGATACAGCAACCTCCGCCCCCAGGCCAACCCCATTCCCACGATGAGCCTCTATTCCGAGCACTGGCGCGGCAATGGCCCGCTGCGCTACCAGTGGGTTGGCGGGACGTATCCGTACCCGATAAGCTGGCGGTAGCTGTTCGTCGCCGGCAAGACCGGGGCCCAACGTCACCGCTGCGGGCTAGTAGAACTCGCTGGCGCCGCAGATTACCCCGAACTATTCACCAACACGTTGCGAATGGACTGAAACCATTGGGTGATTTCCTGCGTCTATAGGGTATTGGCGCCGATCCCTTGGACACGGAAGGATCACGCAATGGGTGAAGCTCAGGGTACTCTGTTTGAGCCGGAATTCAATCGGTCGATCAAGGTTCAGGCGTCCGAGCAGCGGCTGCACATCGAGCAGAGCGTGCCGGCCTTCTGGAGCCGGGTGGCCAGGCGCATCGGCCAGTTTCGCCTGCCACCGCGGTGGGCGGCGCCCCGCGGGGCTCGCCATCGCGACTGGGTTTCGCCCCCCCGCTCACGCCCACCTGGCGTACGTTCCCCGCGACTGATGCTTCTCTCCCCATCCCGCTAGCTCATACCCGGCGTCGCACGAACGTCGGGGGAAAGGGGGGCCCTCCGCGCTCGCTTACGCACGCCCTCCAGCGACAAGCAACCCCAGGCCCAATAAGCTCTTGGGAGGACGGGTTGGTGAATAAGTCGGGCTGACTTGCTTGCGCGGCGAGATCGCGTCTACGGCCCCCCTCCCGGCGCCGCCGCTTTGGCCAGGCCCTTGGCGATCAGGTTCATCAGTCCCTGCTGCGGCTGGCCGCGGCCCGCGAGCGTCTGATTGTAATTGAGCGAGTACGCCCCCCAGGCCCCGGTGTTGCAATCGACCACGTAGCAGACGCACAAGGCGGGGCGGTTTTGCTGGCCCCCCTGGATGAACGCCACGTTGCCGGTCAGCAGCATGTACTTCGGCGACTTGGCCTTGTCGAGGCCGAGCCCGGCGATCACGTTGGCCTGGTAGATCCCGCCGAGATTGCCCGCCGCCGGGCCGCGGGGGTACAGGATGAAGCAGCGAAGGTCCCCGGAAACGAAGTCGAGGGTAAACAGCCCCTCGACCGTTTCGTCGATCGGGCCGGTGGCGGCGGCCATCTGCTCGCTGGTGGCGGCGGTGGCAGCGTGGGCCTGCACTTTTTCGAGCGTCCAGGGCGCCAGCAGATCGTCGGGCGCCGCGGCGGAAGGCGCGCCGAACTGGATCACCATCCAGGCGGACAATCCACCCGCCAGCACTCCCACGACCAAACACAGGGCCACGGCGGAAACCAGGATTATAGCGGCGCGTCGGGTTTTCATGGGAGTTCCTCTTGTGGTGGGGGCCTGAAATCGGCGGTTTTCGCGGCGTGACGCCACGTCGGCCGTCGCCGCGCCGGAGAAAAACGACTCTGCCAGTATCGTATCGCGCCGGCGGATTCCCGGCTAGTACCTTACCCATCTTCCATTGACGGGATTTGCTGAAAGTTGTCCGTCGGTTTTTGCACGTCGAGGGAGCGAGAAATGCAAGACGCGGCGCTTAGGGGGAAGTTTCGGGTTGCGTTGACGCAAGACGAGCGGGCGCCGCTTGCGGCGCTGGTCAGCAACGGAACCACGCCGAAGCGAAAACCCACTGGACTTTTACCGTCGAGGCGGCCCAACGGAAGATGAAGAAAACCTGCCCGTCACTCGAAGATGGGTGAAAAAGTAGTCCGGCAGCCTTGCGTAAACGCGCTGCGGCGTTCCAGCGTCGCAATTGCTAATTCCGCTCCGCCAGCCGCCGGCGGGCGAGTTGCAGCGCCGCGGTGAGCACCGGGTCATCGTCCGGTTGGGCGTTCGCGGTCGTGGCCGCGGAACCGCCGTAAACGGCGCCCGAACTGCCTGCCTGCGGTTTGAGCGTCTGCGTCACCTGCATGTCGGGCAGCACGCCGCGATCGCTGATGGCCCGGCCGCTGGGGGAGTAGAACTTGGCGGTGGTCAGCCGCACGCCGTGGCGCTGGTTGGCCAGGGGGAAGATGCCCTGGACGCTCCCCTTTCCGTAGCTCCGCTCGCCCAGGACCGTACCGCGGCGGTGGTCGGCGATGGCCCCGGCGAATATCTCCGCGGCGCTGGCCGTGTTGCCGTCGATAAGCACGATCAGCGGCGGACGCCACGTCCCGACCTGGTGGGCCCGGTAATCGAAATCCTCTTGTGGGCTGCGGCCACGGGTCGAGACGATCATCCCTTCCTTGAGGAACTTGTCGGCCACTTCGACGCTGGCGGTGAGGAGCCCGCCGGGGTTGCCACGGACGTCGATGATCAGGCTCCGCATTCCCTGGCGGTGCAACCGCCACAGGGCCGCTTCCATGTCGCGGGGCGTGGTCTTCTGGAAGCTGCCGATCCGCAGGTAGCCGACGCCGAACCCCTCGTCCGCAATCCGCACATTCTCCACGCTTGGCACCTCCACCCGCCGCCGCTGCACGCGGAGATCGCGGACGGCGCCGCCGGGGGAACGGACCGTCACGTTCACCCACGTTCCTTCTTCGCCTTTGAGGATATCGGCCGCCCGATCCGTCGAAATCTCCTGGGTGGTTCTCCCTTCGACGGCGACAATCCGGTCGCCGGAACGGATGCCGGCCTGCTCGGCGGGGCTGCCGGCGAGCGCATTGACGATAAGCAGCGACCCGGCGTCGGCCTTCAGCTCCACGCCCATGCCGACGAAGTTGCCTTCGATCTGGCAATACAGGTCGTCGAGCTGGGCGGCGGTGAGAAACGAACTGTAATGGTCGAGCCCGCCGACGGCGCCCGCCACGAATTCGAGCATGGTGGCGGTGGGCGTCAGGCCCAGGCGGCGGTATCCCTCGTTGGCCACCAGCACGGCCGCGTTGCGGGCGGCCTGCTGCGAATTCACCTCGCGGTAATCGGTAAGGCGACCGATCTCGCGGCGGAACGCCTCGATACGGGCCGGCTCGACACCCGCCAGGTGCCGCTGCACAAACGCCGGCTCGGTCAGGGCGATTTCCATGTTCATCACGCCCCGCAACGCCAGGTCCGACCAACTCGGCGGTTTGACAAAATATCCGTCGATCTTGGACAGCACTTCCTCGTAGGTTTTGACGGAATCGTTGCTTGTCAGCGTACGCAAGTCGCTGAGGAAGCTGCTGTCGGCGTAGCGGTGGCCGACATCGTAGTGGATGCGGGCCAGCGTCGCGCGATGCTCGAACTCGGCCACGCCGGGATGTTTGCGGGCGGCGCTTTCGAAGTGGGACAGCGCCTCGCCCCAGCGGCCCTCACGCTCCAGGGCGCCGCCGGCGGCCAGAATGGCGTCGACGTTCGCGCTGGAGAACGACTCGGCCGGGATGCGGACGCTGCTCGCCGGCTGGGCGTGGGCCTGCGCCGCAAAACCGGCGAAATCCGCGCATTCGCCTCCCGGAAAGGACGAAGCGATCCATCCCGCGCCCAGCAGGACCGCAAAGTAGAGCAGGGGGCGGCGTAGCGACGCGAGGCAAATCAAGATCATCGTGGGCAAACTCCGTTACGTTCTCAGGCGTCGCGGGCCGGCAAGATGCCCCCCTGGCGCAAAAGCACAAGACGAGCGCGGCCAGACCCGCAAAAACATAGGTCACGAAATGTGCCCGGTCAAAAATCCGACGGCAGAAAATGCCCGCATAGTTGGCACAGGTGGAGGGACCGGCCAGCCGTCGGCCGCTTGTAACGGCGGACCGATTTGGAGGGCATTCACGTCGTGCGCCGGATGCGCGTCACTGCGCGGCGGTCGTCGTAGGGCCGCCAGGTCCGATCAGAGGCGTCCAAAGCAATGGGATGGCTATGCCAACCACAACCATGATACGGACGAGACAAAAAAAGGGTTCGGCGGAAGGCGGAAGGTCGTGACGGTAGCCGTGGCCCCGGTCCCTCCAGCCTCCAGCCTCTATCTCGCTTCCGGGTTAGCGTCCATCACGCGCTTCATCTCCCGCACCGCCTCCGTCAGTCCCACGAAGATGCTGCGGGCGATGATGGCGTGGCCGATGTTCAGCTCGCGCATGCCCTCGATGCGGGCGACCGGACCCGTGTTGCGATAGTTCAGCCCGTGGCCGGCGTGCAGCTTCACGCCGGCCTGACGGATGGCCGCGCCGGCGCTTACGAGTCGGGCCAGTTCCCGCTCGACGTCGCCGCCTTGGGCGAGGGCGTACGGCCCGGTATGGAGTTCGACGGCGGCCACGCCCAGTTCCGCCGCGGCGGCGATTTGCGGCAGATCAGCGTCAAGAAAGAGGCTCACAGCGATTCCCGCGTCGTAAAGACGGCGCACGGCCGAAGCGACCTTGTTCCGCTGGCCGACGACGTCGAGCCCGCCCTCGGTGGTCACTTCTTCCCGCCGCTCCGGCACCAGTGTGGCCTGGTCGGGCCGGACGTCGCAGGCGATGCGGACGATTTCGTCCTCGTACGCCATCTCCAGGTTGAGCTTGCAGGCGACCGTTTCCTTTAGCAGGCGGACGTCGCGGTCGAGAATGTGGCGGCGGTCTTCCCGCAGGTGGACCGTAATCCCATCGGCCCCACCCAACTCTGCCGCAGCGGCGGCCCACACGGGGTCCGGCTCGTAGGTCTTACGGGCCTGCCGCAGCGTGGCGACGTGATCGATGTTGACGCCGAGTTCGAGCATGGGATTTTCTTGATTGCAGATTTCGGATTGCAGATTGTCGGGAATCGGGACCCATCCTGTTGGAAACGGCGGCGACGGGGCGGCTGCGGGAGTATACGGCTAAGATAATGGGCGATTGGCGCCTGGGAAAAGCTGGGAACGTTTTTACACGTTGTGCGTCGGTGGAAAAACCGTCGCCGATGGCGGGCGGCGGCGCCACGGCCCGATCATAGCCCTGACCATCGGTCAGGGAGCGCCCGCCAAAATCGCGACACCGGTTGGCGCTCGGGCGTGGATGCCTTCGGTTGGCGCGAGTCAACGACTGCATTGGGCGAGTCGCCGATGACGCCGGCACTGGTTCCATCGTCGCCATCGAAGAACGAGAGCGAAGTGGCCGGGGCATCGATCCCGTTGACGGTGTCCCACGAACCGAACGTCGCGGTATTGGCAGTCTTCTGCGCGTCGACCACATCGTCGAACGCATCGGCGAGGATAATCGCCGCGTTGGTGGTGGCGGCGCTCAAGCCGATCAGGACCGCCACGGCAGTCGCGATCACAAACCGTTGGCTGGTTCTCTTCATCATCTGTGCCTCCCGGACGAACTGAAACGGATAAGGAAACAATTTGCTAAACGGCCTGGAATTCTCCCTATGGCGATTGCCGGGGACGAATCCACCTTAGCTCTGCCGCTCTGGGCTTTGGGGGTGTAACCGCTTCGCGGCAGGTTCCGCTTACGCCGAAGGCGTTTCACTCCCCAGCCCAGCGTCGCGGAGCGCACGCTGGGTCAACGGTCTGCCCCACGCAGGCAGACTTCATACGGGATAGATCGCGATATTCACGCTGTAATGGTCGGCGAACCACGCGCGGAAACCGCCCAGCGCGGATTCGTCGTGCTCGGGGGCAATGCTGTGGGTTTGCGGCCCCGAAAAGGGGTCAGGACTCTTTTCCCCGTTCGTACACACTGGCAGCGCCGGCCTCGCAAAGGGAAAAGAGTCCTGACCCCTTTTCTGCTGCGAGGGAAGCCGTTGTGCAACGAACTCACCCTCTTCCACAATCACTTCGCCCGACTTGATCACGTACCGCGGCCGGGCGAACATCTCCCGCTTGTCTTTATGCGGGGCGTAGATGGTGACGTCGGCGTCGGCGCCGGCGCCGAGGTGGCCTTTCTGCGATAGACCCAAAATGCGGGCGGGGGCGGCGCGGGTGATGATCGCGATTTCCGTAAGGCCGTATTCGCCGCCCAAGTCGGCGATTTCCGTACGCTCCTTGAGACTCGCCGGCATCCGCGCGATCGCCTCGCGGCGAAAGGCGGCGTCCATGAGCAGATGGACCATCTCCGGATACCGGTAAAAGGCGCCCCCGTTGGGATGGTCGCTGGTCAGCGCCACCCGCCACGGGTCATCGAGCATCCGCAGATACCACTCCAGCGCAATCGCCCATTGCGTCGCGTGCACCAGGCTCTTCTGCGGGCGGTATTCCGTGGGAATGACCCCGCAGCTTGCTTCGTTCTCGGTGTCGGCCGTAAACCACTTGCCTCCGGTGAGCCGCCGCAGCCGGGCCGCAAAGGGGGCGTCCCCCGTAATCGCAATCGTCTTGCCGGGATGCACGTGGCCCACGTCAACGGTGATGTTCTCATGGGCCAGCACGTAGTCCGCGAGCTGGCGGGCGGCCGAGGAAAAACTGCCTGGCTCGTCGGGGTCGCCGGCGTAACTGTGGAACTGCACGTGGGCAAAATGGGCCCGGCGCCCATCGACCGATTTCATCGTCTCGAGCGTGGTTTGCCAGTTGCCGGGGATGCCCAGGTTATTGCAGTGGATATGCACGGGATGCGGCAGGGCCAGCCGGTCGGCCGACGCCGCCAGTTCCCGCACAATTTGCCGCGGCGTGACGCCCAGGCCGTCCACCTCTTGATCGAGCTGTTCGATCCGTTGGCGGCTGATGCGTTTGTAGTTTTCCACGCCGCCGGGATTGACGACCTTTACGCCGTAGCTCCTGGCGGCGGAAAGATTCCACGCCACCGCCGCGTCGAGTTCTTCCCGCCGGCCGTCGCCAATCAAACCCAGCAGGTACGGATGATTGCCCAGCAGTTGCAAAAACCCCTTGTCGATATGCGGCGTGTCGGCGAACTCCGCATGGGCGGCCCGGGCGTGCAGCCCGGGGATGGCGGCGTCAAGCGCGGTGGTGTAACCCATCGCCGCGAAGAGCCGGCCCGTGGCGGGCGCCGGTGGAACGGGCGAAAGCGACGAGGCGATAGGATTCGATTCGGCAAGATGCGCTTCGGCGCCACCGGTCCCCAGCCTCCAGCCTCCAGCCTCCACCCCCCCCGGCGCCAGCCGCCGCGCGGCGTTCACCTTCGGCCCGACGATGTGGCAGTGCATGTCGATCCCGCCCGGCATCACCACCAGACCCGTGGCGTCGATCACGCGGTCGGGCCGGATGGGCTTTCCGTTTTCATCGACGGGCGGCGCAATGATGCGGCCGCTGTCCATCCACAGGTCGCGCGTTTCGCCGCGAACATCATTCGCGGGATCATACACGGCGCCGCCGGCGATTTTCAGCAGGGTCATGTGCGGTAGTGTAACGCATTCGGCGCCGTCGATGTCGCAATTGCCGGCGGCGGAAGCGTGGAATGCAGACAGCTACCATCGCGCCGCGTCCGCTGCCCCTTGCGACGCCCGGCGAAACCTGAAAAGCCGCCTTTCAAATAGAAAAACGCCCGGCCGTGTTAGGCGCGGGCGGCGCAAAAAAAAGGACGCCCTTGAACTCTTACGAGTGTGAGCGTCCGCTCGTTGGGACAAGCCCAGAGCCGCGCGCGAGCAGTTCCGAAGGAACCACAAGACTTTTTTGTGACCGTTCGGGGGGACTGGTCGCTCGGATACAATGCAATTATTGTAGCAGAATGGGGGCGTGCTTCAAGGGGGCGCCCGAAACTTTTCTCCGGGAGCGAAATCGTGGCCAGAGATGTGGAATCGCGGACCGTATTGGGGCTCGACCTCGGCGTTACTTCGGTGGGCTGGGCGCTGGTCGAGATGCGGGGGGACGCTCCCGTGGGCATACGTGCCATCGGCGTTCGCCATTTCGATACGGCGGCCACCAGTGAAAAGGAGTTCGAGGCCGGCAGACACAAAACCAAAAACGCGGACCGCCGCCGCCCCCAGCGCCAAATGCGGCGGCAACTCCAACGCCGCAAAACGCGGAAGAAACAGGCCTTCGCCGCGCTGCAAGCCGCGGGTCTCCTCCCCGCCGCTTCCGCCCAAAACGAGGACCAGCGGCACAAAGTCATCCGGCAGGTGGACGCCCGGCTCCGCCGGAAGTGGCTGGTCAAAGGCGATCACCGCCAGCAGCAGCTTCTGCCGTACCTCTTGCGCGACGCCGCCAGCCGCCGCGAAGTCACCGCCGAGGAACTCGGCCGCGCCCTCTTTGGCGATCGGCAGATACGAATTTACCATCCCTCACCCTGCCCTCTCCCCTGCTATTCCGCTGCGCAGGCACGGGAGAGGGGACAGCTGAATCTGCCGATCGCCTTTCACCTTGCGCAGCGGCGCGGATTCAAGTCGAATCGCAAGACGGACCGGGACGACGACGATCAGTCCAAGGTTTACGCGGGAATCGGCAAGCTCGCGGAAAAGATGCAGGCCGCCGGCTGCGAAACCTACGGCCAATACTTCGCCACGCTCGATCCGCAGGAAATCGACCGGCGCATCCGCGGCCGCTACACCTCCCGCGAGCAATACCAAAAGGAATTCGACAAGATCATCGCGACCCAACTGCCGTTTCATCCGCAGCTTGCCCCGCACGTGAAGGCGATCCGCCGGGCCATCTTCTATCAAAACCCGCTCAAGTCGCAGCGGCAGTTTCTGGGTAAGTGCGAGTTGGAGGAGAACCGCCGCCGGGCACCCAAGGCGTGCCTCGAGTTCCAACGCTACCGCGTTTGCTACCAAGTCAACAATCTTTCGCTCGAGGCCCCCACCGGCCACCGCGAACCACTCACGCCCGAGCAGCGGCAAACGCTCTACACGGCGCTGGAACACAAGGAAAAGCTGACCGCGGCCGGCATTCTCAAAGAGCTGGGCTACAAGCGCAACAGCGGCTACGCGGTCCAGGGCATCGGCGAATCCGGCAAAGAAATCATTGGCAACCGCACGGCCTGCAAGCTGCAAAAGGAACTCGGCCCCGCGTGGGACCATCTCGAAGACGATGATCGCACAAAGCTCGTCGACGAGATCATTCAGTTCACCAATCCCACCGCGCTGGCGCGGCGGCTCATCCGCCTGTTCGGCTTCTCGGAGGAAGACGCCCACAAGGCGGCGAACGCCCATCTCGACGGCGACTACGCCAGCTACTCCCGCGTGGCGCTGAAGAAACTGCTGCCATTGCTCAAGGCGGGCCACACGCTGCCGGCGGCCAAAGAAATGGTTTACGGCGAAGAAGCCGCCGGCGAAGAACTCGCCAGCGAGACCCCGACCGCCGAAACGCACTCCCGCGACGGCGCCGGTCCATTTCTCCCGCCGCTATACAAGACCAAACCCGGCCGCTACGTCCGCAACCCGGTCGTCATGCGGTGCTTGAGCGAATTGCGGAAGGTGGTGAATCACATCCTCCGCGAGCACGGCCTGCCGGGTGCGATTCGTATCGAGCTATTGCGCGACCTCAAGCGCTCAAAGAAGGTCCGCGAGGAGCGGCACAAGAACATCAAGAAGAACCAGGAACGCAACGAGCGGATCAAGCAGCATCTTCTCAGCGACGCCGAGACGAAGCGGTTTTTCGCTCACGACCCGCCTAAACGGGCCGACGTGGATAAGTGGAAGCTTTTCGAAGAGTGCGACGGCGAGTGCCCTTACACGGGCCGCAAAATTTCCCCCGGCGACCTCTACGGGCCCAGCCCGCAGTTCGACATCGAGCACATCGTCCCGGCCAGCAAGTTTCCGGATAATTCGCTCGCCAACAAGACGCTGTGCGAGCATCACGAAAACCGGCAGCGAAAGAAGAACCAGACGCCTTGGGATGCCTATCACGGGACCGATCAATACGACCAGATCATCGCCCGCGTCAAGAAGTTCAAGGGCCCGCTCGCCGGCCGCAAACTGGAGCTGTTCCAACAGCGGGACCTGCCGGTGTCGATGACGGCCCAGCAACTGGTCGACTCACAGTACACGGCGTCGCTGGCGGCCGATTACCTGGCCACCCTCTACGGTGGGCAGGTGGATGCGAGCGGCCGGCGGCGGGTGGTCGCCACCAACGGCCGCGTAACCTCCCATCTCCGAGGCCTGTGGCGGCTTAATGAGCTGATCGGCAGCGAAGACGGCCAAAAGAACCGGGCCGACCTCCGCCACCATGCCATCGATGCCCTCGTCGTCGCCCTCACCGGCCCCGCGGCGGTGGCGCGGCTGGCCCGCTTCGTGCAGGAGGGCGAAGGCCTCGGCCTGGACAACCCGTTCGCCGCCCGGCATCACCGCCGGCCCAAGCCGTTCGACTTGCCGTGGGACGGCTTTCGCGAAGAGGCCCAGCGAAAGGTGCTCGAGATCGTCGTCAGCCACCGACCCGAGCGCCGCCTGGTCGGGCAACTCCACAACGACACGATGTACCGCGGACCCGGCCGCCGCGGGTCGCCGAGTCCCAACCTGCTCACGCAGCGGGTGGAGCTGGTGAAACTCCGCCGCGAGCAAATCGAGGGCGACGCGCTGGTTAGTCCGTTGGTGCGGCGCTGCGCGTTGGAGAAGCTTCGCACGTTCGATCAGCCCGGCAAGAAAGCCGACCCCCAAAAGGTGTTCAAGGACGAAACCAACCTGCCGCTCTACCCCGGCCGCAATGGGCAGCCGCCGCACGTCATCCGCCGCGTGAAAATCTACAAGTCGATGTCGAAGACGATCAGCGTGCGGAAGGCCAACGCCAAGGGGCATTACGAGCCCGGCGGCAACCACCACGTGCCGATCCTGGTCGAGGTGGACGCGGCGGGCAATGAACAACGCGACAACCAGGGACGCCCAATCTTGAAATTCGGCGACGTCGTCAGCCGCTTCGACGCCGTCAAGCGGCTCAAGAAAAACGCCGGCGAGGTGATTGAGCGGGATTGCGGGCCGGGGCTCCGGTTGAAGTTTACGCTCATGCGCGGAGACATCGTCGAGATGGAGGATGACGAGGGAATGCGCCGTTTGTACCGACTCCAGAAACTGAGCCAGAATGACTTCTCGTTCCGGGCCATTCACCTGGCAGAAGGAGATGAGAAGACCCTCAAGGGCCGCAAAGACTTGTTCATCCGAGAGACGAGTCCGGCCAGGTTTTCAAGACGTTCACCACGCAAGGTGATCGTGGACCCGCTTGGACGCGTACACAACTGCGGCGGTTGAGCCGCGCCGAGAACATTAGCCGTAGGGCGCTAGCCCCGGTTTTTCGCCGGTATTCGATTGGAACGGCCCAACCGAACCGGACGCTAGCGCGTTCCGGCGGATGTTTCACCCTCCCTCCGGAACGGTCGGCCGTGGTAGCGGCCGGGGAGGGCCGCCGCGGCGGATGGATCCATTGGAAAGTTTTCAAGACGTTCACCACGCAAGGTGATCGTGGACCCGCTTGGACGCGTACACAACTGCGGCGGTTGAGCCGCGCCGAGAACATTAGCCGCAGGGCGCTAGCCCCGGTTTTTCGCCGGTATTCGATTGGAACGGCCCAACCGAACCGGACGCTAGCGCGTTCCGGCTGATGTTTCAAAACAAAGCCCAGCCCCGGTTCTCTTCCATGGATGCCGGACCAAACCGGGGCTAGCGCCCCGCGGCTGATGGGTCCATTGGAAAGTCATCGCCATGCGGCGCCGCCAGGACGTACCGAGGTACCAGGCCATGTGGCTGATCGCCATGTTCGACTTGCCCACCAAGACCAGGCAGGAACGAAAACGGTACACCCAGTTCCGCAAGAAGCTGCTTTCCGAGGGCTTTCAAAAAATGCAGTACTCGGTCTACGCCCGCTACTGCGACGATGAGCGGCGGACCGAGATGTTCCGCCGGCGGCTGGAAAAAGAATTGCCGCCCGCGGGCGAGGTGCGATTGTTGGCGGTTACCGACCGGCAGTACGCCAAGATGGAGGTGTTTTTTGGAAAAGCGCGAAAACCGACCGAGGAACCCCCGGCCCAACTGCTGCTTTTTAGCGGCGGATGGCGCGTAAGTGGTTTGTGGGTAGGGGGTTATGGGAGGTCCATTGTATCCGAGCGACCATTCCCCCGCAGCCACAACTAGCGACTTCATCCGCCGTAAGGCGAGCGGCAGGAACTAAAATACCGCCGCTGGTTGACTCTTTGGCCTGATGGTAATGTCGTATTTGGGAAGCTTTGCTGACCGGTCGAGTCGGGCTTCCCAGGGGGCCATCTCTTTCGC
>Ga0180438_10002422_pt1 | contig 30478 bp, 20 predicted proteins | sample SS_ome_12_FD_132455 | JGI IMG/M metagenome (GOLD analysis project Ga0180438, IMG submission 132455) | Hypersaline lake sediment archaeal communities from the Salton Sea, California, USA - SS_3_D_2 metaG | ecosystem: Environmental > Aquatic > Non-marine Saline and Alkaline > Hypersaline >...
TAAAAATTTTTCTTGAATATTTTCTATAGATTCCTTATCTTAAGTCAAAATATATAATTATTCATAACCTTATTAAAAAATGATCGACGCATTATTGGAATAAATGGCTCTTATCAGATGGAGGATATCATGCATTTTATTGTAAATAAGGGTTTATTTTTTAATGCATTGCAAAAAATTATTGGTGTAATACCTTCTAAAACATCAATACCCATTTTGAGCAGTATTTTGTTGGAACTTTCTGATGAAAAATTAACAATCACCGGAACTGATTTAGAAATTTCTGTCTCAGCCGATGTTCGCGTAAAAGTTGAAATACCGGGGGCGGTAACTGTACCGGCAAAATTATTAGTGGATATTGTGCGGGAATTACCTGATGTTCCCATCGAAATGCTTACAGATGATCGATCGAATATTACATTAAAGACGGAAAAAGGAGTCTATCGATTGTCCGGTGAAACCAAAGATGAATTTCCGAATATTATTATTGAAGAGAGTGAGGGCGAAATAGTAATCAACAGTATTAAACTGCACCGAATGGTTAGCAATACCATCTTTGCTGTTACCACCGATGAGTTGAGAATGACGTTGATGGGGATTTTGTTTCAAATCAATCCTGCAGAATTACGTCTAGTGGCTACTGATGGCCATCGCTTATCAAAAATTGTTGATAAAAAATTTTCCTCACCGCTTATTCAAAAAGATTTAATCGTTCCTTCAAAAGCATTACATATTTTATTAAAGAACCTGGAAACGATTAATATTAAAGAAGGTGAAAATGTTACACTGGTAATCGGTGATAGCCATATTACCTTTAAGTGGAGTAACAATTCAATCTACACGAAATTAATCGATGGCAAATTTCCGAAATATGAAAGCGTCATTCCTTTTGACAATGAATTCCGTCTGATCGTCGATCGTGAGAGTCTTTTATCATCGGTTCGGCGGGTTTCAATTTTTTCTAATTCGATTACCCACCAGGTTCGTTTTATGCTCTCTGAAAAACAAATGCAGGTTTGCTCGGAAGATATTGAATTTGGGGGAGAAGCCAATGAGTCTTTACCGGTTGATTACACGGGTGAGGAAATGGAGATTGGTTATAATGCACATTACATCATGGATATTTTAAAAAATATCGATACCAAAGAGGTTGTATTTTTACTAAAAAATCCGAAAAGCGCGGCGCTTATTTATCCAACCGAACAAAAGGAAGGCGAAGAACTCCAGATGTTGTTAATGCCAATTCGATTGACCGAAGATTAAGGCTTATTAATTTGGATAGATAACAGAATTTATCTCACCCCTTGAATCAATCTATGATTATCCAGAGACTTGAATTAAAGAACTTTAGAAATTATAAACAATTAAAACTCGATTTTTCGCCAGCTTGTAATATCATATTTGGCCAAAATGCGCAAGGTAAAACCAATATTCTGGAAGCAATTTTTTATCTTTGTTTTTCAAGAAGTTTTAGGACGAGCAAAGATCAAGAAGTTATTCAGTTTAATCAGGAATTCGCTCACATACACGGATGGTTTTTGTTAGATATTCAGACCAAACAGGAAGTGACATTTCATTTCAGTAAAAAAGAGGGGAAATCAATATCAATCGAGCAAAAAAGGTTGAGTCGCTATTCAGAATTGATTGGAAAATTTCCGGTTGTTATTTTAAGCCCTGAAGATTACAAAATTACCAGCGGCGGTCCTTTTGAGAGAAGACATGTCGTTGATATGTTTCTTTCACAGGTAAATCCAATTTATCTTAAAGCATTGCAAAAATATAACCGGGTACTAAAACAGAGAAATCGGATTTTAACTGAATATCGAGGAAGGACATCTTTTAATGAAAAGCTGTTAGAACCGTGGAATGAGAGTTTAATTGAAAGTGGTAGTTATTTAATTAAATTCAGACAGACTTTTATCGCTGAATTTAATCCTGTTTTACATAATATTTATAATAAGTTACGATTCGCAAGTGAATCAATTAATTTTTCCTATCGATCCTCGATTCCCTTCATTGATGAAAGAGAAATTGAAGCGCGATTTCTAAAGACAATGAATCATAAATATTTAACCGAGCGTAAACGCGGTTTGACCATAATTGGACCGCATCGTGATGATTATGTTATTGAAATCGATAATAAAGATTTACGGGTTTACGGATCACGGGGGCAACACAAGTCGGCGTTGGTCGCTTTTAAATTGGCCGAATTTTTTTATCTTCAACAAAAGCGAAACGAGATTCCAATTCTCCTGTTGGATGATTTGTTTTCTGATCTGGATCAACAGCGCGAAGAGCGAATTCTGGAAATGATTCAAGACATCGGCCAGATTTTCATTACAACCACCCGGAAAGTTGGTAATATAAATTCGACTTTAAATCTTAAAGAATTTTTAATTGAAAATGGGAGCGTACTCAACTCGTTTGTTGGTAGATTGAACAATGACCTCCAATAAATTAAATCAAAGAAATCGAAAGGTTACCCCACTGGCCGACCTGGTGGAGAATCTGTTAAAAATATATCATCTGGAAGATAAAATCAAGGAAAATCAGGTGATTGCTAAATGGCAGGAAATCGTGGGTAAACCATTGAGTAATGTTACCGCTCCTGTCAGAGTAAAAGATGGGATTTTGTATTTAAAAGTTAAAAACGATGTCTGGAGGAATGAACTCTTTTTCCAAAAAGTCCAGATTATTCATAAGATTGAAAATTATATTCATAAACGAGTTATTACCGATATTATTTATATTTAAAAGATGATTAAGTAATCTTATTATTAAATTTGAATCTGAGGTGAGTAAAGCTTATGGCAAAAAAAGCGAAATTGGATAATGACAATCAGAATTATAATGCGAGTAATATTCAAATCCTGAAAGGCCTGGAAGCTGTTCGTCGGCGTCCAGCGATGTATATTGGCGATACTGCTATCCGGGGATTCCACCATCTGGTTTCCGAAGTCGTTGATAACAGCATTGATGAAGCATTAGCCGGCTATTGTTCAGAAATTAATGTCATTTTGGACGAAGAAAATCAAGTAACCGTGAAAGATAATGGGCGAGGAATCCCGGTCGATATTCATCCGGTTGAGAAACGACCTGGCCTGGAAGTGATAATGACCGTATTGCATGCCGGTGGAAAGTTTGATAAAAAATCATATAAAGTTTCAGGCGGTTTGCACGGGGTTGGTGTTTCGGTCGTAAATGCACTTTCCGAATGGTGTGAGGTCAGGGTTATTCGCGGGGGGAATGTTTATTTCCAGCGTTATGCCCGTGGTTTACCGGTGGAAGATATGAAAATAATTGGTAAAGGAAAACATACGGGTACGATTACAACGTTCAAACCCGATCCTGAAATTTTTGGAAAGTTGAAATTTAGCTATGAAACCCTGGCTGAGCGTTTACGTGAATTGGCATTTCTTAATCCAGGTATTAAACTCACCATCACTGATCAACGTGGCGACAAAGAACGGGTGGATGTATTTTGTTATAAAGGGGGCTTGGTTTCTTTTGTCAGTTATATTGATCAAAATCGGACGTGCTTGCATAAAAAACCGATTTTTATTGATGGAGAAAAGGACGACCTTCCTATTGAAATCGCTTTTCAATACAATGATTCATATATCGAGCATATTTATTCTTATGTAAATAATATTCATACCATTGAAGGCGGAACGCATTTATCAGGATTCAAAACAGCCCTGACGCGAACTTTAAACAATTACGCGACTAAAAATAATTTATTAAAAAAAGATGATCAAGGTTTTCAAGGTGAAGACGTTCGAGAAGGATTAACGGCCATCGTCAGTATTAAACACCACGATCCACAATTTGAAGGGCAAACCAAAACCAAATTGGGAAATAGTGAGGTTAAGGGGATTGTTGAATCACTGGTGGGTGAAAAACTGTCACTATATCTTGAAGAAAATCCTGCTGTTGCCAAAAAGATTATTGAGAGATGTCTTGTTAGCGCTCGTTCCCGAGAAGCCGCCCGTAAAGCGCGCGAATTAACCCGCCGAAAAAGTGCCTTAAATGGAAGCGGCTTACCCGGAAAATTAGCCGATTGCTCAGAAAGAGATCCGGAATTGTGCGAGATTTACCTGGTTGAGGGTGATTCTGCAGGTGGTTCCGCGAAACAGGGTCGTGATCGACGCTTTCAAGCGATTTTACCGCTTAAGGGAAAAATTTTAAATGTCGAGAAAGCGCGCTTGGAAAAGATATTATCAAATGAGGAAATACGAACGATTATTACGGCGCTCGGGACCGGAATTGGCGCCGACGAATTTGATGCGGCAAAGGTACGCTACGGCAAAATCATTATTATGACTGATGCTGATGTGGATGGATCACACATTCGAACCCTTATTTTAACATTCTTCTTTCGCTATATGCGTGAATTAATTGAAAAAGGTCATGTTTATATTGCTCAACCACCCTTATACCGAATAAAAAAGGGCAAGCATATTGAATATGCCTACGATGACGAGGAACGCGATCTGATTTTTGATCGACTGGGAAAAAATGGCATCTCATTGCAGCGTTATAAGGGACTCGGTGAGATGAATCCTGAACAGTTATGGAATACAACAATGGATCCAGAAAATCGGACCGTACTTCAGGTTACCGTTGAGGAAGCATTTGAAGCGGATCGAATATTTTCGGTGCTCATGGGAGATCGGGTTGAGCCAAGAAGAGAGTTTATTGAAAATCATGCGCATTACGTTCGTAATTTAGATGTGTAATTCTTGGTGTAAATGGATAAGTTTGGGAATTTAGGTAAAATATAATCAATAACGAAAGGTAATTATGTATACATCAAAGGAACGGGTAATACCGATTTTTATTGAAGAGGAAATGAAGGATTCATATATCGATTATTCCATGTCGGTCATTGTAGGAAGAGCCCTGCCTGACGTTCGAGATGGTTTAAAACCGGTTCACCGCCGTATTCTTTATGGGATGCGAGAATTGGGCCTACGGGCTAATTCACCTTACAAAAAAAGTGCGCGTATTGTAGGTGAGGTTTTAGGTAAATATCATCCTCATGGCGATATGGCGGTTTATGACGCAATGGTCAGGATGGTTCAATACTTTTCCTTGCGTTATCCCTTGGTAGATGGTCAGGGTAATTTTGGCTCAGTTGACGGTGACTCTCCGGCGGCAATGCGTTACACCGAAGCGCGGTTAGGGCAAATTAGTGAAGAAGTATTGAGAGACATTGAAAAAGATACCGTTGAATTTGTACCCAATTTTGATGAGTCGCTAAAAGAACCCATCATTTTACCGACGCGTGTACCAAATCTGCTGGTTAATGGGTCATCCGGTATTGCTGTTGGTATGGCGACAAATATTCCGCCACACAATTTAAATGAAGTGACAGAGGCACTGATTGCGTTAATCAATAAACCAGAGTTACCAATTACCAGTTTAATGCGATATGTACACGGTCCTGATTTTCCCACCGGAGCGATTATTTATGGCGTCGATGGAATAAATGAGGCTTATTTATCCGGTCGTGGAAAGATTTTAATTCGGGGGCGTGCGAATATTGAGGTTTCGACAGGCGGAAAAGAAAGTATCATCGTGTCTGAAATTCCCTATCAGGTGAATAAAGCCAACTTGTTAGAAAAGATTGCTGAATTGGTAAATGCGAGAAAGATCGAGGGAATTACTGACATTCGAGATGAATCAGACCGTGATGGCACAAGAATTGTTATTGAATTAAAACGCGATGTCAATACCAGCGTAATTCTTAATCAGCTCTATCGTTTAACTCAAATGCAGGTGACATTTGGGATTATTATGCTGGCGTTGGTTGACGGCCGGCCCAGGGTACTCAATTTAAAGGAACTGTTACAATACTTTATTGATTTTCGGCATGAAATTGTTGTTCGTCGGACCCAATTTGATTTACGTAATGCAGAAAAAAGAGCGCACATCTTAGAAGGCTTAAAAATCGCTATTGAAAATATTGACGAAGTGATTGCGATTATTAAAAAATCTCGGAATCCGGAAACCGCACGGAATTCATTAATGAATCGATTCAAGCTCACCGAAATCCAGGCCCAGGCGATTTTAGACATGCGTTTACAGCAATTAACCAATCTCGAACAACGAAAACTCATCGAAGAATATAAAGAAATTTTAAAACTTATTGATAAATTAAAAGGCATCCTGGAAAGTCGACCAAAACGGATGCAGATTATCAAAGATGAACTCCGTGAAATTGCTGAAAAGTTTGGTGATGAACGACGAACCGAAATTATCGGTAAAACTGAGGATTTTAAAATCGAAGACATGATCGCTGAAGAAGATATGGTTATTACCATTTCCCACAGCGGTTTTATAAAACGATTTCCGGTTTCTCAATATAAACGGCAACTGCGCGGCGGTAAAGGATTTATGGGTGCGAAAACAAAAGAAGAAGATTTTATCGAACATCTTTTCATTGCTTCCACTCATCACTATATTTTATTCTTTACAAATATTGGCCGATGTTACTGGTTAAAAGTTCATGAAATTCCCCAGGCTGGTAAAGGTTCTAAGGGCAGGGCAATTATTAATTTACTTCAAATCCAAAAAGGCGAACACATTGCCGCTTTTGTACCGGTGCGTTCTTTTGATGATGAACACTATGTGGTTATGGCTACTCGAAAAGGACTGGTGAAAAAGACGGTTCTTTCCTCTTATGGTAATCCGCGAAAAGGTGGCATTAATGCTATCAATATTCGGTCAGATGATCATTTAATCCAGGCACACATTACTGACGGCACTCACGAAATTATCCTGGGAACCCAAAAAGGCAAGGCGATCCGTTTTCTTGAAAATGAAGTCCGTGATATGGGTAGAACGGCTACCGGTGTTAACGGAATTCGATTGGCAAAGGATGATGAAGTTATCGGCATGGTAACTACCAAAAGAGATACGACGATCCTGGTTGTCACCAATAAGGGCTATGGCAAGCGAACCGAAAAGAAAGATTATCCGACAATACGGCGTGGCGGAAAAGGAGTCATTACCATGAAGGCAACGCCTAAAACGGGTTATATGGTTGCGATTATGGATGTTACGGACGATGAGGATTTAATGATTATTTCCACCCGTGGAATTGTCATCCGCCAGCAAATGTCACAAATCAATGTGATGGGAAGAAATACGCAGGGCATTCGCCTGATCAAATTGAAAACTGACGACTATATCTCTGACGTGGCTAAAGTAAAAAGAGAAACAGATGATAGTCATTAAATATTGATTTAATGCGGTTGATATGATTTTGATTTTTTTGATATATAAACACGAAAAGGATTTCGTATGCAAAGTAATGAATGGGAAGCTGAAAAACAGGATTTATTTTTCGCGTTTAAGAAGAGATTAATTAATGATAAAGATCAAGTTGAATTCGGTGACCTTTTAAATTTTGATTTACCTGCTTTTTTTAAAAGCTTTCTAAAAACCCAGGTCAGGCGATTTTACGAAGCCGAGAGGCCAATCAATTTAAACAAAAGTTCTCGTTTCAATTTTGATTCTGAAGAAGTAACGAAATTAATATCTCAACTAATGCACGCCATTCAAAATGCCACGCTTTTTTCAAGTAAGGAGATTGCTGAAGCCATTGAGAAAACAATCGGTTTGCAAATTGATTTCCTGGTAAAACCGCGTCAAACCTTGCAGCAGATTTTTTTCAAAGTGAAAGCATCAATGCCTTATGCTGATATTTTGCAGGCTGTGATAGCTCTGTCTGATAATCGTCCTTATATGCGACATCTAATTCAAATTTTAAAAAATATTCATGAAAAGACCATTTCAAAAAATTTTTTTATTCGATTGTTACAAGAGGCTGAGGAGGAAGTTTATCGACAAAAACCTATTTCTGCTTTCATTCAGGATACTTCGGCTGTCTTGGAATTTTTTAGCCAGGTGAAAGGCGAAGCGTGTAATCGGATTAAAAGAAGCCTTCTTACCAATATGTTGCGCGAGAGAAACCTGATCAATTTAGCTGAACGATTTCAAGCGTTTAGTGATCGGAATAGTCATGGCGATGAATTTATTGATCTTGCTGAAATTGAAAAAATTCTGGAAGGTCACTTGGCGCATATCGAATTAGAATCAGCTTCGCCAAAAAAAATGGCCAGAGATCTGAAAAGACAAAAAGATCAGGTTTTGGAACAAATTATTAGACGAGCGGCTCAATCAAAGGAAGAGCCGGCTGCTAATCATTTTTTGACCGACACCAACGACCTTGTTGAAGAGGAGCCTGAACTGAACGAAAGAAAAAAGGAGAACCTGAAAAAAAATTGGGTACTGTTTGGAAGCAATAATTCTAATGTGATAGGGGGAAATGAAATTGAAGAAATCGAAATTAAAACACCTGAACCACCGTCATTCAAAAAACCCAAAATAATTTATAAGGAAGATCAATTACCAACTAGAAAATCAAAAACGGCACTTAGTCGGCTTCCGGATGAAGAGGCAGATGTATTGACCAAACGAAGTAAATTTACCACTCAGCCGATTCGATCGATACCTGATTTGGCAAGTTTAATTGATGACCGAAGTCGAAAAATGTTTATAAAAAAAATATATCGAAAAGATGAGGCGGCTTATCAAGGTTTTATTGCCAAATTACAAACTAAAATGACCTGGAAAGAAGCTAAAGCGGCAATTGATCAGGAATTGGGAAGTCGTGGAATTGAACCATTTTCACGAGAAGCAATTCGTTTAGGTGATCTGGTGTTTGGAAGATATTTTCCCAAAAAACAGTAATCGAAATGGAGGGATAAGAATATGAATCAGAAAAACAATCGAAAAAGATTATTTAGTATAATTTTTATTACCGCGGGGATGATTGCAATTATCATTCTTACTTTCTGGCTGCAACAAATCCAGGCTCAATCTCAGCAAAAAGGATTGGTCACTTACGTTTCCGGAAATGTTAAAAAAAGAACGGCTGACGCACCAAATTGGATTCGTGCCGAAAAAAACTCAGCCGTCATTTCTGGTGATAAGGTGAGGACCTACCGAGAGTCGCTGGCTGAACTGGAGTTGATGGAAATCGACATCATTCGGATGGCCCCACAAACAATCCTTGACGTTATTAAACTATACGAAGAGACTCGTGAAAAACGTCGAGAAGTTAAAATTAATTTAGAACAAGGGGATGTGTGGGCAAACGTGAGTAAAGAGAAAGGTCAGGTAAAATTTGATATTGCCACTCCGCTTACCGTCGCCGCTATTACCGGAACGACTTTGAGATTAAGCTTTGATTCTGACTCAACCACTCAACTCAAAGTCTATCGTGGTCAGGTTAACATCACCAATGCTCCTCAAAATCTTCAGCTCCAACCGAAATTAATCAAACCCCAGCAAATTCCCGGTCCTTACGAAGTTCCTGGTCCACGCGAGGTTAGTGTTGAACAATGGATGTATATTGTGAAGAGTATGCAGCAGATTACCGTGAATCGTCAGGGAAGAGTCGTTAATCAGGGCGAATTCAGTTTAAATGACGTCGATGAACAAAGCGATTGGATTAAATGGAATTTAAGACGTGATCGATTGCACCGATAAAATAATATTTTCTAAATATATGCGTCAATTAAATTTATTGGGTATAAATTTTGCTTGACCTTAGTCGATATAAATCTTGTGTTGCATTTGTATCGGTTGATAGACTCAATTCCATTTAAAATGTATTGAATCCGTTATAACTTGTCGACAAATATGATCATGAAGAAATCATTTTGCCAGGGAGTCGATTTTATCATTCGAAAATCACTCCAATCCCCTTTTCATTGTTTTTTAATATTTGTTTTTACTTGTTTTTTACTTTTTAACGCTTGCACGAGCATTAAACAAACCACTCCTCAACCTACTACGAAGCAACATCTAGATCCTGTTTATCAAATAATCGATTCTGTTAAAAGAAAATTTGCACCCGATCCTCGAACTTCGATTTTTGACATTACGCCTGAAATTAATAATAATAAACTTATTCTAAACGGTGAAACGCTTTCCAAGAGTGCCGTTAAAGAATTAATTCTACATTTAACAGAATTAAATAAATTCGAAATTGAAAATAACATTAATGAACTTCCCGATTTATCTCTGGGAAAAGACACTTGTGCCGTGGTAACAATCAGCGTGGCCAGTCTGCATTGCGAGCCCGACATCAGGCAGGAAGTTGTTAATCAAGTACTATTGGGTGCTGCTATTCGCCTGTTAAAACGAAAACGATCGAATTACTATTGCCAACTTGAGGATGGTTATCTAGGCTGGATCGATGGCTCGGCATTAGCAGTTGTTGATTCAGCCATGCTAAGTGATTGGCAGAACCAGCGAAAAGTCGTTGTAAAAGCCATTTGGGGATTGATTAAATGTGAACCGAGCGAATCATCGGCATCGGTGGGGGACCTGGTTGTAGGTAACGAATTAATATTCCTTTCAAAAGATGAAAAGTGGAGCCGGGTTAAACTACCAGATGGACGTACCGGCTATGTTAATAACGAATTTTTAATCGATCAAAGAGAACTGTTAAATCGTAAAGCGCCGTCGGCAGAGAACATTCTGAATACGGCGGGGCAACTAAAAGGATTTCCTTATGTTTGGGGTGGCACCTCTACGAAAGGCATGGATTGCTCCGGATTCACTTATACTGTATTCAGGATAAACGGGATCCGGTTACCACGAGATGCGAATATGCAGGTGACTTTGGGTGATTCAGTGGAAATTACTGAAAATCTTGAAAAATTGTTACCGGCCGATTTATTATTTTTTAGCCCGGATTCGAATCGAATAACGCATGTTGGGATCTATTTGGGGGATTATCAATTCATACATTCTGAGGGATATGTTCGGCAAGATAGTTTTAATCCGGCCGATTCGAATTATTATGAATATCGAAGAAGGACCCTCTTGAAGGTGCGAAGAATTATTAAGTGATCAAAAGGAATTTGATGTCCACGAAAAACACAGCATAGGAGTAGGCAACATGGACGTGGAAGAAGTCTTTAAAAAATATCGAAAAGGGCTTAAAGAGCTACTGCTGCTATTAAAGGACCACCAGGATGTTTTTGAGAAATTTGAAAATCTACAACAACAGTTAATTGAAAATATTGAGAGCGCAGAAACGTTTGGTGATAATGACAGCCTGAAGCAGAGTCGAAAACCAATTCTGGAAAAACTCAACAGCATTGCTTATGAAAAGTTAAGTCGAAGTTTTAACAAAATTGCTGGTTTAACTGAGGTAGATATCAACGATTACCGGCAGGATTTTCGAGAAAAGGTATTTCAACTTTATCGCAGTCTTGGCTTTGAAATTATACCGGATACCTCTAATGATGAGATGCGGGTTGATTTTGTGATTCGCTATACCATGCCGATGAGAAAAGCCTACAATTGTATGGTTAAAACGATTGTGAGTGTGGAAGATATTATCAATGAAGCCAGTATTGCCCGATTTGTGAGTGCCTTAGAAAAAGCACGCCAGGAAGGCGTTGCCAGCACAGGTGAAGTCATAACCGACCTGGGTTTTTCACCCGAGGCACAACAACTCGCCCGGCAACATAATATTTTGCTATTAACGTATGATGAATGTATTCAAACGCTCATCAACTTTGATAAGTACATCGACCAATTTATTTGTGATTATGAACATTTCGATGAATTCAAAGAAGGAACCCGACAATCGTTTTTGGATATTTTAGAAAATTGTGATTTGTTTCAAGGCTATCTTAATCCCAGATTTTCTGATCGAAACGGGATCGTTTATCACTCTTTTGATGCTTATATAGAAAATTGGCTGCAGAATGAATCCGAACACGAGCTTCTCATTTTATCGGAGCCGGGCTACGGGAAGACCAGTCTGTTGCTACATTTGACTTATGAACTCGCCAAAAAATATAAAAAGAATCCGGCACAAAATCGAATCCCCATTCTTTTGCCATTAATAAATAGTGGAAAAGCCTTTAATCGACGTCAGATCATTACTGATTTATTGGTAAATCGATATAATTTGAATTTTAGTAATTACGCCACATTCGAAATGTTATTAAAAAATCAAAAACTGGTTCTTTTATTGGATGGTATTGATGAAATCTCGTTAGATAAAAATGTTTATCTGGCCAGTGAAAATTTCAATGAAATAAATAAATTAATGGTAAACGGGGGCAAGGCAATCCTTACTAGTGACACAAACTTTTTATTATCTCAGCGATTTGCCGAACGGATATTTTCACCAGTTGAAAATAAAACCCCCAGTAAATATCTGCCAAAGTTTGAGGTTTTGTTTTTACAGGAACTGAATGGGAAACAGATTTCCGATTTTCTTAAATTGCGCACCCAGAATTGGCAGGCGTTTTATATCAAAATAAAATCCATTCCTGAATTATTGGAATTGGCAGAAAATCCGATTGTTTTGGATATGATGTGGCGGACGCTGGTTCAACTGATCCGTGAAAAGAAGCCTTTCACCGTGAGCAGTTTTTATGAGGTTTATACCAGTTCCTGGTTTGAAAAAGAAGATGAAGATTCAATCATGCCTGCCGAGGATAAAGCCTTTTTTGTCGAAGAAATGGCATTGGAAATGTTGCGTCGAGAGCAGCTTTTCTTACACAACACGGAGATCCCGGATTCCATCCGGGAGTTATTTAAGGATTTTTTATTGGAATACCGCGAAGCCGAAGTTTTTGCTTATGATGTGGGCACCTGTCCTTTCATTGTTGAAGACTTGCACGGAAATTATAAATTTAAACACAAATCCTTTATTGATTTTTTCGTGGCCCGAAAATATATTAAATGCCTCAAATCCGGGGAAATGCATGATTTCAATAATGTGATTCTACCTTTCGAAGTCAAAAATTTCATCGTTGAATTAATGCCGAAGAAGTATAAAAAAGAAGAAGACATTTTAAACAATATGTCAAAAATTCCTTCTGGTCGATCAACCCGGCCATTCTGGCTGGATAAATATCCGGTAACAAATGCCACTTATGCAAAATTTATTAAAAGTACTGGATTTGAACCCCCCAGACACTGGAGTCAGGGAATCATTCCCGCTGGCAAAAAAAATCATCCGGTAACCAATATCAGTTGGCACGATGCAGTTCTGTATGCCAAATGGGTTGGGAAGCGACTGCCCACCGAAAAAGAATGGGAAAAAGCGGCCGGCCTCGAAGATGGTCGAAAATATCCCTGGGGAAATGAATTCAAAAAAGATGTCTGCAATTCAATTGAATCCGGAAATTTCAATACCACTCCGATCAATGCCTGCGAAGAAAACATTAGTATTTGTGGCTGTTTTGATATGGCTGGTAATGTATGGGAATGGACCGGCAGTTGGGTTGATGAAAAACGGAAGGATAAGGGTTACGTGGCCAAAGGCGGTTCTTTTCTCAGTGATGCTACGGGGGTCCTCAGTAAAAATGGTTTAAACTATCGAGAGTTAAGCATCGATATTGATGAATCGATTGGCTTTCGCTGTGCCCTGTAGTGGGTTTGCTGAAATCTTTTTGTAATGAAAAGAGGGCTTATGACACGCAAAGAATTTTGTAAATTGACAGGCAAAATTTTGACTGCTTGTGGCTTTTTAGGTAGCAGCAGCGTCAATAGTGAAACGAATTCGAGGGAGGAAAGAAGGAACATGAATGCAAACATCAAGTTAGACTATCGAATAATAAAGTTAAATCTAAAACACACCTGGACTATCGCGCGCAATTCCACTAATTTTAAAAACAATGTTTTTGTGAGAATTACTTGCGACGGTGTCTCCGGAATGGGTGAAGCAGCACCGAACATCCGTTATAATGAAACCCCCGAAAGTACCATTGAAGTGATTAAAAAGGCTGAATCTCTTTTTGAGAGTGATATTAATTTATTGCATTTCGTTGAACTGGGTAATGCGATTCAAAATATTACCGAACAACAAACAGCGGCCAAAGCGGCGCTTGATATTGCCTTAATGGACTGGATCGCTAAAAAATTTGATGTTCCGCTTTATCAATATCTGGGTTTAGATCCGGCAAAAGTACCGCTTACCAGTTTTTCGATTGGTATTGATACTATTGAAATGATTAAGCAAAAGGTTAAAGAAGCCGAACCCTACCCCATTTTGAAAATTAAAGTCGGTAAGGAAAATGACGAAGCCATTATTGAAGCCGTCCGCAGTGTCACCCAAAAACCTTTACGAGTCGATGCCAATGAAGGCTGGAAAGACAAAAATGAAGCCCTGGAAAAAATAAACTGGTTGGAAAAGCAAGGAGTGGAATTTATTGAGCAACCGATGCCCGTCAGTATGTTTGAAGAAATTCGCTGGTTACGTGAAAAAGTAAATCTACCCATAATTGCCGATGAGGCCGTAAAGAGTGCCGCCGATATTCCCAAACTGGCCGAAGCTTACGACGGGATTAATATTAAATTAATGAAGAGTGGCGGCATCCAGGAAGCCTTAAGAATGATTGCGATGGCACGGGCATTAAATATGAAAATTATGCTTGGCTGCATGATCGAAAGTTCTTTGGGTATTGCAGCAGCGGCTCATATTTCACCGCTGGTGGATTGGGTGGATCTGGATGGCAATTTGTTAATTGCGAACGATCCTTTTCAAGGGCATCCGGTTGTGAACGGAAAAATAATTTTAAATGATAAAGCTGGACTTGGCGTTGAAGGTGAACTCTAGATAGGTTTGCTGAAGCTAGTGCGGTGTTTCAAAAATTAATATCTCAAAAATTGGTAATTCAAGACATGAGGATTTTTCATTATTTCCACGGGCAGAAAAATTTTGTTTTCACACGGAGGCACGGAGAAAGCCGAGGTTCACGGAGTTTGCATTCTGGTTTTTTCTCCGTGTTTGCTCCGTGATCTCGGTGTCTCCGTGTGAAAATGAGTCTGAAATATTTCCACTTCGGAGTTAATATTTTCCGACTCTCATTATTATATGACCCATTTTTTTGATGTAAATAAATATAAATTCAATATATTCAATAAACAAGCTTCTTTCTCCTCCTTTCTTTTTTTACTTTTCTCCTTTTGTAACCTTATTAAACTCACGTATTAAAATGATACACAATTACTTTCTGAATGATTGTTTTTATCGATTTTTTACTTATAAGTCATTCAGTAAATATTTTCTTCTTTATTATATGGGAATATGAAACTAAATCTAATCAATGTTTAATAAAAAGAGATTGAATTAAAACTTAAATTCGTAATAAAATGTCAAAGTAATCCTATTTTAGACATAGTTGAATTTGAATAGTCGATTAATATGCGGAATATATTTTGCTAAAGAATTTTCATCTACAATATTTTTAATATAAGACTCCAAACGAACAGCATCGTAGCCAAATAAGACTCAAAAATTACTTCTTTATAAATAGAAAAAGCATTACAATAACAAAATGATGTTAATTCTTTAGTAACCGAAAGGAGTAATGATTGGTAACATATTATAAAAAAATAATTTAAGTGTTTAAATTAAATCATCTAATGGTTTAACATTTTGAAAAAATGATTAAAAGGAGTATTGAAAATGGGTAAGATATTAGAACAATATTATGATTATGCCAGGAAGAAAGGTGCTTATATTTTAAGAATGCGGTTGGCAATGTTAACCAGGTGGCCGACGTTAAAAATTCATTCCTTAGAGGACAACCAGGCCAATATTAAGAAAGTCCGCGAAGCATTAAAGGAATTACTGAATACCGATGATATTCCGGATTTTAGGTGAGGAATAACTTTCAGTGGAAAATGGTCAATGCGGGCCACAATAACATGTTCCCAAACTTCGTTTCAAAATTCATAAAGAAACGGAATTTCGGAATAGAGTTTAAGAACGATTACCAGAATTCCTACTGAATGGGTACCAAAATAAAAAGTGATTTCATTAATTAATATAAGGAGAAGAACATGATTCCATTAAAACCATTACCCAAAGTAATTAAAATAGATAGTGAAAAATGTGTGAATTGTCATCTTTGTATTGGGGTGTGTCCGGTTAAATATTGTAATAATGCCTCCGACACTGAAAAAGGTATTTTGATTAATGATAATTTGTGTATCGGTTGTGGGAATTGTATTAAAGTGTGTACCCACGACGCGCGGATCATTGTTGATGACACTGAGAAATTTATCGAAGATTTAAATAGTGGTGAAAAAATAGCGGTCTTAGTTTCACCGGCAACCGACGTACAATTTCCTGGCCAATTAAAAAACCTGTTAGGTTGGTTAAAACAGATTAATGTTCAAAATATTTATGATGTTTCCTTTGGTGCCGAAATTACAACCTATCAATATCTTCAGGTTTATCAATCAGGGAAAGCGAACCTCCCAATTATTGCTCAACCGTGTCCGGCGGTTGTTAGTTTTATTGAGATTTATAAGCCCGAGCTCCTTAAATACTTAGCGCCCACGGGTAGTCCGGTGATGAATATGGCATGTTGGGTTCATCAAAATAATCCCGGCTTGAAACTGGCGTTTTTGAGTCCGTGTATTGCCAAAAAAAGAGAATTTGAAGATCCGAATACCAAAGGTCTGGTTCATTATAATGTGACGATTGCCAATTTAAAAAAGTATATTGAGAAAAATGAAATTGACCTAACCCAATACTCTGGTGAATTTGACGGACCCATTCAAGCCGAGCGTGGTTTATTATATTCAAAACCAGGGGGATTATATGAAACCTTGAAACGTTACAATGTTCCTTTGAAACCGCATCAAGTTCGTCGTACTGAAGGTGTGGAGATTTATGAGGAGTTTTTCGAAGAACTTGAGCAGGAGCTTGAGAATGAGGATAGTGATGTCATTTTGATTGATATATTAAATTGCCTGCACGGTTGCAATCGAGGGACAGGGGTAAAGTATGATGAATTTACGACCAATCAAATTTTAAAGCGTCAGGATGAACGTCTGGAGGAACATAAACAACAGCACTACCCTGATGATGAGCACCGAAATCGACTCGAAGCGCTTTTGAAAGACATGGCGAATATTGACTTTTCAAGAAATTATACGGATCGATCGGCTTCATTTAAATTGCTTATGGATCCAACTGATGAACAAATCGAGGTGCTTCATCAAGAGATGGGCAAATTTGAAAAAGAAGATTTAAAAAATTGTGGTGCCTGCGGCTATCACTCCTGTGATAACATGGCCAAAGCTGTCTTAAATGGTCTTTATCGACCAGAACAGTGTCATCATTTTTTGGAGAAATTTTTCTTCGAAACGCATGAAGAAAAATAAATAATAAAAAAGCTCTATTCAGTCAATTCAGGATAGAGCTTTTTTATTTTATCAGTTCTGTTTGCAGTTATTTAGTGTTTGAACGAAAAGTCCCTAAAATGTCATTCTGAGGCGTTTTTTGCCGAAGAATCTCTTAACGTTAGCATATTTATAAACAAGATGTTACCGTTCAGAGAATCTTCGTCGCGGAGTTCATCCTGAGCCTGCCGAAGGGCTCCTCAGAATGACAAAAAATTGACTTTTCGTTCAGTCACTATTTAACCGGAATGAATATTTCAAATTCTTCTGCCGTCTTGTGAAAATAGCTATTTTCGTTTTGAAAACACTCTATCTCTAATGCTACGAAAAGATTTTTTCCTGATCGAGGGAACCAGGTGTGATAGATATAATCCCGGCTTAACTGAAGCTTGCCGTAGTCGCCTTTGTGAACAAAGCGAACCCATTGAGTGAACGGAATCTTTTTGGTAACCAGACGGGGGAACTCTTTGTTAACCGATTGTAATTCAAAACCTGCCATATAAAAATAATCACATTTTTTGCAATTTGGGGGATACCAGGTGACACCATAAAAATTTTTAATCATGTCCTTAATATCTGTTATTTCCTCAAATAACATTTCCCAAAGCTCCGAAACAGTGGCTAAATCATTTTTTACCAGTGTCATCAGTCCGATTAACTGAAAAGATGTCTTTTCCACGAAAACAGGTTTTAAATATTCTCCCTGATGCAGGTGCTGCAGATGTGCCAGCGTCAGGCGTGGCATTAATCGGTGTTCAGGGATTTTCCCCAACTTTTTCCACTGATTGGGTTGAGCGCCAAACATTCGCTTGAAAGCCCGGCTATAAGTTTCCGGACTATTAAATTGATAATCAAAAGCAATTTCAATAATTTTCTTATCTGTTTCTACAAGTTCACGGGCTGACTCCGAGAGCCGGCGGCGCATGAGATAATCATACGGTGGGTGGTGAACTATTTTATTGAAGGTTCGACAGAAATGAAATAATGAAAAATAAACCGCATTGGCAACATCATTAATGGTTATCTCTTCTTTTAAATGGTGCTCAATAAATTCAATCGCTTTAAATATGGTTTCGATATTAGACATTCATCATACTCTCGGATTATTGAGCTATTTTTATAGAATTAAGTTTTATAAAATCAACCAACTATTTCACCGGAATATAAACATCAATCACCGATTCTTCCACCCGGTCCAAACCTTTAAAACGGGAATCATATAATTGAAAATTAAATTGGTGAGTTTGTTCGTAGCCAGCCTGGGGAAGCCACTCGTACGAGATCTTCCAGGTCCAGTCGGATATAATTTCCTGACCCTTAATCGTAAAAACAGCATATTTAGCAGGGGGGAGTATTTTAATGAGCAGTTCAACTGGTATTTCAATGAATTCATTAATTTCAATTCCCACAAACACCTCAAACAAACCTTTTGATTCGGTTTCCTCGTGGACAATCTGTACTTCATAAAAAACACAATTATTTTTAATCGATTTTATTCGTTCGCCACGCTGGCCATATAATTTCATAAATCTTTTCCAGAGCCTGCCGATTTCATTTTCTTCCGTCCATTCGGCACTCGTTTGGAAAGGATCACCGAAAAAGCTTAATCCCCCTAAAATGATTTGATCTTTTTCAACAATGACAGGGTGCATTTTAAATATCCTTCGCTACGGTAAAATAGGTGATTGCATCATTCATCTTGATAGTATCCATAATTTATTATTTATAACGTTATAAATCAACCAAATAATATTTTGATCTGTAGATTTTTATTTGCCGGATAATTAAGATTTGTAGTAGAATAATATACCCGTGCGACGCACTTTTAAAGGGCGTCGCACGGGGTGAAGCTCCTATTGGTTCAGTTTAGTATTCCAGTCCGATGCCTTCCTCGGGCAACCACTCGGGCCAACCATCCAACCAATCCGGGATCTGAGCCGCTTTCACCCGATCCGTCACCGGGAAATAGGCTTTCAAATCTAAAATGGGACTATTGTTGACCGCGTCAATATTATTGATGCGGACGGTACCGGCTTTTTCATTGACTTCCAGTATTTTGCAGACCGTCATTGCAATCGGATTGGGCCGATATTCGGAGCGACAGGCAAAAACACCGGTGCGTTTATCCTCAGCATACGGAGGGTTGGTTTGAAGCGTATTTCGAAGGGCTTCATTATCGCATTCGTTGGCCCACCAGAACACATTAACGTGACTAAAATGATTGAGCTGTTTCAGAGCCGGGCGAAAAGCCTCCCGAATTTGAAGCTGGACGCTGTTATCATCTCTCCGAACAAAACCAATCGGATAAATCTGATAGTTGTCCTGGGGATTTACATTTTGTTCATTCATAAGCAGTACTCCTTTCGTTTTAATCAGTTAAGGGATGAAAAGAAGAAGGTAAAACCGGGAAATTAAATTATTCATTAATGAACTATTGAAATTGTTTGATCCCAAAATTTATTTTTCTGGCAGAATAATTTATATTGAAAAGGTACTTTTGAAATCAAAAGTTTGCACACCCATCATCCTGGTTTTGATGCCTATTAATTGACCGAACAATATAATGATTTTATGGCTAAATTTCTTGATTCATTTTGCTGAATTGAGGGGTGTGAATGAGTGGTTAGTCGGTTGGCTTGATCAATCTTGCGGTTGAGATCTAGAAGCCGAGAGTTATATACTATGACCAAAGTGGTTTTGAGATTCCACCTTTAAGTCCTCTCTTTTTTAAGAGAGGAATTAGGTGAGTTTTTAAAATTAAAGAATCTCAAAACCACTTTCACCTTAGTATAATTTGGATATTATTTTGATTTTAATGATTTTGACTTAGAAAAAAATTCTTGAATTAATTCTGCACGAGCCAGCACACTTCGGATTGCGCATTAATTTATATTGTGCAAAAACTTGGTTTCTTCAATTCGCTTTTTATTGGAATACAATGCTAACACTTGTTTAAAATAGGTTCGCATATCATCAAACAAAGTATACGCCCAGGGTACAGCAATTAATGAAAGCAAAGTTGACGTCAATAATCCCCCAATAATTGTGCGTCCCATTGGGGCATACGGGATACCCATCATCTGCGCATTCCCTAATGCCATTGGCAGTAAGCCGCCAATGGTGGTGAAAGCAGTCATCAGAATGGGGCGAAAGCGTTGTTTGCCAGCGGTAATAATCGCTTCCTGACGGGGCATACCACTGTTGCGTAATCGATTAATCAGGTCAATCAGCACAATTGAATTATTGACCACCACGCCCACCAGAATCACAAAACCGATCTGGCTCATTGTGTCAATGGGGGTGCCGGTGAGGTACATCAGCCAGTAAGCACCAACAAAGGCGAACGGAATCGCCAGAATCACCGATAACGGCAGAACAAACGATTCAAATAAGACTCCCATTAAAAGAAAAACGAAGGTGCCAGAGAGAATTAAGGCAAATCCCTGACTTTGACTACTTTCTTCCATTGATTGAAATTGATCGCCCTTGCGCCAGGAATAACCGAAAGGCAAACTAAATCCCTGCATGACCTGGTCAACTTTTTGAAAAAGCGCTTTCACATTGTCTTTGGTCGTATTGGCTTTGATGCGGAGATAGGTTTTGCCATTTTCCCGTTGAATTTCACCAAAGCCTTTCTTCACGACAATGGTTACCAGGGCATCTAACGGCACTTCTTTGCCGGATTTGGTGAAGAAGGTCAGGTTCTTTAATTGTGGTAAATTTTTCCGATCTGCTTCGCGTAATTGAATATGTACATCTAATTCTTTTTCATCGGTATGAAATTTGGGCAAAGGAAAACCGCGTAAGGCGTATTGAATGGTAGCAGAAATCACGGTGGGCGAGATTCCATATTTTTTTACCTGGTCACGTTTAATCTGTAAGCGAATTTCATCATTTCCTTTTTCGCGGTCGGTCTCTACACTCAGAATTTCATCGATGGAATTTAGCCGGCGTTCGACTTCTTTTGACAATTCCGCCAGCGTATTGGTGTCATCGCCATATAAGACAATGGATAACGAAGCATCTCCCTGACTGGACTCACTGTGCCAATCTTGATGAATTTTAACCCCCGGCAGTTGCGGCAGGCGTTGGGTCAGGTCTTCAATTACCTGTTCGCGAGTCATTGTTTCAGTAACACGTAATCCCAATAATTTTTTAGCGCCATTTAAAATCCCGCTGTACCATTCGGTCCGTTCGGTTGGGGCAAGAAAAACCCGCAAGTTACCCCAATTGTGACTGAAACGGGAATTATAGGTTTTAATACCGTAGACTTCTGTTTTCACCCGGAGCGAGTCTTCAACCACACTAAAGACACGCGTGGCATCATCAATCGTGTAATTGTCGGGTAAATCAAGGAATAACCAGAAGTCATTGATATTGCCTTCAATGCCGGGTTTATATTTGGCATTAGAAGCCGCAAAAAACATCGAGGCCAACAAAGCCAGTAAAATAATACAGGTTTCCACACGATGAATCAGGGCCCATTTCAAAAGTTTTTCATAAGTTTTATTACCACGCTGGATTATTTTGGGCTGTTTCACTTCCTTTTTACTAATCAACCAGGTGGCGGTTAGCGGGATAAAAATCATTGCGCCTACCAGTGAGGCGATCAACGAAAAAATCACCGGTAACCCGATACGGAGCATATAAAACCGAAAACCAATTTGATCATTCATTAAGATGAGCGGCAGAAAAACCACAACAGTGGTGAGAGTGGCCAGCGTGACGGCTAATGCGACTTCACTGGTACCATACAGCGCCGCTTCACGGATTAAAATGCCCTCGGTGCGCTTACGATAAATATTTTCCAGGACAACAATCGAATTATCGACAACCATTCCAATAGAAATCATTAATCCCATCATTGTTACCAGGTTGAGGGTCCAGCCGATGAAATATAAAATGGTTAATGAAATTAAAATCGAAAGCGGAATCGCAAACGTCATGATCAAGGTCATTCGTCCCCGACGGATAAAAAAGAAGAGCACGCCAAAGGCAAACAAGCCCCCCCAGACGGCTGTTCGCTGCAAATTATGAATCGAATTCTGAATCATTTCGCCTTGATTGAAAAGGACTTCAGTTTTGAAGCCCCCCAACTCGGGATCTTTAATGATTCGAGTTTCAAAGAGCGCTAACACCTTTTCACACAGTTCCACTGTATTAGCCATTGATTCTTTATAAATGCCAATACTGATCGCATTTTTCCCGTCGATTTTGTTGCGCCAGCGATGTTCAGGAACGTCGTATTTCACTTCAGCAATGTCTCGGAGACGCAGGCCCGTCCCGCGAATGGGAACATTTTTTAATTCCTCAATCGAATTAAATTTTCCCAGTGAGCGCGCATATATTTTTTGCTCCCCTTCATAGACAAAACCGCTGGAGATAGAAAAATTGTCTTTTCTGAGCTTTTGAATAATTTCATACAGATTGATTTTATACGTTTTAACCAGGTCCTGATGAATTCGAATCAGGATTGACTTTTCCTCGGCTCCCCAAATTTCAACCTTCGCCACGCCATCAATGCGCTCAATAGGCTTTTGTATTCGCTGCTCAACCATGAGATAAGGGTCATCCAGGGTCTGATGTTCAATTAAAGCAATCCAGAGCACAGGTTGATCCTCATTGCTCCACTTACGAACATAAAGCCGTTCCAGATCTTCAGGGAGTTCGGCTTTCACCCGATCCATGCGATCGCGCAACTGGACGTAAGCCAGATTCATATCGGTGCCGTGGGCAAATTCAACAATGGTCCAGCAGCCATTACTGTGGCTGTTGGTGCGAATTTTCCGAACCCCATTGATGGTTTGAATATGTTCTTCCAGCGGTTTGGCAATCTGTTCCTCCACTTCTTGCGGATTTGAATTGGGATAGGGTGCCCAGACCCCCAAATATGGAGAGACGAATCCGGCCGGTAATAATTCAACCGCAATTTTTGAAAAAGCAATGTAACCCACGACCAGTAATCCGGTCAACGTCATTATCACCGTAATCGGTTTGCTGAGGGCAAATTGGGGAAAGATGCTTATCTTTTGATTTTTCATTTTATTTTCCGGATGTGAAAATTTTTTATTTACATTTTTAGCGCATTGTCTTGAGTTTAACATTTAAGTTGACAGTTCATTCTTAATCTCTTCGATCGACCAGACTATAAACCGTCGGAATAACAATCAAGGTCAAAAGGGTCGCGGTTAAAAGGCCGGCAATAACCGTAATCGCCATTGGGGTGCGTATTTCTGCGCCGTCACCCAGACCCAGCGCCATTGGTAACAGACCTAAAACGGTAGTGGAGGTGGTCATCAGAATAGGGCGCAGGCGGACGCGTCCGGCTTCAATAATAGCTTCCGCTTTAGATTTACCTCGCTGCCGTAACTGGTTGATATAATCCACCAACACAATTGCATTATTCACTACAATGCCGGCAAGCATAATCAAGCCCAGAAAAACGACGATACTAATCGGAATCTGCAAAATATATAAAAACAGAAATACCCCAATCAATGCCAGGGGAATGGTAAAAATGATAATTAACGGATGAATGAATGATTCGAACTGGGAGGCCATCACAATATAAACCAGGAAAATGGCCAATGCCAGTGCTAATTGGAGACTACTCAAAGAAGTCTCCATTTCTTTGTTCTGGCCTGCCAGGTCATACGTGAAGCTCGCCGGCATCGGGGTGGCCTGGAGCACTTGAAAAATATCTTCACTGACACTGCTTAAATCGCGACCACTAATATTAGCCGTAATAATAGTTGTTCGCTGCTGTTCCACCCGCCGAATCTCTGCCGGGCCTTCCTTCACTCGAATATCGGCGACGGCTTCCAGGGGGATTGGCGTGGGGCTGTCCGGATTAATAACCAGTCGACGTAAATCATGAATACTTTCTTTGTCCTCTTCCTGGAGCCTGACTAAAATGTCAATTTTTCGATCCTGACGTTTGAATTTCGTGGCAATATCACCGCGCACTTTATTCCGCACAATCGAAGCGACGTCGTAAATATTGAGTTCGTAATTGGCTAAAACATCCCGATTATAGATAATTTGTACTTCCGGATTGCCGCGGTGAACATTGGATTTTATATCATATAATCCGGGTATGGCGTGCATTTGTTCTTCAACTTTTCTGGTAATTTCCTGTAATTTGGCGAGATCATAACCGTGTAATTGTACTTCGATCGGCGTCTTAAAGCTGAACAGCACCGGCCGGGAGATTTTAGCATTTAATCCCGAATAATTTTGCGCATGTTCGCGCACCGATTGAATCAGTTTTTCTTCCTGAGCCGCAACATTGTGGGTGCGTTGTAAAGTAACGGTTAGTTCCGCCGTGTGTTCGCCGGCTTCACTTTCAGAAGTGGTGGATTTGTCGGTTCCAGCGACGGCGGCAATTTTATTGATGCCTGGTTGTGTTTGGAGAAATTGTTCAATCGGTAAAATCCGCTCATCGGTTCTTTCCACCGGAGTTCCTACGGGCAGGGTAATATCAATATTAAACTCTCCCTGATGGACTTCAGGTATTAATTCACTGCCTAATTGAGGAAGCACGAGCAGGATTACGATTAAAAATAAACCGGCAATACTGACCAGCACCGTCCACCGATTGTTAAGGGCCAGCGTTAACATTTTGGGATAACCTGTTTCCAGTTGATGATAACTCCAGTTGTATCCTTTGATTATCACTTTTGCCGGGAAAGCCAGGATCAGTTTTAACTGAATGCTGATTCCTTTAATTAAAATGCCTAAAAAAATCAATCCGAAATGAAACATTCGAAAAATTAGTTCAAGGATAAATTGAAAACCAAATTTTATTAAATAAAAGACCAGGACCACCGGCAGCAAAATCACACCAATCAGCTTTTTCCCCCAGCCACTTACCCGTAAGTGCTGCCAGTAAGCGCTCAAATCATTGAAAAGCGCGGGAATGGCCTTATTCACCAGATAGGTCGGCCAGATTCCTTCAACAAAGCGGAATGTATCGGTATTTGGATTTTGCGCCACATTTGCCACCCATGTGGCCATTTGAAAACGAGTTAATTTTAACAGATAAGGGACACTGAGGATTGGAACCAGGCCCGAGAGCACCGCCAGGCTAACAAACTTGAGCAAGACGATGCCCAAAGCCAGTAAAGATTTTAGCAGTTTCCAGATAATTTCTCCCCCCGTTAAACCGAAATATTGAATCCCGAGCATCAATTTTGTGAAGCTGTTCGCCTGATCAAATTTAGCCGTCACGTCAGGATTTTCAATTCGAAAATGAAAAATAGCCTGCTGCGTATAATCCCTTGTTTTTAGATTGTTCATCATCTGGGAGGTGTTCCGTGAGGACAGCATCGGAATTAAAAAAAGCGCCACGCCCAGCGATGCCAGTAGGGAAAAAACCACGGTTAACGCCAGATTACCAAAGATTTGACCGGCCACTCCCTGTACGAAAACAAACGGAAAAAACACTACGACCGTGGTCAGGGTGGAGGCAAAAACCGCCGAACCCACTTCACCAACGCCCCGAATGGTTGCCTGAACCAGATCGTCGCCTTCTTCACGACAGCGGGCAATACTTTCCAGCACTACAATTGAATTATCCACCAGCATCCCAATTCCCAATGCTAATCCACCCAGCGACATAATATTCATGGTGACATCAAACATTTTCATCGGAGCAAAAGTCGCAATAATAGAAATCGGAATAGAGACGCCCACAATAAGCGTGGCCGTCAGGTTGCGCAGAAAAATCAGCAATACCACAATGGCCAACACACCCCCGATGATGGCGGTGGATTTGACTTCGTTGACCGAATTTTCAATAAAAATTGACTGATCGGAAAGGGTTTCAATGTGGATATTTTCTGGTAAGTTATGGGCAATAAAATTCGTCATTAATTTTTGCCTTAATCCAATATCGTTTTCCGATTGATTCGAGGGCTTTGACCGCTCTATTTTGGAGGAATCGGCGGTATTGGTCTGGCTCTTCAAATCGGAAGCGGTTTTATTCTGTTGCCGCACAAACGCTTGTTGTTCAGGGGTCCCAAAAATCCGTTCTTTAACGCGTTGCGCCACTGCCACAATATTGGCATCGGCTTCTTTATAAATCTCAATTTCGACGCTTTCCTGCCCATTAATTCGAGTGATAATTTCCAGGTCTTTGTGGGTTCGCTTGACGGTGCCCACATCCCGGATTTTAATTTCCTTTCCGTTCCAGTGTCCGATTACCACATCCGCAATCTCAGCGATTGATTTGAATTCATTTAAGGTACGCACCAGATATTCAGTTTGACCCTCATTGAGATTTCCTCCGGCTAAATTTACATTTTCCTGCGCCAGGCGATTTTTAATCTGCTGAATATCAATGCCGATTAAAGTCAATTTTTGTTCATCTAATTCGACGCGAATCTCTTCTTCCAATCCGCCTTTAACCTTAACTGCAGCGACGCCTTCAATCGTTTCTAAAATGCGTTTTAATTCTTCTTCCGCTAAATAGCGCAAATAGAATAACGAGCTTTCTCCAAAAAGTCCGAGCCGCATTATTGGATCCAGCAAGGGATCATACCTTAAAATAACCGGTCGCTGTACTTCTTCAGGTAAAAATAGCTGATCCAATTTTTCCCGCACTTCAAGTGTCGCCTGATTCATATCGGTATCCCAGCTATATTCCAGTTTGACATCTGATTGATCGGCTTTGGAAATGGAACTAATACTGACCAGATTATTCACTACTCCGAGGGCTTGCTCAATCGGTCGCGAAACCGTGGTTTCTACCTCTTCCGGAGCTGAACCGGGATATTCCGTTCTTACCGTTAAGGAGGGATAAGAGATTTCCGGCATTAAATTGAGCGGCAGTTGTTGGTATGAAATCCAGCCAAAGACACAAATCCCAATCACCACCATCAAAATCGCAACCGGACGGGTGGTTGTAAATTTAAAAAATTGTCGCGGTGCCAATCTTCCTTGATTCTCTGTTTGCATATTTTTTCCTTAATAATTTTCCCGTTCGCCAGCAATTTTCACCTTGGTTTGATCCTTTAATCCCGCCTGACCCACCACAATCACTTTTTCGCCAGCCTGGATTTCCGACAATGCTTCTACAAATGAATGATCCTGAAAACCGGCATTTAGTTTGATTTTATACGCCAGACTATCTCGAACCACAAATACATTCATATTTTCATTTTCATAGACGATGGCCGTCTTTGGAATGAGAACAGCATTTTTATGGGTATCGGTAATAATGTGTACATTGACAAACATCCCGGGACGCAATTTATTATCGGTATTTTTGACTCCAACGGTCACTTTGAACGTGCCACTCTGGGGATCTACCGCCGGACTGACCCGCTTTACCCAACCCTGAAATTGTTGATCTTTTAAATGATTGGAACTGATAAAGGCTTCCTGATCCTTAACAACCCGTTCAATTTCTTTTTCGGGAATATGGACGACGGTGATCATTTCTTCGGTATTAATAATCGAAAAAAGTTTATCGGTGGGTTGAATACGGTCACCAGGTCGACACAACCGTTCGCCGACGATGCCTGAAATGGGAGCGGTTAGGCGGGTATAATCCAGATTGAGTTTGGCTTCTTTCCAGGTAATTTCTTCTGATTCGGCATTGAATTTAGCCTGTTCAAATTCTTCCTTACTTAATAACTTTTTCTCGTGCATCGTTTTCGCCCGTTCGAAGGTATTTTTTTGTTTTAAATAACTAACCCGCGCGCGCTGTTCGGCCAACGTGTATTCATTTGCTTCTAATGCCATCAGCACCTGACCTTTTTGCACGGTCTCTCCTTCTTCCACAAATAATTTTTCAACCAGACCCTGCACTCGAGAATAAACATCCGCCATTTTTTCAGTTTCCAGATTAGAGCTCAGCAGTAAATAAGATGAAATTTCGCCTTCCTTGACTGACATCACTTCAACCGGCACGGCATCCTCATTTGAATGGTTGGTATTATTGCTTGATGTTGCACCGTGAACGGTTGTTGAATCACCTGGCTGGCTTTTTCCGGTTGCCTGGTTATTTTCATCTCCCTTCGGGGCGCAGCCGAATTGTGAGATGTAAAGGGTGATTAAAAAAGCCGACCAAAGACAAACCATTTTCCTGTTCATAAAACCTCCTGCGGAAAAAATCCTTTTCATTATTATATAAGTAACGCTTGATTATTAAAAAAAAGTGATTATCATTTCACTCTATAAATCAATGAGCTTTTTCAATAGCGAAGGAAAGACAATATGCTCGCCCTTTTTGGCTTGTTAACCATTGTTGTTTTATCGATTCTTTTTGTTAAAATTGGTACTACCGCTTTAGAGCTAACCGGACTCTCCTCGGAAGTTGCTTCCTTTCAGGCTCAATCCGCATTCTACGGAGCCGGTTACACCACTTCGGAAGCCGAGGCAATTGTTTCACATGCGGTACGTCGAAGGATTATTAGTACTTTAATATTAATCGGGAATGTAGGCTTTACTTCATCGGTAGCGACGCTCATTTTAACATTCGTGGGACAATCGAAAAAAGATATCATTTTCCGGGTCATCTTCTTAGTGATTGGGCTCTTGACCATCCTCTTCTTAACTCGCTCGCGGTACATCAATAAAATGCTTAAGCGTATAATTACAAAAGCGTTAGAAAAAAATACGAATTTACAAATTCACGACTATGTGCAAATTTTAGGCCTGAGTAAAGGCTACACAATTGCGAGACTGGTGGTTAAAGCCGATAGCTGGATGCGGGATCGGAAATTGAAGGAATTGCAGCTAAACCTGGAAGGGATGTTGATCCTGTCGATCTACCGGATGGTGAAAAAAAAGGAAGAATTTATTGGGGCACCGAATGGAGAAACAATGATTAAGGTTGGCGATATTCTCATCTGTTATGCGCGGGAAGACGAAATTATTTCCATCTCCCAACGCTGTGGTGGCTGTGACGGGGATAGCGACCACGCCTATTGCATGGAACGTGAAACGAGACGTCAAAAAATAAGAGAATTACAAAGAGGCTTTGAATAAGCTTGTATCATTTTGAAACAAGGTCAAAAACATTTACCAAATTTTGGAGATTTACTAAATGTAAAAATTCTTCTACACCGACTTACCCGTCGTGGTCATAACCAGTTTCCCGTGTTTCACCCCCTTCATCGCAATCAGTTGATCGGCAATTTTTCGAATCTTTTCGGTAGTTCCCTTTAGCGCCAAAATTTCCAGGCAATTATCATGATCCAGGTGAATATGAGTGGTGGTAATAATTTCTTTCGTATATTGATGTTGCACTGACGTGAGTACGTGCGTTAATTCCCGAACGTGATGATTGTAAATAATCGTCAGTGTACCAACGGCTTCGGCGTCACTTTTTTTCCATTCTTCCTGTACCAGTTCATTCCGAATCAGATCGCGAATGGCTTCCGAGCGATTTTTATAACCTCTTTCGGTAATTAAATGGTCAAAATGATCTAATAATTCAGCTTCCATTGAAACCCCAAATCGAATCAATTCGCTCATTAATGCCCTCCTTTAGGTAAATTTAAAACCGACTTTTGAAATTTAGTACATTCCAGGAAAATTGTCAATAGAAAAGACGGTTAAATTTATTTTGACCAATTGAAAAGTCAAACGGAAAAATATTGACATTTTATTATTAATTGTTTATATTCAACGTCAGGAAAAATTTTTGACCCCCTTTTCCATGATATGTGCCCGCTAAGCTTTCTCAGGATGAGCGATTACCAGTTTAGACGGTTATATTGATTCGGTTAACATGTCCGGGTGGGATAAAGGTAAGCGCTACTCCTGTTCAAAATAAATATCTCTGTTAGAACCAATATTTTAATAAAAGTGATTTTGTTAGATCCTTTTAAATAGAGAGAGAGAAAGTTCGTGCAAACATGAGAATCTTATGAAAGGAGGCCAAATTGAGTCCACTATTCGGAGAAATCAATCGCCGGGATTTTATGAAATTTAGTGCGGCTACGGCCGCTCTTTTTGGACTATCCCCGCTGGATTTCGCTAAAAGTGCTTCTCAGGTTTTAGAGGAGGCCAAATCGAATAAGCCACCAGTGATCTGGTTGGAGGGCCAGGATTGTGCGGGTTGTACCGTTTCTTTTGCTGGTTCTTTGTATCCCCCGGCTGCTTCCCTCATTCTGGACACCCTGTCAGTACGCTATCATGAAACCATAATGGCTGCTTCCGGCCATCAGGCAGAAGAAGCCTACCACGCGACGGTGAAACAGGGCGGCTACGTTTTGGTCGTCGA
>Ga0180438_10002424_pt1 | contig 30458 bp, 29 predicted proteins | sample SS_ome_12_FD_132455 | JGI IMG/M metagenome (GOLD analysis project Ga0180438, IMG submission 132455) | Hypersaline lake sediment archaeal communities from the Salton Sea, California, USA - SS_3_D_2 metaG | ecosystem: Environmental > Aquatic > Non-marine Saline and Alkaline > Hypersaline >...
CGGCCGCTTTTCCACGATTTTGGCGGCCTGGGCACACAAGAGGTTTCGATCTTCGAGGAGCATTCTTACGTCAATTGCCCCAGAATCCAAGGGCTAAACGTCTTTTGGGACGCGCACTAGCTAGGGTGATCGGTTCCACAGGCGTTTCCTCCGTCGCATCGCAAGCGCGGGATGAATGGGACAAGCACCGCCAGCCTATCCCAAGCCGCGAGAGCGGGCAACCCCCGAAATCGGGGCCGTGTGTCACGCGCCGCCCAACCGCCCCCGGCCCAGGGCCGTGTAGATCGGCCCGGTGGGCTCTAGTTGGCCGGAAAATACCACGACCTCGCGGACGGGGAACCGGCCGGCTTGGTAGTCGGCTTGTTCGCGGAGGAGGCGGCCGAGGTCGGGGAGGGTCGGGCCGCGGCGGCGGAGGCGGCCGATGGTTAGGTGCGGGGTGTAGTGGTTGTGGCGTGGGGGTTGCCCAAGAGAGGTTTCCGGAGTCCGGTGGGCGATGCCCATGCTACTTGGCTCATGTCGGCGGCTTGAACTGGAAACGGGCCGGGTCTGCGCCGTATTTAGACCCAACCCCTTTCCCCCGTGCCCGCCGTGCATGGCCGACAGGTCTTCCACGCCGCCGCTCGGTCATTCACGGCGATTGCTGCCGAGCAAGTTCACAGTCTCGCTGCTTCTTGAGTTTCCACTGTGCAGTCTCTAAGGTGTCGTAGAGGTGCATGGTCTCGTCATACAGCTTGTTGTAGTGGGAGATTGCCTCCCAGTCCTTGTGCCAGACTTCGCCCAAAGACCGGTCTAATTCAACACTGTAGGCTGGCGTTCCTCGGAGCGCGTCTCGTCTCCGGTCGATGTCGGAAGCGGCTCGTTCCAGCTCTTTGCCGCGACGGCGGCACTCCCCCGCTGTCTTGAGAAGATCCTCCTTCCTCTCCTCCATCTCGGCGATCTGTTTGTTGATTGCCTCGATTTTCTGATTGACCTGAGGTGGGCTCGGCTTGGTGTCTTTCGGGAGCATCCAACGAAGATCGATTCTGGGTCTGGGCAGTTGGTAGACCCAGACGGCGCAGAATGCGGCCAGAAAAGGAAGAACGAAAAGGGAGACGTTCTTGATTCTCATGGCACTCCGCCGATGAAATTCCAGTCGTCTTGCGTGGCTGGCATGCCAACACGCAGATCGGCCCTTGAGCTCGCCTTCGTTGGGCTTTGCAGCGGAGCAGGCCCGGGGAGATCAAACAAGCTCTCTAAGTCGCTTGTCCGAAACCATCGTGTCCCGGCCTTCTCCCATACCCAAGTATCGCCAGCGTGGGGCCTCCGTGTCAACGACGCGCTCCCGGAAACGGACGACCATAACTACCGGCAGGGGCTCTTCGACCTCGACCTAACAGCGTTTCCGACCCCCTGCCGGGGGGTGTTTCCCAGGCCATGGGGAAACGGAAACGGCGTCCGGCCACATTTCGGCGCCTGGAACGGGAAACGGGGTGGGTCTGCGCTGAGATGAGACCCGACCCCGTTTGCCCGTCTATTCTGCGTCTCTCTGTCGCTCGGTCTCTCTGTCCCTCCGTCGCGTCACCCGCCGCCCAACTGCCCTCGGCCCAGGGCCGTGTAAATCGGCCCGCCGGGCTCTAGCTGGCTGGAAAATACTATGACCTCGCGGACGGGGAACCGGCCGGCTTGGTAGTCGGCTTGTTCGCGGAGGAGGCGGCCGAGGTCGGCGATGGCCGGGCCGGCGCGGCGGACGCGGCCGATGGTTAGGTGGGGGGTGTAGCGGCGGCGCTCTTTCTTGAAGCCGAGCCGGGCCAGGGCGTCTTCCACGCGGTCGTGCAGGGCGACCGCCGCGTCGAGGCCCTCGCCGGCGCCGAGCCAGATGGTCTGCGGGCGCCCGGGGTGGGGGAACGCGCCGGCGCCGCGAATTTCCAGCTCGAAGGGTTCTAGCCCTTCCACGGCTCCCGCCACGGCCTTGCACACCGCGGCGGTTTCCTCGGTGGGCACGTCGCCCAAGAACTGGAGCGTAAGGTGCATGTTCTCCGGCCGGACCCACTTCACGTCGGCCCCGGCCGAGCGGAGCGCACCGATCAGCTCCCCGGCCGCGGCCCGAACGGAGGAGGAGGTCTCGACGGCGACGAAGGTGCGGAGGGTGGATTTCATAGGGGGCAGGGGATAGGGGGTAGGGGATAGAGTCGACCGCGGTGTTACGCGACGACGCCGGGCAATTTGCAGTTTTCAATTTGCAATTGACAATTTTCAATCAATCGCTGATTCCCGTGTCCTTCACGAAAACGAGGTGCGTCGAGGTTCCCATTGCAGCGCTCCGCGGGCTTCCGCCCGCGGCTACTACCCCCTACCCCCTACCTCCTACCCCCTAGAAACTCAGCATCCCCCGGTACTCGTCCATCCGTTCCTCGATATCCTCGCGGGTAATCTGCCGCAGCCGGTCGAGGCTGAAGTCTTCGACCGCGAAGCTGGCCGAGAGCATGCCGTAGGCCAGGGCCGCCTTGAGCGTCTTGGGCTCGAAGTTGTCCTGCTCGGCGAGGTAGCCCATCATGCCCCCGGCGAAGCAGTCGCCGGCGCCGGTGGGGTCGACCACGTCGGCGGTGGGGTAGGCGGGCAGGACGTAGGTCTCGTGCTTCGAGAAGAACATGGCCCCGTGCTCGCCCTTCTTGATCACGACGAACCGCGGGCCCATCTCGCGGACCGCCCGGCCGGCGCGGACCAGGTTGTCGTCCTCGGTCAACAGCTTGGCCTCGGCGTCGTTTAACACCAGGCCGTCTACCCGCTTTAGTAGCTCGCGGAGCTCGTCCGGCTCGTCGCGGATCCAGTGGTCCATGGTGTCGGCCACGCTCAAGAGGGCCCCGGGGCATTGATCGAGGACCTTCATCTGCAGCACGGTCGAGCCGTTGGCCAGGAACAGGTATTTGCAGCGGCGGTATCGCTCGGGCAGCACGGGGTCGAAGCGGTCCATCACGTTGAGCTTCAGGTCGAGCGTGACCCGCTCGTTCATGTCTTTGAGATATCGCCCGCGCCAGCGGAACGTCTCGGCCCCGGGCACGACCTGGAGCCCTTCGGTGTCGATGCCCCGGGCCTGGAGCATCTCGGTGTGCTCGGCCGGCCAATCCTCGCCGACCACGCCGGCCAGCCGGACCGACGTGAAAAAGCTGGCCGTGTAGGAGAAGAAGACCGCCGAGCCGCCCAGCAGGTCTTCACGCGTTTCGGTGGGCGTTTCCACGCCGTCCAAGGCGACGGAGCCGACGACAACCAATGGCATGAGCGAACTCCTCTCGAGCAGCAGCGACACGTTCCATCCGATGGCGCCGTCATTATCGCGGACTGGCCGCACTGGGCAAGGGCCCGCTCGTGCGGGGGGGCGAGGGCCGGGCGGGCTTCACGCCTCGGGCGGGCCACGGGGGAACGTGATCCGCCGCGGAGCGTCGGACCTACGGTGTTGCGGCAGGACCACGTCGGACTACGTGTCGGCTTTGCCCGCCCGCTCGATCTTCGCCCACGTGTCCTTCAAGGTCACCGTGCGGTTGAACACCGGCCGCTCGGGGGTCGAGTCGGGGTCGACGCAGAAGTAGCCGAGGCGCTCGAACTGGCAGCGGTAGCCCGGCTCGGCACGGGCGAGGCCCGGCTCGAGCTGGCAGCCGGTGAGCACCGTGAGCGAGTCGGGGTTGAGGTTTGCGGTGAAGTCTTGGTCGTCGGACTCGACGTCGTCGGGGTCGGGCCGGGTGAACAGGTTGTCGTAGAGCCGCACTTCGGCCTCCAGCGCGTGCGCGGCCGAGACCCAGTGCAGCGTGGCCTTCACCTTGCGCCCGTCGGGGGCGTCGCCGCCGCGCGTGGCCGGGTCGTAGGTGCATCGCAGCTCGACCACCTCGCCGGTGGCCGGGTCTTTGACGAAGTCGGTGCAGGTGACGAAGTAAGCGTACCGCAGGCGCACCTCGCGCCCCGGGGCCAGGCGAAAATACTTGCGCGGCGGGTCCTCGCGGAAGTCGTCCTGCTCGACGTAGAGGACCTTCGAGAAGGGGACCTTGCGCGTGCCGGCCGCCGAGTCCTCGGGGTTGTTCACCGCGTCGAGCTCCTCGGTCTGCCCCTCTGGGTAGTTTTCGATCACCACGCGGAGCGGCCGCAGCACGCCCATCACGCGCGGGGCCCGGCGGTTGAGGTCCTCGCGCAGGCAGTGCTCCAGCAGGGCCAGGTCGATCACGCTGTCGAACTTGGCCACGCCGATCCGCCGGCAGAACTCGCGGATCGCCTCGGGCGTGTACCCCCGGCGGCGCAGGCCGCAGATCGTCGGCATGCGCGGGTCGTCCCAGCCGGCCACGTAGTGCTCTTTCACCAGGCGGAGCAGCTTCCGCTTGCTCATCACGGTGTAGGTCAGGTTCAGCCGGGCGAACTCGATCTGCCGCGGGTGGTAAACGCCCAGGGCCTCGAGGAACCAGTCGTAGAGCGGCCGGTGGTTCTCGAACTCCAGCGTGCAGATCGAATGGGTGATCCCCTCGATCGAGTCGGACTGGCCGTGGGCCCAGTCGTACATCGGGTAGATGCACCACTTGTCGCCGGTTCGGTGGTGCGGGGCGTGGAGGATGCGGACCATCACCGGGTCGCGCATGTTGAGGTTCGGGTGGGCCATGTCGATCTTCGCGCGCAGGGTGCGCGACCCGTCGGGAAACTCCCCGGCCCGCATCCGCCGAAACAGGTCGAGGCTCTCCTCGGGCGTCCGCTCGCGAAACGGGCTATCCCGGCCCGGCTCGGTGAGCGTGCCACGGTGCTCGCGAATCTCGTCGCCCGAGAGGTCGCAGACGTACGCCTTGCCGTGGCGAATGAGCTGCTCGGCCCATTCGTCGAGCCGATCGAAGTAATCCGAGGCGTAGAACTCGCGGTCCGCCCAGTCGAACCCCAGCCAGCGCACGTCCTCCTTGATCGAGTCGATGTACTCCTGCTCCTCCTTGATCGGGTTGGTGTCGTCGAACCGCAGGTTGCACACCCCCCCGAACTGCTCGGCCAGCCCGAAGTTCAGGCAGATCGACTTGGCGTGCCCGATGTGCAAGTAGCCGTTCGGCTCGGGGGGGAAGCGGGTCTGCATAGAGGTGTGCTTGCCGCGGGCGAGGTCGTCGGTGATGATTTGCTCGATGAAGTTCAACGAGCGGTTGGATCCGGTGGTGGACATTTTCAAACCAGAGTTCGGCTTGTGTTCGAAGACGCCGCGTAAGACTACCAGACGATTTGACTACTCCGACTCCGCCGGTCGGATTCTCAATCGCCCCGGCTCGGCCGTGACGATCGCCCCTTCCGACAGTTCCGGCCCGTGCACCTGAAGCACGTGCAGACAGACCCTTCCTTGCCGCAACGAACGGATGTCGACGAGTCGGACAATCCCGCAGTGCGGCTTCTGGCCGACGACTGCCAGCTCGCCAAAATCCTTGTCCAGCGTAACCAGCACGCGTCCCTCCGCGTACGCCCGGGCAAGAATCTCCTCGTCACCCGGGTCCTCGGGCCAATCGCCGGACCACACGACATCGTGCCCGGCCCCCTCCAGCTCGGCGATCGCGAGCGGACAAACGCAGGTATCGAGAAGGACTTTCACGTGGCGGATCCGGTCTCGATGGTGAGCGGTTCGATGCGTTCATGGCCGACGTGCTTTCGCGCGTAGAGCAGGCACGCCTGCACGTCCTCCCGTTCGAGCCACGGGTACGCTTCCACGAGCGTCTCGACGGTATCGCCCGCGGCAAGCATCCCGAGCACGTGCTCGACGGCCAGCCGCCGACCCCGAACGATCGGCTTTCCGCCGAAGATTTTCGGGTTGACGGTAATTCGTGTGAGCAATTTTTCTTCGTCCATGGATTCACCTTCTCCCATGTTGACCCCTCACACTCGATTACTGCCGCTCGCCAGTCCCTCAGCCGATCAGCCCTGCTACGATCTGAAACCTACGGCCAAGCACGCGGTTAGCCGCATTCATGTTGAGCGTCCGGATAGTGGCTTCTCCGGTTGGAGTTCGAGCCACGATCAACCCGGATTCTCTATCACTCCGCATGTTCCGGCTGCACCCGAACCGTCACGGGCACGGCGTCGGCCAGAACTCCGGCCCTTTCGCGCTCAGCGAATTCCGACAAGCGTCTAGCATTGTCGACCATCAACCGTTCGGCTTCGGCCACCAGCTCCTCCAGCCGAGCCTTCTCTTCCGGGGTGATCGTCCCTCGGCTGTTCTTGTCCAGCAGCTCGTCCATTCGCCGCTGCTTGGCGGCGGGGAACCGCTCGATTCTCGGGGGAATGGGCTTGTCCATCGGCTCCAGCCGGGTGAGGGGGTCGCGTGGCCGCGGTCAAAGTTCCTACACCTATCATACCCCGGCTCGTCTCACTCGACGAGGCCAAGTGCCCGGTCAATCCGCGCCAGACACCTCTCCCGCCCCAGGATCGCCAGCGTCTCGAACAGGCCGAACCCGACGGCCTTACCGGACACCGCCACGCGCACGGCGTGGATGATCTGGCCGACCTTGATGCCCTCGGACTCGACGAACTCCTGCATCTGCCGCTCCAGCGTCGTCGCGTCGAACGGCTCGGCCGTCGCCAGGCGGGCGCGGTACTTGCGCAGCAGGTCGGCCGCGTCGTCGGGCTTGCGGAGACGCTTCTCGAACGCTTTCTCGTCGTACTCCAGGGCGTCGTCGGCGACGAAGAACTCGGGGTAGTCGAGCACGTCGCCGGAGACCTTGATCCGGTCGCCGGCCGCTTCGAGGATCGCGCGGACGGTGGCCCGCACGGCGTCCGGCGGCGGCGAGGGCACCAGCCCGGCCTGCTGGAGGTAGGGCAGAACCAGGTCGATTTTCTTCTCGACGGGCACCTCCATGATGTGCCGCAACTGGAACGCCGAGAGCTTCGCCGGGTCGAAGGCGGCCGGGGCTTTGTTGACTCGATCGAGGGAAAAGGACTCCGTCAGTTGGGAAACACTAAAATGTTCGGTCTTGTCGTCGAGGGACCAGCCCAGCAGGGCCAGGTAGTTGACCAGTGCCTCGGGCAGGTAGCCGACCTGGCGGTAGAAGTCGACGATTACGGGGTTGAACGTCTCCAGGTCGGTCGAAAGCCCCAGGCGCTCGGCGATCTTGCGGCCGTGGTCGAGTAGCTGGGCGAAGTCGCGGTTCTTGACGTACTTCTGAAGCTTGCGCTTGCTCAGCTTCGTCTTGCTGCCCGGCTCGGCAACGTAGGGCAGGTGGGCGTACTCGGGCAGCTCGTAGCCGAGCGACCGGGCAATGAAGATCTGCCGCGGGGTGTTCGAGAGGTGCTCTTCGGCGCGGATCACGTGGGTGATCTGCATCGCGTGGTCGTCGACCGTGCTGGCGAGATGATAAAGGCACGACCCGTCGCCCCGTTGGACGACGTGGTCCTGCTCCCGGGCCCAGTCGAACTCGACCCGGCCGCGCACGAGGTCGTCGATCACCAGCTTCCCCTCGCGGGGCATCTTCAGGCGGACGACGGCCTGGCGGCCCTCGCTCTCGAACCGGGCCCGGCCCTCGGCCGTCTCGGCCATGAACCGGCGGCTGTAGACGAACGGGCGTTTCTCCTGTTGGGCGGCTTCCCGCTCGGCCTGGATTTCCTCGGTGGTGGCGTAGTCGTAGTAGGCGGCGCCGGCCTCGACGAGCTTCTCGGCGGCGGCCCGGTAGAGGTCGGCCCGCTGGGACTGGTAGTACGGCCCGAGCGGACCGTCGACCTCCGGGCCCTCGTCCCAGTCGATACCCAGCCAGCGGAGCCCTTCGAGGATCGGCCCAAGGGCTTCGTCGACGTTCCGTTGCCGGTCGGTGTCGTCGATGCGCAGGACGAACTTCCCGGCGTGGCGCCGGGCGAAGAGCCAGCAGAACAACGCCGTGCGGACCCCGCCGATGTGCAGGTAGCCGGTCGGACTGGGGGCGAATCGGGTGCGGACGGTCATGGGGCCAGGGGGCAGGGGGCAGGAGTCAGGGGACAGGGGTGATGGCAACCTCACTTTTGGAACTCGTAAATAGCCCGGATCAGGCTCTGCACGTCTTTGTGCTTCTGTTTCTTCTCCAGGGCCGCGTCGAGCAGGCGGCGGGCGTCGCTCTCGCTGTGGCCCAGGCCGCGGAGCAGTTCAAATGCCTCGGAGACCAGGTCGGGCTGCACCTCGGCCTCGCGGCTGACCTCGCGCGTGACCAGCAGGGCGAACTTGGGCACCTTGCGGCGCAGCTTGGCGATGATCCGCTCGGCCGTGGCGGGGCCCACGCCCGGCAGGGCCGAGAGCAGCTTGGCGTCCTGCTCCTCGATGGCCACGGCCACCTCCTTGACCGGCCGGACCATCGCGCGCAGGGCCTTGCGCACGCCCACGCCGTCGACCGAGCAGAACAGCTCGAAAAACTCCCGCTCGGCCTCGGTCAAGAAGCCGATCAGCCGAGGGGTCATCCGGCCCTGCATCGGGTTGCCCTCGAGGTACTCGATCGTGTGGAGGCTCACCTCGTTGCCGAGCTGCCTCTGGAGGCGCCGGCGCGTGAACTCGGGGATCAGCACCTCGTGCTCGACCGGGCCGACTTGCAGCGTGAGCCGATCGTCCTGCAACGCGGCGAGCTGGCCGGTGATTTTGGTGATCAACGTGGTTTGTCCTTGAGATAGTGGTGACACAGGGCGATGGCCAGGGCGTCGGCCACGTCGGGCGGGTCGGGCACTTCGGCCAGTCCCAGCTCGTGCTGGATGGCCCGCTGCACCTGGGACTTCGGCGCCCGGCCGCTGCCGGTCAGGATACGCTTGATCTGCGTGGCCGAGTAGTGGACCACGGAGATTTCGGCCTCGGCGGCGGCCAGGCAGATCACGCCCCGGGCGTGGCCCATCAGGATCGCGGTCCGCGGCCGTTGGTAATGCGAATACAGTTCCTCCAGGGCCATCACGTGCGGTTTCAGGCCGGCGATCACGTCGCTCACGCCGCGGTACAGGGTCGCCAGGCGATCGGTGAGCGAGCCGTGGCTCCTGGTCCGCACCACCCCGGCCTCGCAAACGCGCAGCCGGCCCGCCTCGGCCTGAAGCACGCCGTAGCCGGTCACGTTCAGGCCGGGGTCGATGCCGAGGATGCGGGTGGGGGGGAGGTCGTTCGGGGTCAGCTTTCCAACCATGTCCAGTTGCCGCGGGCGAAAAGCGTCGAATTGCAAAATGCAAATTGTAAATTGTCAATTGCAAATTGATGACGCGCACACCACCGCGGGTAATCTGCAATTTTCAATTTGCAATTCTCAATTCACAATTCGCTACTGTAGGCTCCACTCCGTTCCGCCCGGCCGGTCTTCCAGGGCGACGCCGATCTCGGCCAGCGAGTCGCGGATCTTGTCGGCCGTGGCGAAGTCGCGTGCCTTGCGTGCCTCGGCGCGGATCTCGACGAGCAGATCGAGCAGCTTGGCCGTCAGCTCGTTGTCGCCCGCGGGGGCGGCCTCCTCGGGCGGGCGGCGGAAGAGCCCCAGCGTGCCGGCCAGCTCCTTGAAGACCACCGTGGCCCGCTTCAGCGAAGCGAGCTTGGCCGGGTCGCGCTTGCCGGGCTCCTCGAGCCCCTCCTGGTCGGCGTACTTGTTCAGCTCGCGCACCAGGTCGAACAGCGCGGCCACGCCGCCGCCGGTGTTGAAGTCGTCGTCCATCGCTTCGAGGAACCGGTCGCGGTGGCCCGCGGCGGCCGTAAGCAGCGGGTCGTCGCCGGGGTCGAAGTCGCCCTGCTCGCGCGTCGCCGGGGCCGCCAGGCCGTAGAAGGACTCGCCGGTAGTGCGTTCGTACCTCTTGAAGAAGCGGTAGAACGTGTCCATGCCGGTCTGCACCTCGGCCAGGCGCTCCTCGCTGAAGTCGATCGGCCGGCGGTAGTGGGTCGAGAGCACGAAGAAGCGGATCGTCTCGCCCGGGAACTGATCGAGCAGCTCGCGAAACGGCTCGGAGCCCTTCGACTTGCTGATCTTGCCGGCCTCCTGCGAGTCGAGGTCGCCCTCGCGTGCGCGGGTTTGGCGCCCGCCCACCTTGCCCACCTCGTGCGATGCCTGCATCAGGCCGTTGTGCATCCAGTACTTGGCCATGGGCTTGCCGTGGGCGCACTCGCTTTGGGCGATCTCGTTTTCGTGATGGGGGAAGACGAGGTCCAGCCCGCCGCCGTGAACGTCGAACGTCTCGCCCAGGATGCCGTGGCTCATGGCCGAGCACTCGATGTGCCAGCCCGGCCGGCCCGGTCCCCACGGGCTCTCCCACGACGGCTCGCCCGGCTTGGCCCTCTTCCACAGAGCGAAGTCGGCGCTGGCCCGCTTGCGCTCGGTGGTCCCGCCGCCGTCGCCTTGCAGGGCCTCCTCGGTGCGGTGGCTGAGCTTGCCGTAGCCGGGACACTTGCTGACCTCGAAGTAGACGTCGCCGCCGGCCTCGTAAGCGAAACCGCGGTCGATCAGCTTCTCCGTGAGCTCGACGATCTGCTCCATGCTCTCGGTGCAGTGGGGGAAGTGGTCGATACCGTCGACGCCCAGGGCCTCGAGGTTGCGCATGTAATCGTCGGTCATCTCCTCGGCGATTTGGGGCATGGGCACCCCCCGGCGGTTCGACTCGGCGATCAGCTTGTCGTCCACGTCGGTGACGTTCACCACCAGCGTGACATCAAAGCCGCTGTAGACCAGGTAGCGCTTGATCGTGTCGAAGATCACCGGCCCGACCATGTGGCCGATGTGACTGGGCTTGTAGACCGTCGGCCCGCACAGGTAGACGCCGACCTTGCCGGGCCGGACCGGCTCGAACGGCTCCTTCGTGCGGCTGAGCGTGTTGTAGACGCGGATCATCGTAGTGGGAAGTGGGGAGTGGGGAGTTGAGAGTCGACGGTTGCCGCTTGCGGCTTCGCACCGCAGTGCCGCTTGCGGCTTCGCAGCTCACGCCCGGGCCAACAGGGCCACGCACTGCGAGGTCATGATCTCCTCCTTGCCGATCGGGCCGATCTCCTCGGCGGTCTTTCCCTTGAGCCCCACCTGGTCGGGATCGATTTCGAGGAGTTCGGCAATCCGTCGGCGGATGGCCTGGCGATGGGGTAGGAGCTTGGGGCGCTGGGCGTGGACGATGCAGTCGAGGTTGACGATCTTCCAGCCCAGGGCGCGGATCGCCTCGTGGGCGGCCCGGAGCATCTCGCCCGAGTCGCGGCCGCGGTTGGCCGGATCGGTGTCGGGAAACATCTGCCCCACGTCGCCTAAGGCCGCGGCCCCCAGCAGGGCGTCGATCACCGCGTGCAGCAGCACGTCGCCGTCGCTGTGGCCGATCAGCTCCCGGTCATGGGGTATGTCGATTCCACCCAGCCGGAGCGGGCCGCCCGCCTGGAGCCGATGGGTGTCGTGTCCGATGCCAACTCGCACTGCGTCCTAATCCTCCGCGATGGTGTCGAACGAAAAAGGGACCTGGTTTGTTTTGTGCGGAGCACCCTTCGGGCCATTCCGGCAAAACAAACCAGGTCCCTTTTTCGTTGCCCGGGGCCTTACGCCTCGCTCGGGGGGCGAATTATACCGGATACCCGGGGCCGGGAAAAGGCGGATGGCCCGCCGCCTTTCCCCCGCCCGGGGTGGGTCCTATAATCCTTCTGACATGGCCATCATCGAGATCGAAGGACTCGCCAAGTCCTATCGGGTCTACCAGAAACGCGAGGGGCTCGGGGCCTCGGTGGCCGGGCTTTTCCGCCGTGAGTATCGCCTCGTCGAGGCGGTCCGGGGCATCGACCTCTCGGTCGAGCGGGGCGAGTTCCTGGCCTTCCTGGGCCCCAACGGGGCGGGCAAGACCACCACGCTGAAGCTCTTAAGCGGCGTGATCAACCCCACCCGGGGCACCGCCCGGGTCATGGGACACGTCCCCTGGCGCCGCGAGAACGCCTACCGCCGGCGCTTCGCCCTGGTGATGGGCCAGAAGAACCAGCTCTGGTGGGACCTGCCCGCCGCCGAGTCCTTCCGCCTGCACCAGCAGATCTACCGCATCGAGCCGGCCCGGTTCGAGCGGACCCGCGACGAGCTGACCGAGATGCTCTCGGTCGGCCACCTCCTGGGCCAGCCCGTGCGCGAGCTGTCGCTGGGCGAGCGCATGAAGATGGAGCTCGTCGCGGCGCTCTTGCACTCGCCCGAGGTGCTGTTCCTCGACGAGCCCACCATCGGCCTGGACGTCGTGGCCCAGCACAAGATCCAGCTCTTCCTGCGCGAGTACCAGGCCGAGCGCAAGACCACCATTCTGTTGACCAGCCATTACATGAAGGACGTGGCAGCGCTCTGCCGTCGGGTGGTGATCATCGCCCGGGGGCGGCTGATCTACGACGGGTCGCTGGAGGGGATCGTCGACCGTTTCGGGGGCGAGAAGATCGTCACGCTGCAGCTTGCCAACGGCAAGGCGCCCGTGGACCTGGCGCGCTACGGCGAGCCCCTGCCCGCGTTGCCCCCCCGGGCGAAGCTGCGAGTGCAGCGCGAGGTGGTCTCCGAGGTCCTGGGACGCCTGCTGGCCGAGTACCCGGTACACGACGTGAGTGTCGAGGACCCGCCGCTGGAGGATGTGATTGCGGCGGTGTTTGCGGGAGTGGAGGGAAATGATGAATTATGAATGATGAAGGATGAATGCCCAATGCTCGCCCGCGCCGCCACCTCCTGGACCATCCTGCGGATCAGCCTCCAAGAGCGGCTGGTCTATCGGGGGGATTTTGCCCTGGGGACGCTGATTCGCTTCCTGCCGATCATCACGCAGATCTTTCTTTGGGCGGCGGTCTTCTCGGCGGTCGAGGCGGCCGACGCTTCGCGACGGACAATCGCCGACTACACCTACCCGGCCATGGTCGGCTACTACCTGCTCACGATGGTCTCCCGGGCGTTTTCGAGCATGCCGGGGCTGGCCTCGGGCATCGCCCGGGAAATCCGCGAAGGGACCGTCAAGAAGTACCTCGTGCAGCCGGTCGACATGCTCGAGTTCCTGTTGCTGACGCGCGTGGCCCACAAGCTGGTCTACTACCTGGTGGCCGTGGGGCCGTTCGCCCTGGTCTTCTGGATTTGCCGCGCGTACATGCCCGGCTGGCCCGGGCCCGAGGTGATGGCCGCCTACGTGGCCTCGTTGCTGATGGCCTTTCTGCTGGGCTTCTTCCTGGAAGCCACGATCGGCATGATCGGCTTCTGGTTCCTCGAAGTGACCTCGCTGTTGTTCGTATACATGCTCTTGAACTTCTTTTGCTCGGGCCACATGTTCCCGATCGACCTTTTGCCGGGCACGTTGGGCGAGGTGGTGCGCCTGCTGCCGCTTCAGTACCTGGCGTATTTCCCCACCGCCGTGATGCTCGGCAGGGTGACCGGGCCGGACCTGGCCTGTGGCCTGTGCATCCAGCTCGGCTGGGTGCTGTTTTTCTTGATCGCCGCCCGCGTGACGTTTCACTACGGGGTGCGGCGGTATAGCGGGTTTGGAGGGTGATTCTCATGCACACCCCGCTCTCCTACTTCCGCGTCTTTGTGACATTCCTCCGCAACAGCCTCGTGCGCGACATGACCTTTCGCGCCAACTTCCTGATCGACACCATCTCCTCGACCGTCTGGGTCTTCATGAACCTGGGCTTCTACGTGCTGATTTTCCATTACACCCCGATGCTCGGCGTGGGCACGGGCTGGGGCAAGTACGAGTTCTTCCTCTTCCTGGCCACCACGCTGTTGATCAACAGCCTGATGCGGGGTCTGTTCCTCAGCAACGCCGTCGAGCTGAGCGAACGCATCCGCACCGGCACGCTCGACTTCCTGCTGGTCAAGCCGATCGACACCCAGTTCCTCGCCTCCCTGGGCCGCATCGAATGGTCGGCCGTCGGGCCGTTTGCCTGCGGGCTGTTGCTGATGGTCTACGCCCTGGCCAAGCTCGGTGTCATGCCCGGGCCGGCCACGGCGGCGCTCTACGTGCTCTACGTCCTCTGCGGCGTGGCGATCTACTACAGCCTGATGATCGCCATGGCCTCGACGAGCATCTGGCTGGGGCGGAACCGGGCCCTGCTGGACTTCTGGTTCTACATCACGAACTTCAGCCGCTATCCGATGGAGATCTACCGCGGGCCGTTCGGAACGCCGCTGCGGCACTTCTTCACGTTCCTGATTCCCGTCTTCATTGCCGTGAACGTCCCCGCCCGGGTGCTCGTGCGCCCGCTCGAAATCCGCTCCCCCGCCGACTGGGCCCTGCCCGGCTTCGCGCTCTTGGCCACGGCCGGGAGCCTGGTGCTGAGCCGTTGGATATTCCAGCGGGCGCTGGTAAGCTATCGGAGCGCGAGTAGTTAGTCGTCGTTCGCTCTGCGAACGAACGTCCTTTCGCGGAGCGAAGGGCGACTTCGTGCAACGATCGCCCCGCGGGCTTCCGCCCGCGGCTATCAATACTCCCCACTTCCCACTCGCCACTCGCCACTCGCCACTCCTATGAAACTCGCCTACAGCTCCAACGCCTATCTGAACTTCCCGGTGGAAGAGACGATCCGGCGGATCGCCGCGCTGGGGTACGGCGGGCTGGAACTGTTGGCCGACGTGCCGCACGCCTGGCCGGCCGGGCTCTTGGACGAGCGCAAGCGGGCAATCGGCGAGTGCTTGCAGGAGCACGGCCTGGCGATCGCGAACGTCAATGCGTTTATGATGAACGCGGTGGCCGATCCGCGACAGCCCTACTGGCACCCCTCGTGGATCGAGCCCGACCGGCACTACCGGGCCATCCGCCGCGAGCACACCAAGCGGGCACTGAAGCTGGCCAAGGAGCTGGGGGCACCGTCGATCCAGACCGAGCCGGGCGGGCCCGCCGAGGGGCGGTCGTGGGACGCCTGCGCCGCGATCTTCTACGACGAGCTGATGCCCTGCGTCGAGCTGGCCGAAGAGCTCGAAGTCCACCTGCTCATCGAGCCGGAGCCGGGCCTGTTGATCGAGCGGTTCGAGCAGTACCTCGAGTTCGCCGGCCGGATCGACTCGCCCCGGCTGGGCCTGAACTTCGACGTCGGGCACGCCTTCTGCGTGGGCGAGGAACCCGAGCAGTGGATCGCCCGGATGGCCCCCCACACACGCCACTACCACATCGAGGACATCGCCGCAAGCCGCGAGCACGCCCACCTGATCCCCGGGCGCGGGGCGATCGACTTTCCGGCGGTGCTTCGCGAGATCGCCAAGAGCGGCTACGATGGTTGGGTCACCGTGGAGCTCTACCCGTACATCGAGAACCCCGACGAGGCCGGACGCGAGGCCAAGCACGTGCTCGAAGCGGCGGCCCCATAAAGCCGCGACCGGTGGTCGCGCAACACAAAGCCGCGACCGGTGGTCGCGCCGGGCAAACGACGCGGAGCGTCGCGGCAGTACGTTCCCATGCAGAGCATGGGAACGAGTGAATAGAGAGGAGCAAGCACATGACAGGTCGAGAGCGCGTCCTGGCCACGCTGAGCCGGCAGCCGGCCGACTGCACCCCCTTCGAGATCGGCGGGACCGACTGCTCCGCCGTCCACGTGATTGCCTACCAGAAGCTGCGGGCGCGGATGGGGTTTGGCGACGGGCCGGTCCGCTGCGGCTGCCTGATCCAGCTCGCGGCCCAGAACGACGAGGAGATGATCGACGCCCTGGGCTGCGACGCCGAAGCCCTCTGGTTCGGCTCGAAGCAGACGAAGGTCTGGAAGACCCCCTTCGGCGTGGACCTGGTCGTGCCGGAGCGGTTCGACGTCGAGGACCTGCCCGACGGGTCGTCGGTGGTGCGCAACCCCCAGGGCGTGGTCTACGCCAAGCGTGCGGCCGGCTGCTACTACCACGACCCGGTCGGCCCGCCGCTGGCCGGCATCTCCTCGGCCGGGGAGCTGGACGGCTTCGACGCCCTGTTCGAGCGATGGGATTTTTCGTACGTCTACGACGAGCCGCTGGAGGACCTCGCCGAGCGGGCACGGTGCCAGTACGAAGCGACTGATCGAGCCGTGGTCACGCTGTGGCGAATGCACTACCTGCAAGCCGGGATGCTCATGCGGGGCTACGAGCAGTTCATGGTCGACCTGATGACCGACAAGGACCTGGCCCAAGCGCTCTTGGGCAAGCTCCACCGAGCCTATATGGATCGGGTCGAGGCGTTTTTCGCGGCCCTCGGCCCCTGGTTCGACGTCGTCTTCCTGACCGACGACCTGGGCACGCAGGAGACCTCGATGATCTCCCCGGCCGTGTACGAGGAGATGATTTACCCCTACGTCTCCGAGCTGGTCGGGCGGATCAAGGCCGCGGGCAAGAAGGTGGTGATGCACTCCTGCGGCGCGGTCTCGGCCTTCGTGCCCTACATGATCCGCATGGGGGTCGACGCCCTGAATCCCGTGCAAGTGAGCGCCGGCGGCATGAACCCGGCCGACCTGGTGCGCCAATACGGCCGCGACATCGCGTTCTGGGGCGGCGGGTGCGACACGCAGCACGCCCTGAACGCCGCGGACCCGGAGGTGGTGCGCCGCGACGTGCGCCGTCGCCTCGACGAGTACGGCCCCGACGCCCACCTGGTCTTCACCCAGGTCCACAACATCCAGTACGACGTGCCCCCGGAAAACATCCTCGCCATGCGCGACGAGTTCTGGAAGCGGACCCGGGGCTGACACACAACTTCTGCGCGACCAGCCCGGGTGTAATCAATCGGCAAGCAAGGTCCTGGGGTTCAGTGGTCAGGGTTCAGGGTTCAGCATTTCGCTTCCAAACGTTACGCTGAACCCTGAACCCTCGTTTGGCCGTGGCAATCCGTTATGTGAGGAAGTAATGCAGCACGAAGAGCGCAGCAGCTCGACCGTGCTCGCCTGGGCGCAGTTGGTGCGCCTGCCCAACGTGTTCACGGCGATGGCCGACGTGGCCATGGGGGTGCTCTTCGTGCGCGCGGTGGCCGGGCCGGGCGACGTGGCGACGCTGGGGCTCTTGATGGGGGCCTCGGCCTTGCTCTACGTGGCGGGCGTGGTGCTCAACGACGTGTTCGACTACCCCCGCGACCTGGCCGAACGACCCGAGCGCCCGCTGCACTCCGGGCGCATCTCGCGGCGCGCGGCGGCGTGGCTGGGGTGCGAAGCCCTGGTGCTCGGAGCCATGCTGGCCTGGCTGGCCGGGTTTCTCGGAGGGAGCCTGCGCCCCGGGCTGGTCGCCGCGATCCTGGCCGCGTCGATCGTGATCTACGACGCCACGGCCAAGCGCACGCCCGCCGGCCCGCTGGTGATGGGCGCCTGCCGGATGCTCAATGTGCTCTTGGGCATGAGCATCGCCGCCGGGCCGTGGCAGGGCGAGCATTGGGTGGTGGCCGGGGGGATCGGCGTCTTCGTCACGGGCATCACCTGGTTCGCGCGCAACGAGGCCGGCCGGAGCCGCCGCGTGCCACTCGCACTGGCCACGGTGGTGATGCTCGGCGGTATTGGGCTTCTGGCGTGGTTGCCGGAACAGAGCGAGCGGCTCATCCCCCGGGTCGCCCGGCAGCCGGACCTGTGGCGACTGATGATGGTCGTGCTGGGGGCGCTTGCTGCCTTTCGGTGCCTGCCGGCGGTCCTCGAGCCCTCGCGCGGTAACGTGCAACGAGCCGTGGGAAACGCTATCCTTTCGCTGGTGGTGCTCGACGCCGCGGTCTGCTTCGCCGTGCGCGGCACCGGCCCGGCCGTCGTGATCCTGCTGTTGCTCTTGCCGGCGATGCTCGCGGGGCGTTGGATTCGGATGACGTGAGAGATTTCGTAAGGACGGGCCGCCGTGCCGGCGGCCGCTAAACGCTTACTTCCCGCTTCCCACTCCCCACTCCCCACTCCCCACTCGCCACTCGCCACTCGCCACTCCCCACTCCTCCCATGCTCCTCGGCTACAACACCAACGGTTTCGCCCATCACGAGCTGTTCGCCGCGGTCGAGGTGTTGGCCGAGATCGGATACCGGAGCGTGGCGGTGACGATCGACCAATACGCGCTTGCGCCCGGCGCGCGGGACCTGCGCCAGCAGCTCGGCCGGTTGCGGCGGATGTTTACCGGGCTTTCGATGCGGTCGGTGATCGAGACGGGCGCCCGGTACCTGCTCGACCCGCGCCTAAAGCACGAGCCCACGCTCGTCTCGCGCAACGCGGAGGCCCGGCAGCGGCGCGTCGACTTCTACCGCCATGCAATTCGTTGTGCGGCGGAGCTCGAGAGCGACTGCGTGTCGCTCTGGTCGGGCGTGGTGCGCGACGGGGCCCCGCGCGACGAGGCCATGGACCGGCTGGGCGCCGGGCTGGAAGCAGTGCTCGAAGAGGCGGCGGGGCAGGGGGTCGCCATCGGGTTCGAGCCCGAGCCGGGGATGCTCGTCGACACCATGGACGCCTACGAAGAGCTGCTCGGCCGGGTCGACGCCGAGCCGCTGCGCCTCACCCTCGACGTGGGCCACGTCCACTGCCAGTGCGAAGGGCCGATCGACGAAGTGATCCGCCGCTGGGCCCCGCGCCTGGTCAACGTCCACCTCGAGGACATGCGCCGCGGAGTGCACGAGCACCTGATGTTCGGCGAGGGGGAGATCGACTTTCGGCCGGTCCTTCGGGCACTAAGCGAAGCGGGCTACACCGGCGGCGTCCACGTCGAACTGAGCCGCCACAGCCACGCCGCCCCGGTGGCCGCCCGGCAGGCGTTTTCATTTCTCGAGCCGATGCTGGCCAAGCTGTAATACTACACCAGCGCGTCCATCCCCAGCTCGCCGGCCGTGTCGTGCAGCACGGCGAGCTTCTCGATCCACTCCAGGCGCCGAAGCAAGGGGGCGAGCTGCGTGCGCGTTGCGCCGTTGCCGTCGCCGAACCGGTGCTGGGCCTTCTCGATGCGGCGCGCGTAGAAGTCCAGCAGGTCGATCGACTCGTCGGGCGCGACGTCCGCCTGCTCCAGGTCGAGGCGCACGGCGGCCAGCTCCTGGAGTTGCCCGTCGTTGATCGCCCCGGCGTCGTAGAGCCGCTGGATCATCTCGGAGAAGTCACGTGGCGAGATGTCGGTCACGTCGTACCGGGCCAGAACGCCGCGGAGCGCGGCCGGGGACGCGGCGACGCCGACGGGCCGGGCTTCCTGGCCGGGACTCGCGATGGGGCCGGCCGGTCCGATCGGCTCGCGCCGCGCCTGCTGCGCCAGCTCGGACAGCCCGGCGAGGATTCCGGAGATCCGCATGGTCTTGACTCCTGGACGGCGGGGGGGCGCAATGCGATTCACGCCGCCGGGAAGCAAGCCGCGGGCCAAACCGCTCTCCGGGCCGCGGTGTGCCCGGGGTAGGAAGATGTAACCCCTTGCGAATCAAGGGGTTAAGTGCCGGCGTTCTCGTTCCGGTGGGGGCTGCCGGCCGTGGGCCACGCGGGCTAGTCTCGGCAACATCCGCCGATTCCGTGGTGCGAAAATCGCCGTTTCGTGGCGACGGCGCCAGCGAGCAACGCTCCGCGGGCTTCCGGCGAGCGGCTATAATGCTGCCGGCCTTCGGGGAGGTACGTGATGGACAAAGCACGCCTGCTCTTGTGAACGAAAGGTAGATCGCCGTGAAGTACGTTATCAACACCACCGTTCTGGGTACGGCCCTGATCCTTGTCGGCCGTGCGGCAAGCGCGAGCCCGGCTGCGGAGGGGCCGTCGCAAAGGCGGACGCAGCCGGCCGCTTTCAGGGTCCCCGACCTGTGGCAGTACAGTGCCCCGCTCATCGCTCCCGAGAAGCGCCAGCGCGACCCCAGCCGGGCACAGAAGGACCCCACCGTGGTCTTTTGCGGCGGGAAGTGGCACGTCTTCATGACGGTGAAGCTGCCGGGCAAGTCGGCCATCGAGTATTGCTCGTTCGAGCGGTGGGAAGAGGCCGACAGTTCCCGGCGCACGATCCTGAAGGTCAGCGAGAGCGACTACTACTGCGCCCCGCAGGTCTTCTATTTCTCGCCGCACGAGAAGTGGTACTTGATCTACCAGATGGGCGTGCCCGGCGCGAAATTCATGTGGGTCGCCTATTCCACGACAACCACCATCGGCGACCCCGACTCGTGGACCCGAGCCAGGCCGATCCTCGACGGCGGGCCGAACGACCCGCGCAAAGTCGGCGGGCTCGACTACTGGATCATCTGCGACGCCGAGCGTGCCTACCTGTTTTTGACCAGCCTAAACGGCAAGATGTGGCGGCTGTGGACCGCCCTGGAGGATTTCCCGAAGGGCTTCGGCCACTGCGAGCTTGCCCTTCAGGCCAGGATCTTCGAGGCGAGCCACACCTACAAGCTCGAGGGGCTGGACAAGTACGTGACGATCGTCGAGGAGAACGGCCGGCGATACTACAAGGCATATCTGGCCGACCGCCTGGACGGCGAGTGGACGCCGGTGGCCGACACCGCGGAGAAGCCCTTCGCCGGATGGAAGAACATCCGCCCCGCCCCCGGCGTGGAGCCCTGGACCGACAACGTCAGCCACGGCGAGCTGGTGCGCGACGGGTACGATCAAACCCTGACCGTCGATCCGGCCAATCTGAGGCTCGTGTTCCAGGGCATGTGGGACAAGGACAAGTCGGGCAGGAGCTACGGCCAGTTCCAATGGCGGATCGGCATGTTGAGGCCGGCCGGGGAAAGGTAGCGGCAGTTGGCGTTGCCCTGCAGTCAAAGTGAGCAAAGACCTTGACGCGGGTTGCACGGCGCATATACTGCAATTGGTCGGGAAACGGAACGAAAAAGGGACCTGGTTTGTTTTGCCGGAACGGCCCGCAGTGTGCTTCGCACAAGAAAAACCAGGTTCCTTCTTCGTAGACCTCTTTTCAAGGGGGGGATGCGACATGTCGGCCACGCGGCGAAAGCCCGCCGGGTTCACGCTGGTCGAGCTGCTGGTGGTGATTGCGATTATCGGCATTCTGATCGCGCTGTTGCTGCCCGCGGTGCAGGCGGCTCGGGAAGCCGGCCGGCGGATCTCGTGCGCCAACAACTTCAAGCAGGTCGGCCTGGCCCTGCACAACTACCACGGCTCCTTCCGCACGTTTCCGCTGGGCGCCGACCGGCTCCAGAGCGGCGGGAGGGGCCCCTGGGGTTTTTCCTGGGCGATGCGGGTCTGGCCCTATATCGAGCAGACCAACGTCTACGACCTGATCGAGCGCGACTGGACCGGTTGGGCCTATCGCGGCAATCAGGTGTACCTCAACGGCGTCGCCATCAACGCGATGTGGTGCCCCTCGAGCACCTGCCCGATGTTTACCAACGGGCGCAACGTGACCACGCCCACCGGGGCCGAGATCTTCATCGGCACGATCGTGGGCATCGCCGGGGCGATCCCCGACAAACCCGACTCCAACCGCCACGACCCCGCCAGCAGCCCCCCGGAGGACCGTCACGCCTGGAACGGCATCCTGGCCGCCCACACGTGCGTTCGCATCGCTGAGATCACCGACGGCACGACCAACGTGATGATCGTCGGCGAGACGTCCGACTGGGGACACCACGTGGCCGATCTCTCGAAGGACTACGACATTCGCGGGCAGTATCCCCACGGTCCGCTGATGGGGACCGCCCGCGGCGCGCTCGATCCGAGCCGGATCAACGGCGATCCCCGCGTGTTCAACACCACGGTGATCAACTCCTATCCGCTGAACAGCAAGCTGGCCTCGGGCGGGGCGTGCTCGAACAGCGGCATGCGCGGGACCAACTACGACAACAACATCCCGATCCAGTCGGCCCACCCCGGCGGTGCCCACGTGCTGATGGCCGACGGCTCGGTCCATTTTGCCGACGAGTCGATCGCGTTCGATCTATTGCGGAATCTGGCCATTCGCGACAGCGGGGAATTGAAGGAAGGCTTTCCGTGAGCTTCTTGAGAAAAAGGGGTCGGGAGTCTTTTTTGGGCTGTATCCGCGCGCTTCACGTGGGTATTCCGAAAAAAGACTCCCGACCCCTTTTTCTTCTTCTGTTGGCGATGGTTGTGGGCTGCTCCGGCGGTCGTGAACCGACGTATCCGGTCGAGGGCACGGTGACGCTTCAGGGCAAGCCGCTCTCCGGCGGGATGATCATGTTCCGCCCGGCGAAGGGGCCCGTGGCCACCGGCAAGCTCGACGAGCAGGGCCGCTTCCGCTTGAGCACCTACGGCGACGGCGACGGGGCCGTGGCCGGCAACCACGCGGTGCGCCTGGTCATGCCCGACAAGACGTTCGACGTCTCGCCCGACGAGTTGGAGTTTACGACGGACTTCGAGACGCTGCGCAACGAGCCCCCCTTTCCCTCGAAGTATCTCGCCTTCGAGACCAGCGGGCTGACGGCCCCGGTGAAAGAGGACGAGGATCAGAATCACTTCGAGTTCGACCTCGAGCCGTAGACGGGAGCATCGAGCCGGCAGACGTGACGCGCAGCCGCTCTCGGACTCGGCACCCGGCATTCGCGCACCGCCAGGTACTTGCACGCAACGACGAGGAACGGGTCCGTGCGGACTTGTCGGCGAAGCCACGCCAAGCTGCGGGAACGAAAAGGGGATGCGATGACTTATGCGAGCCGCCCTCCGGGCCGTTCCGGCGAATTAGCCCCGCCCCTCTTTCTTGTCCGGTGACGAAAAGCACAACGAAGGAGCCACGAATGACGCATGGTGGAGTTTCATCGAGAACGGGATACGCGCTGACGCTCGCCGCGGCTCTTTTCGCCGCGCACGCCGCTCGCGCCGACACCTTCATTGTGCAAGAGGGCAAGCCCCGCGCCGAGATCATCGTGGCCGAGGAGCCGCCGCGCACAGTCCAGCTTGCCGCCCGGGAGCTTCAGAGGTACGTCGAGAAGATCTCGGGCGCGAAGCTGCCGATCGCGACGGCGCCGAGGGAGAACGTCCCCGTTGAGATCTACGTCGGCAAGAGCCGCTGGACGGACGAGCTGGGCGTCTCCGCCGACGGGCTTAAGTACGGGGCCTACCGCATCGTGTCCGGCGAGGGCTGGCTGGTGCTGATCGGAGACGACACCGACTTCACGCCCGTCGAGCCTTGGCCGCGGAGCAACTCCCACTGGGTCGGCGGAGAGGTCCACCGGCAGTGGGATCAAGTCACGGGTGCCAAGTGGGGAAACCCCATGGCCGGGTTCTACAAGCACTACACCGGCCGGGCGTTCGACTTCGGCAAGCCGAAATCGGAGTGGGTGGACAAGAGCGACACGATTCACGTCTGGGCATTCGACGAGCGAGGATCGTTTAACGCCGTTTGCGGCTTTCTGCGAAGCCTGGGCGTGCGCTGGTACATGCCGGGCGAGCTGGGCGAAGTGGTTCCCTCGCTTCGGTCGATCCCCCTGCCGGAGATCGACGAGACGGTGCGTCCGGCTTTCCCCATGCGCCGGTTCTGCATGCGATTCAAGGTACACGGCCGCGACGTCGCCATGTGGGCCATGCACCTCGGCACGCGCGATCCTTACGGCTTCCAGGTCGCCCACGGGCTGGCCACCATGACCCACCGCGAGGAGATGCTCGAAGCGCATCCGGAGTTCTACGCGCTTTACGGCGGCAAGCGCCACAACCGGCCCGGCCAGCGGCTCAATCAACTGTGCTACTCCAACGAGGAGCTGTTCCGGGAGAACCTCCGTTACATTCGGGCCCTGTTCGATCACTACCGCTTCGACGTGGTCTCCGTCATGCCGCCGGACGGATTCACGGCCATGTGCCAGTGTCCGCTGTGCGAGGGCAGGGACACGCCCGAGCGCGGCGACCGGGGGCGCCTGTCCGACTACGTCTGGGGCTACGTCAATCGGGTGGCGAAGGAAATCGGCAAGACCCATCCGCAGAAGAAGGTGCTCTGCGCCGCGTACGGTGCCTACAAGCTGCCGCCGCTTAAGATCGACAAGCTGGAGCCGAACGTGCAGGTGTGCATCGTCGGCGGGCGGCGGATCCAGGATTCCAAACCGGAGCAGCGCGAGGCCGTGCGCCAGTTGCGCGATGCCTGGCTGGCGAAGACCGACAACCCGATCGTCAACTTCGAGAACTACCCGCTGACCGACCGCGGCTGGTATCTGCCGGCCTACGTGCCTCACGTGGTCGGCGAGAGCATCAACGCACTGAAGGGCGACTCGCTCGGAGAAGACGTGTGGTTCTCCGTGGGGAAGGACTTTCACGCGGCGGGGTTCAACCACTTCAACGTCTATTTGACCGCCCGGATGTGCTGGGAAGAGGACGTGGACGCGCTGTTCGATGAGTATTGTCGGTTGTTCTACGGCCCCGCCCAGCGGGAGATGAAGTCGTTCTTCGAGTACTGCGAGGTCAACTGGCAGGACATGCAGCTTGACAAGCAGAAGGTGGACCGGGCGCTGGGGCTCTTCTCCGCCGCGCGGGCGAAGGTCGAGCCCGATTCCGTCTACGGCAAGCGCGTCGCGCTGGTGGCCGATTACCTCGAGGCGCTGAAGAACCGGGGCATCCAGCTCGAAAAGGACCGCGGGCCCGTGCCCGAGCTGCGACTGGCCCGCGACGCCGCCGGCATTCTCATCGACGGCAAGCTGGACGAGCCGTTCTGGCAGGACTGCCCTTACCACGCCGTCGGCAGGCTGCGGGAATTGCAGACGGGCCGGAAGCCCGTGTTCGGAACCACGCTGAAAGCGGCCTGGGGGAAAGACGGCGTCTACTTTGCCGTCCGCTGCGAGGAGCGGCCGGGCGACCCCGTCAGCATCGGCACGAAGAAGAACGAGGACCCGGCGATATGGTACGGTGACGTGGTCGAAATCCTGCTGGAGACCGATTCCCACTCCTACTACCAGATCGCCGTCAACCCCGCCGGAGCGATCGTCGATTTGGACCGGCAGGCCCCCAAGGGCGGCTGGTACCAGTGGGACTCGCAGGCGCAAGTCGCCACGGACGTGGGCGAGGACTATTGGACCGTGGAGGTCCGGATCCCGGTCGTCGAAAAAACCAGCGACCCCTTGCACCAGGTAGTCGGCAGGAAGCCCACCGGCGGCCTTCCCTGGTACTTCAACGTCTGTCGCCAGCGCGTGCGCGACAACGGCGCCGAACACTCGGCCTTCTCGCCCACGGGAACGAAGACCTTTCACGAGGTGCTGAAGTTCGCGAAGCTGTATGAGAAGTAGGCGGGAAGCGGGCTGTGTGGAATTGAGAGGTGATCACCATGCCGAACCGGACTCCGATCGCTCTGGTCCTGCTGTTTTGCGGTCCCGTCTTTGCCGGGTACGTCGAAGACCGCGAGACGGCCGTCAACCTGGTGCAGGACCGGAAGTACGAGGAGGCCATGGCGGCTTTCCGGCAGATGGCCGGCGGCGAGGTCACCGAGTTTCAGAAATCCGACGCGCTGGAACAGGCGGCCCACTGCGCGCGTCGCCTGGAGAAGTTCGATCTCGCCATGGAGCTGGCCGACCGGATTCCCCTGGAGGCGGTGGCCAAGACCGTGCGGATGCAGAACCTGCTGGCGATGAGGAAACCGGCGGAGCTGGTCGAGCAGTTCAAGGACGAAGACATCGGCGCCTGGCCGTGGTGGAAGGCCGGAGAATCCTCCTTCGCCCGGGGCCGCGCCTTCTGCGAAGTCGGCGACGGCCGGGCGGCCGAAGCGGACTTGAGCCAAGCGGTGGAGCTGACCACGGACGACCTGGCCAGGGCCCAGGTCTGGCTGACCCTGGGCCGCAACCGCGAGGAGAACCTCGGGGACGACGACAAGGCCCTGGCGGCCTACTCCAAGGTCGTTGCCATGGAAAAGCACCGCGGGAACTCGGTCTATTTCCGCGGCCTCCTCTCCGCCGCGAAGATCCTCTGCAAGCACGCGAAGCACGACGAGGCCGAGGCCGTGCTGCGCAAGGTGAACGCCCACGAGCTTCGCGGCTACTGGCACGGCGCCATGCTCTGCGCCCTGGGCGATCTCCTGGCCGGCGCCGGCCGCCGCGACGAGGCCCTGGCCGCCTACCAGGAGGTCCTGGCGGACGAGCAGGCCCATCCGTCGCACCGCAAAGCGGCCCGGGAGGCGATCGCCTCGCTCCAAGCCGGAGCGAAGTAGAAGCACGCCGCCGTGCGGTGTAGAATGGCTGCACCTGACCCGGGCCGCCCTCGATAATTCCGTTACCACCTCTCCGGCCTTTGCGAGACGCCGAGAGGCGTTCCACCGAAGGCACCCCTTAGAATGGTCCCCCTGCCATGAGCGAAACGAGCAGCGTGCCCGCCGGTGCCGCCGAGCAGTTTGCCGAGCGGGTCGAGCACGTGAAGCAGGAAATCCACAAGGTGATCGTCGGCCAGGAGCTTATGGTCGAGCAGACGCTGGAGTGCATCTTCTGCCACGGCCACGCCCTGCTGTTGGGCGTGCCCGGGCTGGCCAAGACACTGCTGGTCAACACGCTGGGGCGCGTGCTCGACGTAAAGGCGGCCCGGGTGCAATTCACGCCCGACCTGATGCCCTCCGACATCACCGGCACCGACGTGCTCCAGGAGGACCCCGGGTCGGGGCGCCGGCAGTTCGCGTTCATCCGCGGGCCGATCTTCGCGAACCTGCTGTTGGCCGACGAGATCAACCGGGCCCCGCCCAAGACCCAGGCGGCCCTGCTCGAGGCCATGCAGGAGCGGCAGGTCACGGCCGGCAACCGCAAGTACGCCCTGGAGCCGCCCTTCTTCGTCCTGGCCACGCAGAACCCCATCGAGCAGGAGGGCACGTACAACCTGCCCGAGGCCCAGCTCGACCGCTTCATGTACTTAGTCCGCGTCGACTACCCCGAGACGGCCGACGAGATCGAGGTGCTCAAGCGCACGACGACCAACTACGAGGACGAGCCGCAGGCGGTGATGGACGGGCCGGCGATCCTCGAGTACCAAAAGATCATCCGCGACGTGCTCGTGCGCGACGACCTCTACGACTACGTGGTCCGGCTGGTGCAGGCATCGCGCGTGGGCAAGGACGACTGCCTGCCCTACTCGAAGCAGTGGGTGGCCTGGGGCGCGGGCCCCCGGGCGTGCCAGTACCTGCTCTTCGGGGCCAAGGCCCACGCCTTCTTCCGCGGCCGGCCCCACGTCACGACGGCCGACGTCCACGCCGTGGCCAAGCCGGTCCTGCGCCACCGGATTTTGGTCAATTACGCGGCGATGTCCGAAGGGATCGGCTCCGACGAGGTGATCGATCATATCCTCGAAACGGTCGCCGCGCCCAGCGCCGCGTAGCAGGGACACCTCGCGATGCCGCCGAAGCCGCCCGCCGCCTACCAGGTCGACGAAATCCTCCCGCCCGCGTGGCGCGATTCAATGTCGCACCTGGAGATCCTCGCGCGGCGGATCGTGCAAGGGTTCACCCACGGACTGCACCACAGCAAGCGACTGGGCGTGAGCACCGAGTTCGACCACCACAAGGACTACCAGCCGGGCGACCCGCTGAAGCACCTCGACTGGAAGGCATCCGCCCGGCACGACCGCTACTACGTGAAGCGCTACATCGAGGACAGCTCGCTCTGCGTGCGCCTGGTCGTCGATCACAGCGGGTCGATGGGCTACGCGACCGAGGACGGCCCTTCAAAATACCTCCAGGCGGCGCGCCTGGCCGGCTGCCTGGCCTACCTGATCACCAGTCACGGCGACACGGTGGGGCTCGTGCTGGTTGCCGCGGGCCGAACGGCGTGGCTGCCGCCCGGCTCGACCCAGCGGCACTTGGTCCGCGTGCTCGGCGAGTTGGCCGCTCGGGAAGCCGCCCACCGGGACGACCTGGCCGGCTGTCTGCACGACCTGCTCGAGCGTAACGAGCGCCGGGGGATCGTGGCGCTGGTAAGCGATATGATGTACGACCCCGTGCCGGTCCAGCGCGAACTGGGCGGTCTGGTGGCCCAGGGCCACGAGGTGCTGCTCTTCCAGCTCCGCGACCCGACCGAGGAGGACTTTCCGTTCAACCGCTGGGTGCAGTTCGGCGACCTGGAAGACGCCTCGGTGCGTCACCGCATCGACGCGGTGACGCTGGGCCGTCTCTACCGCGAGGAGTACGAACGGCTCTGCGAGGGCTGGGCCGACTGGGCCCGCAAGCAGGGGGCCCACCTGGTCAGCACGCGCACCGATCGGAGCGTCGAGCTGGTGCTTTCGGAGTATCTGGCGTTTCGCAGCGGGCTGTTGGGGAAAAGGTAATCCATGTCGCTGGCCAATCCCACGTTGCTCTGGGCGCTGCCGCTGGGGCTGATCCCCATCGTGATCTACTACCTGCTGCGGTTTCGCGCGCTGAGGGTCGTGTGGGGCGCCAACTACGTGCTCGAACTGGCCCTGGAGCGCCTCAAGCGGCGACTGCACTGGGACCAGATCCTCCTGATCGCGCTGCGCGTGGCGGCCTGTCTGCTGCTGGTGGTGGCGTTCGCCCGGCCGATCCTCCTGCGCCACGGCACCACGGTGTTCGGTGGCGGGGTACACCACGTCGTGGTCCTCGACGCCTCCTACAGCATGTTGGCCGGAAGCCCGGGCAACACCCGATGGGACCGCAGCATGGCCGTGCTGCGGCGGCTGGTGGCCACCTGGGGACGGGGCGAGCGATGGTCGCTTCTGCTCTTGGATCGGCGCCCCCATTGGGTCGTCGACGGCCGGCGGGTCGAATCGGCCGAGGAATCGCTCGCGGCCGTCGCGCCGCTCGAACCGGCCGAAACGGCCGCCTCGCTCTCGGCGGCCTTCGGGCAGATCGCCGAGCGGGTCACCGAAGGCCGCGCCGAAATCTACCTCTTCGCCGACGACCAGGCCACCACTTGGCGCGACGTGGAGTCCACCCGGCTGCCGGCCGAGCTGGACGCGGAGGTCTATTGGGTCTGTCCGCCGCTTGCCGAAAGGACGAACGTGGCGGTCACCTCGGTGCGGCCCGCCGTCGATCGACCATTGCAGGGCCACCCGCAGCGGATCTTCGTGTCGCTTAAGAGCTACGCGCCCGAGCCGATCGACGAGCTGCCGGTCGAGCTGCTCATCGACGGCGTGTTCGAGGGTCGCAAGTCGGTCGCCCTCTTGCCGGGCCAGCAGACGATGATCCACTTCGACGTGCGGTTCGAGGAGCCCGGCTCCCATTACCTCACCGCGCGCGTGGCCGACGACGCCTTGCGATTCGACGACGCGGCGTCGGCCGGCGTGGAGGTCGTCGAGGCGGTCCGCGTGCTGGTGCTCCGTGACGCGGCCAAACAGGGCAAGTTCCAGAGCGCGTGGGGCTTTTTCCAGGTGGCCCGGCGCGCGGAGCGGCTCGCCCGCGAGGAGGCCGGCGGTCCGCCCGCCGGCGGCCCGGGCGCCGGGGAGGCGTCAACGGCCATCGAGTGGACGCTCGACGACGACCCGAGCGACACGGCCGATTGGGCCGACGCCGACGTCGTCTATCTCGACGGCGGCTGCACGCTCACGCCGGAGTTGGTCGAGCGGCTCGCCGATTTCGTCGGCCTCGGCGGCGGGCTCGTCCTGGCGTCCGACCCGTCGGTGGACCCGGGCTCCTGGAATTCCCTGCTCGGCCGGGCCGGGCTACTGCCGGCGCCGCTTGGCTCGTTGCGGGTCGAGCAGATCGGTGGCGAGCGGTTCCGAAGCCTCTCGCGAACCGACTTCGACGCCCTGCCGCTAAAGGCGTTCGAGACCGAAGAGCAGGGCGACCTGAGCCACGCGAAGTTCTACAGTTGGTTTGCCCTACGGCCCCACCCGGAACAAGCCGACGTCCTGGTGCGATTCGATGACCAGACGCCGTGGCTGGTGCGCCAAGTGGGGCGAGCTTCCAGCTTGCCGAATGAAAAGGCCGGCAAGATGCCGGCCCCACGGGGTCTCGGGCGCGTGCTGCTGGTGGCCACGGGGGTCGGCGGACGCGGGCACAACCTGTTTGTGCGCGAGTTCGCCGTGCCGTTGCTCACGGCCGTGTTTCAAGAGGCGGCGGCCGGCCGGATCTATCCCCGCACGGTCTCACCCGGTGAGCCGATCCGCGTGCTGCTGCCCGATACAGCGACCCTCAGCGCCGTCACCTTCGAAAAAGGGGTCGGGAGTCTTTTTTCCGCCACGTCCGTCCCCTGGGAGCCCGTGTCACGAGAAAAGACTCCCGGCCCCTTTGTTACCGTCAGCCGGCCGGACCTCGACTCGGGGCTCTACCGGCTGCTGGCCACGCGCGACGAGGGGAGCCGGCCGGTGTGGATCGGCGTGCAGGGCCGCCGGGTCGACTCCGATCTGACGCCGCTTGGCGACGGGACGCGCGCGGCGGTGGCCGAACGGCTCGGCGTGGCCGCGGCCGCCGACTGGGAACAGCTCGACCAGCTCCTGGCCGCCGCGCGCACGGGCCGGGAATGGCACCCCTGGGTCATCGCCCTGGCCCTTGGCGTGCTCGTAGGCGAGATGCTCCTGCAACGGCGTTTCGCCCCGCAACGGCGCGGTGCCTCGCAACGACGCTTTTCTTCCCAGCCAGGATCAAGAAGACGGCGATGACGCCACGGGAGACCACCGATCTGGCCCTGCAGTTCACTGCCACGGCCTCGCCGTGGTGGCTGGTGTTGCTCGTGCCGGCCGCGGTGGCCGTGGGGTGGTTGCTCTATCGCGTCGATCTGCCGGGGCTCGGTCGTGCCCCGTCGATCGGGCTGGTGGGGCTGCGTTGCCTGCTGCTGGCGGGGCTGGTCCTGCTGGCGTTCCGACCCAATTTGA
>Ga0180438_10002426_pt1 | contig 30445 bp, 31 predicted proteins | sample SS_ome_12_FD_132455 | JGI IMG/M metagenome (GOLD analysis project Ga0180438, IMG submission 132455) | Hypersaline lake sediment archaeal communities from the Salton Sea, California, USA - SS_3_D_2 metaG | ecosystem: Environmental > Aquatic > Non-marine Saline and Alkaline > Hypersaline >...
GAAAAAGAAGTGAAGGGCGAAATAGGGAAAGGTGGCCAACGGTCCCCAAGCCGAATTTGGGGGCAAACGGGGCGGCCATTAATGTATCCGTCGGTTAAGTATTGGGCCTTTGGATGAGTCCACACCCCTCGCTATAGGGGCAGGAACAGTGATGTTGGACTCTACCTTTTTATCCAGTTCAAATGAGATCGAGCTGACTGTTACGGCCAATGCCGGAGGCACTGAGCGCGGAATCATTATCCGGCTGCAACCTAGTGGAAAGCTGTCCGATATGGCCATTTATACCACAGGCGATGTATTCAACGTGGCTGCCAGAGATTCCGCGGGCAATCTGGATCCCGACCGTTGCGTAACGAACGCCGATTCTGTTCCTGAAATGAATCAGGACGCACTGGACTCCCTGTCAACGGATCAAGGACATGATCAGGCGGCCCCGCTTTTTACTCCCGACGATATGTACGCTGACAGCAGTTTTTATCGACCTGACGGTATTACTCCCAACGTTACCCACGTCTTAAACGACTTTGAGGTACTGGGTGGAAGGACGATCTTCGGAATATTCGTGGTGGAAGGGAATGTGATTTTGCACGGCAGTGCTAGGGTCGAGGGCGTGATTTATCTTCCCAATCCGACGTCTACCATCATTACAGGGGGGGGTAATCCTTCAGAATCTTCTATTACGGGGGGAATTGTGAGCCACGGAGATATTTCGGGGACAGGCAATCATATTTCGGTCAAACACGGACCGGGCTTCATGCGGACATTCTGTGAATTCCAGATTGGTCCCGATCCTATAGGTTTTAAAAGAATAAACTGGCAATATATCTAATATGACGAGAAGCTGTCATGGCAGTGATCGAATTTAAAAAATCGAAGAGTGCATCCTGGCCACTGGTGCTGGGAGTGGACATCAGCAGCCACAGTCTGAAGTACGTGCTTCTCCGCAGAAAAGGGAAGAACCTGATCGTCGAGGCCTTTGGGCGGTACGTTTACGAAACAAACGGTATGGACCCCAACGAGTTGGCTCATCAAGCCGTTGTGTGGCTGTTTCAAAAACATAAAGAATTAATGAAAGCAAAGATCGTCGTCGGCCTGGGTGGCGGTAAGGTTGTGATTAAAACCGAGAGTTTTCCGAAGCTGAAGCGTAAGGAGCTTTTGCAAACGATTTTCTTCGGTATTCAAAAAGAGTTGGGTGGTGAGGCCGAAGCCACGGAATTCATACACGATTACAAGACCCTGGGCCCTGATCCGGTAAAACAAGAAAACGTCCAGTACTTGACGATGGGAGTACCCGAGGAAGTCGTGGATGAAAAAGTGGGTTTCTTTGCTGCTGAAGGCGTCATTCCCTCCAAAGTAACACCCACGATGCTGGCCGTTGCCAACCTTGCACGGTATATTCCCGAGATAGAAGGAAAGGAATCTGTCGGTATTCTCGACATCGGGGCACAGCGAAGTACCCTTATCATCATCCGCAACGGTAAATTGGATTTTTATAGAGATATCGTTGTAGGGGGAGACGATTTTACCAAAGGGATTACGGGGACGGTATTCCACGAGGGGCGTGCCATCCAGTTCAAGACCGAAGAAGCCCTGGAGTTTAAAATCCGTTACGGGTATCCCCTGGGTTTTTCTGAGGGGATGACATTCCTGGGAGCACCCCTGTCAGAAGTCGGTATGATGATGCGGCCGGTCGTTGAGCGTCTGACCGGTGAGATTCAGCGCTCCATTGGTTTTTATAAAGAAAAATCCGATGGCAGTGAGGTGCATACCCTATACCTTCTGGGGGGAGGTGCCCGGCTCAAGCATTTGCCTGAAGCCCTGTCCGATAAGCTGGATATACCCGTCTTCATCCTCCCGAGTCTAGAGGGATTGTGTGTCGGGGGAGACAAAAAACAGGAAGAGGCATTCCAGAAAAAGTATTTAGAACAGGCTGTTAGCCTTGCTCTGGCTTTGGAATCATCCCCCGAAGGGAATTTGTTACCCCAATCGTACAAAAAACTACATCAGTCCACTTTCATCCAGCGGAGCCTTCAGATTGCGGCCGCAGGTCTCATTGGGCTGCTTATCCTGTTGACCATTTTCTACAAAGGTCAAATCAGTACCACGCAGATACGAGTGGCCAGCATGGAGGCTGTGGTTGCTAAATCTAAAAATTCGGGACCGATTTTCGCCTCCCTCCTGAACGAGAAGAAGGTGCTGGAGGGAAAAATCGGCAGTTTAAAGCAGGTCATGGATCAGGCCGCCACACCCATACAGATACTAAGGCTCATATCCCATTCAACGCCTAAAAAACTATCCCTGATTCTCGTGAAGTTCGGGAAAGAGGAAAAACCGAATCGTAGAAATCGGCCAAATGTACCCGAAGAACCTCAGAGAATCCTCGTCAAGATCACGGGTGTGAGCCAGGATCCTTCCAACGATATAAGGATGCATGTAGCCAAACTCATCGATGAGATGGAAAAATCGGGGTATTTCTCAGATGTAACATTCGAGAAAGATATATGGGCAGAAAAACAGAATGAATACGCGTTCGAGCTCATGGCGTATTTGAAAGATGGAGGAAAGAACCCTGTTAAGTAAACGTATCATACTCCCGGCATCGTTTATCGTCGTTCTGGTTGTCGGATGGATCGTCATGGTTTACGTGCCGGCCAGCAAAGAGTTGGGGAGGCTAAACCGGCGCTTGACCGATCTGAAAGAGAAGGAACGTCAGATTATACCTGACGATACGATCGAGGCCATGAGGGTGGTCGTAGACAGCCTGGCGGCACACCTCGATGCGAGGCTGGAACGCTTTTACCCGGAGGAGCAGTTGATCGACCTGGGCAAAGCGATCGAGCGCATCGGGAAGGAATATTCACTTCAGTTGGTGAACATTACACCCGATTACGAGAGTTTGCCTCTGTTCCAGGGCAACCCGAAGGAAATTTCGGAGCTTCCCGTCACCGTCGATTTTATAGGTGGATTTCCAGACCTAACGCGGTTCTTGGATACCATGAGTGACTTTCCGTTTGTGATGCGATTCGATGAAATGACACTCAGCAAAGAAGGATCGCTCAGCAGAGAACTTTCCATTTCATTGAAGGGTGTGGTCGTATTCCGAAACGTGAAGACACCGGAACTGAAACCGGAAGAAAGGATGGCCAATACGGGGGTGCTGACAAATCAGACGTAACCAGGTACACGGATTTATGATGTTCGGTCGGCGGAGGAAATCATGAGAAGATTGAGTATATCACGAAATAAAGGGCTTTCACTTTTAATAGATATGGTGCTGGTGGGCACGATTTGGCTCGCCTGTACGCAGAAGAGTCCGCTAAATCCCACACAATCCGTGAATGAGAATGTTCCGCTTCTGACGAATCTCGACGTTTCGCCAGGTCAAGTCGTCGCTGGGGATTCGGCACGCGTACGTGTTCGACTCGTCGATCAGAACAACAATCCCATGGTCAACAAAGAACTGATATTCTCAGTGAATATCAGTCAGGCCAGGTTTCGCGATGCTCTGGTGAGGACGGGTTCCGACGGGTGGGCCACTGCATGGCTGCTCAGTGACCAGAATGCCCAAAGCGCGACGGTCACGGTGAGATACGGGGAATTCACGTCGGTGTCCGCCACTGTCCGATTTATCTCTTCACAGACGGGCAGTCTCCAGATCAAAGCGTCCCCAGAGGCCATTCTGGCCAGTGGTACGGACATGACGACTATTACCGTGACTCTGTTGGGAGATTCGGCCAGACCCGTTGCCGCTGCTCCCATCACATTCACGGCATCCGCCGGTATCATCATCCCGTCGGCAGTCACGGATTATGAGGGTAAAGTCGAAGTGACGCTTACGAGTTCGGCCAGTTGGGAAGACGTGGTTTCCGTCGTCACGGCGCAGCATGAATCGGACAATGTGGCGATTTCCGTTCTCTTCCGTGGCGTGTCATTGGATGTCCGGGCCAACCCCAATACTATCCTGGCCGACGGACAGAGCACATCCACCATACGTGCACAGCTCAAAGAATCGCAACGAAACGTAGTCATCCCCAACGTCTCCCTTCGCTTCCAGACCGATACAGGAACACTGCTCAACGGAGAGGTGCGGACGAATGAGGAGGGCGTTGCTGAGGCGGTATTGGTCAGCGGAAGAATACCGGACACGGCGCATGTGGCCGTGTATTTCGGTCCCACACTAAACCGAAGCGTGAATGTTGTTTTTCGAGAATCTATTGCTGGCTTCATCAATGTGACGGCCACGCCGGATGCCCTTATCGCCAACCGCCAAACTCAGTCGGCCATCAAAGCGCGGGTCACGGATGCGAATCAGTTTCCAATCGCCGGAGCCGATGTGGCGTTTGAGTTCGTGGATAAACCGGCAGAAGCCGATTGGGGCACGCTGAACCCGGAGATGGGAACGACGAATTTAGACGGTGAGTGTTCGACATCGTTGACGAGTTCCGATTTGATCGGTGTTGTGAAGGTTAGGGCCTTCAGTACGGTCGTCACAGACACGGGCGATGTGGTACTGGCCGATACGGCAGAGATTAGATACATACCGGGGGATGTTCATTCCATTCAATTAAAAGCATGGAAGTACAATCCCGATACAGAGAGTTACGTCGAGATGGATGAAGTAAAAGCCGACGGTATCGATCAGTGCAAGATTCGAGCGACGGTGAAAGACGAGATAGGTCATGGATTGGAAGGTATTCCAGTGCAGTTCTCGACAACTCTCGGAGACATCACGCCCACCGATGATACCGATGAACAGGGCATGGCAGAGGCTTCATTCTCCAGCAGCATCGTGGGTGTTGCCGTTGTGACGGCCGTGGTTGACGTCGGTGGAAGGCGGGTGTCGAATACGATCTATATCCGGGCACTGCCCGGCGATCCCCATTCTATTGTCCTGACGTTCGATCCCAGAGCCATCGGTGTGAAGGGAACGGGCCAGAACCAGACGGCCACGATACAGTCGGAGGTCCGGGACGCCAGGAACAATCCGGTGGTAGACAGTACCCTGGTTCGATTCAGCATCGTGCATCAGCCAGGCGGAGTCACCTTGAGTTCGTATAGCAACATACCCACGGTGGGAGGCATTGCGCGGGTTTCCATATCCAGCGGCACGGTTTCGGGCAATGTGCGTGTTCGGGCAGAGGTGGTCGACCCGGAAGATGGTTCTGTGGTTATAGCTGAAGCTTCGGAGATACTCGTACACGCGGGGCCTCCTTACATGGAGGATAAGACTCAGTACCATACAACGCATTTGACTGTCCGGGCGGGCGCGTACAACATCTGGAGGGCTTTAGGGACGACTGATCTGTCCATTGCCGTGTTCGACAAGTACCACAATCCGGTGCAGCAGAACACGGCCGTCTACCTGACGGCATCCGGAGGAGGTGTGAGTACGCACACCGCGTATACGGATGAGTTCGGTAAGGCCAGTGTGATACTCACGGGCGCGAATCCTCAACCGCTCGTCCATAAATTCTATCACGGTGAACTCATGCAGGATCCCAACGACTTCAGTATTGTACTCCCGGGTCCCGTGTATTTTCCGGGTTTGGATCAGGATTTATTGCCTAACTTTGAAGGGGATTTTCCCGTTAATAATCCGGGATCACTGAACGGCATCATTCCGAATTCCATGGATGACAGTCTGGATACATGCCCTCGGTATATCCATGATCCGGAGCTGTACAGGAATCTGGAGAACGACGGGGTAGCCCGCATCATCGCCTATACGGAGGGTGTCGATGCAAACGGCGATTCCATCCGTGCCTGGGATCAAATTTCGGTCGTGTATTCGGGGAGTGTGGGTTATTCGGATAATAGCAATACTGTGTTTAATGATCCCGATCAAACCTTGTACTTGGGTGAGGCTCGAACAGTAACATTCACCTTGATGGATGATAACGGGAATCCCATCGAATCGAATTCGACGATAAGTGCCAAACTAGTACCTTCGGAGATCTCTGCGGCGCTTTCGTGGGAAACGCTGAATACAGGTTCAGGATGGGGGACAGTCTATTATACAATTACGATATCGAATGACATCGGTGCGGATGAAGAAAAACCCAAAGTAGGCTGGGTTGTTATCCAGGTCAGTTGGGAAAACGAGCATCAGTTCGGAGATGCAACCACAGCATCGGTTTATATATCTGCCCTTGACCGTGCCCAATAAACATGGGGAATGAGGATCATGAAAAGAAAACGCATTATATGCATCGCACTCATCCTAGTATCCATGGTAGTATCTCGCTCGTGGTCACAGATGACGGGAAATCCCATTGATGCACGGGGAACGAACCAGTGGACGTTGAGTGCCCTGGGAACGTACATGGACCAGCAATTGGGAGGGGCGCAGGCTATTTCGAAGCGCCTTCTCGCCAAGAGTACCTGGGGAATCGCACCCTGGCTGGATATGTACTGTCTGGGAGGCGTAGCACAGGTTGACCTGAAAAAGAACAGTGCCGCTCTCTCGGATTATTCGGGTAAGTTTCGATTCAGCTATGGGGCGGGTTTCAATATTGTCCTGAAACCCGAATCTTCAAGCCGTCTTTGGTTTGTTGCCGGAGCCCAGGCTCTACGGTTTCCGTCCGAGGGATCGTTCACGGAAGACCTTCTGGTCGGATCCGAATACTACATGAGGGAATTCGATTTGTCGTATGACTGGAGGGAGGTTAAAATCAACGGGGGTATCGTGATACCCAACCGGTCGTTCCGCGTGTACTTGGCAATCGCTGGCTGGCTTGTTCAGCGCCTTGAAACAAAACGGGAATACCTGGATAACGGCACCAGCAGGATGTACGTTGGCGAGGAGAAAGGGGAATATCGGACGGGTATGTGGAGCGGCGGAATCATCGGGTTGGAAATACTCCTTCCCCAGCGGTATTCCATCAGCATCGAAGCACTTGTTTTTAATGAACAAAACTATCAGTTGATGATTGGTATCTGCCAGACGGGCTTAACGCGTTGGTAGATAGACATACCATACACATGAATTGACGGGAGTATGGGCCGTGGCATTGAAAAAGAGTGAAAAAAGACTATTTGTCATTCTCGGCGTTTTCATCGTTATTTTTCTGGTGGATCGGTTCATCCTGAGTTCGGATAAGTCGGAGAAGGCTGCTCCGAGTGTAAAACTCAAGGATAAAGGAGCGCAGACGGTAAATTCGGTTGTTGCATCATCGCCGGATGCAGGAGCCGCTACGGCCTCTATTGGCACGTTGCCCGATAAAAAACACTTCGACGATTGGGGAAGGAATCCGTTTGCCAGTTCCAGGCCACAGCCCGTCGCCCGAACTCGTTCACGCACAGAGAAGAAGAAAGTGGAAATCAAGAAGCCAGAACTGCAGGGATTTTTTTGGAAGCAAGGGAAAGCGTATGTCCTCGTAGACAAAATGATACTCACTGAAGGGGAAGAGAAAGAGGGTCTGAGAATCGATAAGATTCAAGACAAGGAGGTTCTCTGTAGTAAAGGGGGTCATACATTCACATTATACTGGAGAGAATCGCCATGAGATTTGACAAACGTCGCTATTTGACGACTTGTATTTTATGGGGATTGTTCATTCTAGCATCGCCCGTGTGGGGACAATCGACCCTGACCTCTATCAAAACAGGCGAAGAGGGCAATTCATCTTGGGCCATATTTACGTTTGATGATAGGGTGGAATGGGTTGGTATATCCCAGTCAGAAACAGGCGGTGTATCGCTCTATTTCTTGGGCAGTCCCGGGAATTTACAGAATACGACGCATACGGTGGATCCGTTTTTCGGCGGCGTCGTCTCCATAAAACAAGTCAGCCGGAGTCCCTCGGTTTTTCGATCCGACATCGATTGTCCGGAGGATATCCCCATTGCCGTGATGAAGAAGGATCGTTATCTGGTGGTGGCTTTTAACAACGCCCAGTTTTTAGAGGGAAAGCCGGCATCATTAGACGTCGAACCTCCAGCCGCAGGACGTTTGATCGGTATATCCCCGGATGTTCAGGACGACCTGGTGATGACGTCTTTTGAATTCGAAGGATATTTCGACTGGGCAGGATACGTCAGCCCCTCCCGCGATGAAGCGACCCTTCTATTCCATGGGGCACGACTGTTCACCGATACGGATGAATTCTCATTCCAAGAGAGCGCCTTGCAGCAGGTACGTTTCTTCCAAGATGAGAGTGCTAAGACGGTGAGCCTCAAGGCTGTTCTGTCATTTACGAAGCCTTCCTCGTGCTATATCATCCGGAAATCGGACCGTCTCATCGTTCAAACATCGCATACCGTAGAACAGAGTGTCTATCCGGAAGAAGAGGCAGCAGCAACCCAAGAAGTGGTTCTGGCCGATTCGGGCTATGCAGAGTCGGAATCTGCTGAAAAACCGTTGGATAGCATCGTTCAGGATATTGAAGATGATATGGGTGTCCTCGATGATAACAGCCAGGGAACATCCTTTGCGATCCAACCGGCAGGGCTCGATATGAGTACGGGTCTTCCTTCCATCGGGGAGAGCGCTATCCAGTATGACGAACCATCGTATGACTCGATCGGACAGGGAACGGACGACAACGCTCCAACCGAGGCACAAGCTAACAGTGAAACCGGCTCGACATGGGAGACCCAGCAAGAGGAGGGAATTATACGACCGAACGTGACGCAATCGGGTCTCATTCCCTGGGATGAACTCGTGTCGTTTGAATTCAGCGACATACCGATTAAGGATGCTTTGCGTCTCGTGGCGGCTGCCAACAGTCTGAATATGGTCATCGGGGAAGGCGTAGAAGGTCTGGTGACCATGGATTTGAAGAATGTAACGCTTCGGCAGGCGTTGAATAGAATCGTCCATACCCATGACTGCGATTACACTGTTGATAACGGTATCATCACCGTGAAGCCCCTAAAGGCGGTCTATTCCGGTGGGAGTATCACGAAAGTCTATCGGTTGAAGTATGCCGACGCGGAGAACGTGGCTATCATTCTTCGTCAAGTGGTTTCCAATGATTCTCTGGTCCGGGTATTCCATCGCGAGTTCCTTAATTATCCCGAGTCGGGTAAAAACCGTAGAGATGCCAATGAGGTTGCTGTTCAAGGAATTCGCCGATCCAGCATTCTCGTGGTCACCGATTTGCCCGATAAAATCCGACAGGTGGATAGCGTGATTAAGGAATTGGATAAACCGCCCATTCAGATCATGATCGAGTCGAAGCTGGTGGAATTGTCGCCCATGCACTCTAATGAACTGGGTATTAATTGGGACAAAACCATCAACGCGGCTGTCTGGGGTCAAAATATACTCCAAGGTGGAGATGTGCAGGACTATGCGGTCATCAATACCGATCCCGCTAACGGAGGAGAGTGGCAGCTGGCGAGTCTCTCGGCAGGCAAGTATCAGGCCGTGTTGGATTTCCTGAAGCAAAAAACCGATTCCAAGCTAAAATCGAATCCCAGGCTTTTGGCCATGGACAATGAAGAATCTTCCATCAGCGTGGGTACAACCGTTCCTGTTCCACGAATTCAACGGGGTCTTGGTGGACAGGGAGATATGGTCACATTTGAATACAAAGAAGTGAACATCCAGTTGAATGTGACGCCTCATGTAACCGGCCCAAAAGAAATTACCATGTACGTGAATCCTGTCATCGAGGAAATTACGGGATGGGTGGAATATGAACAGCACCGGGCGCCCATCACGGACAAACGGACCGTGAACAGCATCGTTACAGTAAAGAACGGTGAAACCGTTGTCATCGGTGGCTTGATCAAGAGTCAGCGTATTCGTACGCAACAAAAGGTCTGGCTTCTGGGCAGCTTACCCCTGCTGGGGAGATTATTTCAACACGAACAGTACGAGGATAAGCAGACAGATTTGATGATTTTTATCACACCAAGAATTATTCGCACGGGGTAATGAATGATCGGTCAAGAACAGATTAATCAGCTTCTTTCACACGCCGTTAAGAGCCAAGCATCGGATATTCATCTGGCCGAGGGTTATCCGCCTATCGTACGAATCGACGGAAAGCTTCAACGGATTAAAGGCAAAGTACTCACAAAACAAGACCTTGAAGATATTGTAGGCGAGATTCTAGACGAATATCAGACCGAACGGTTCAAGGAACAATGGGAATTGGATTTCGGCTACTCTGTACCGGAAATTGCCAATTTTCGAGTCAATGTGTTTTCCAGGCTGGGAGGGTACGGAATGGCCTTCCGTATCATCCCGGAACGCATACGTACTCTGCAAGAACTGGGTATGCCGGAATCTGTTGTACGGCTTGCGAAAGAGGTTGAGGGTCTCGTTTTGGTCACCGGACCCACAGGACATGGCAAGTCGACCACTCTGGCGGCCATGATCGATCAGATCAACTCAGAGCGTGGGTGGCATATCATCACAGTTGAGGATCCTATCGAGTACACCCATCCGCAGAAGAACAGCCTTATTCAGCAGCGAGAACTGGGACATCATACGCATTCCTTTGCCGCTGCGTTGCGCAGTGCCTTACGTGAAGACCCTGATGTCATTCTCGTGGGTGAGATGAGGGATTTGGAGACCATTTCATTGGCCCTCACAGCGGCAGAGACGGGGCATCTTGTTCTTTCTACACTCCACACCCGGAATGCCCCGGATACAGTCAATCGTATCATCGATGTGTTTCCACCCGAACAGCAGAGACAGGTCATGGCGCAGATTTCGAGTTCTCTACTGGCCGTTGTCTCTCAGCGTCTGCTTCCTGAAGCTTCAGGAGCAGGTCGAGTGGCTGCCGTGGAAGTGATGCTGGCCAATTCGGCCGTCAGGAACCTGATCCGGGAGAAAAAAATCCATCAAATACGGTCTATCATGCAGTCGAGCACGTCGTCGGGGATGCAGACGATGGACGATGCGCTCATTCAGCTTCTCAAGAGCGGCCGTATTACACGGCACGACGCGTTAAAATACGCCCTGGAACCGGAACGGTTTTTACCGAAATATAAATCTTCTGACAAGAGCAGTCTTCATAAAGATACAATGGCTCATGCAACACCGAACTAATCCGTATTCTAAAAGCCATTCGAAATAAATAATATCCCTTCCACATTTTTTATGGACGATGAAGTTCTTTTCTCTTGTCACGATTTAATGAATATCCAATCGTGAAAATAGGATTATTCTTTAAAGATAGAAATCCTTACAGGATAGGACTGAATTGCTATCGTTAATGATCATTGCGAAAATGAGGTAATCAACCTACCGCCGATTATCACAAAGTCATTGTTTTGAATTCTGATTCATAAATCATGAGAATTTAAATATGATTTATTATACGATAGCTTGATTCGCCAGAACAAATCAAGAATGTGAGGAAAAATATCCCTACATATTTAAAGACTTCAGTAGTCTTATTGAAGGTTATTGCTATACGCCAAGAACCTGTCGCCGAAATGCTTTAAAGAATAAAAGAGAAGCAGTCATAAGCGTAAAAACATTTTCGAGAAAACTTGGAAAAAATTGTTGACATTAAGGTTTCTATTTTGTATATTCAATAATGCGAATATCATAATGTTCGTATAAATAAAGGAGTTTTCGGTATGTCGACATATGATGTTCTTATCGTAGGAGGGGGGCCTGCCGGCCTGACAGCGGGCATCTACGCAGGTCGGGCTCAGCTCAAAGTCGGGATGATCGAGCGACTGATGCCCGGAGGCCAGGTGGCCAGTACGGACTGGGTGGAAAACTATCCTGGATTCCAGGAAGGCATTAGCGGTATCGATCTCATGCAAAAGATGGAAAAGCAGGCCAAGCGGTTTAATCTGGAGATCATGAGTGGTACGGTAGAAGAGGTCGATTTCCAGCAGAATCCCAAAAAAGTGGTGGCCAGTGGAACGGAGTATCTGGCCAAGACTGTTATCATCGCTACGGGAACCGATCCGAAGCTCCTGAATGTCTCTGGCGAGAAAGAGTTTAAGGGGAGAGGTGTGTCCTACTGTGCCACATGCGACGGTCCGTTTTTCAAGGATAAAGATGTCGTCGTCGTCGGGGGAGGCAGCTCGGGTGTTCAGGAGAGTCTTTACCTGAGCCGTTTTGTACGTTCGATTCAACTGGTTGAATTCATGGATCATCTGAACGCTGAAAAAATCTTACAGAGAAGAGCCCATGATGATCCCAAATTTTCGTTTTATCTGAACCACGAAGTCTTGTCCATCGACGGTGAGCAGACCGTCCAATCTGTCACAGTCAAGGATCGGGCGACCGGGGACGAAAAAACATTAAAGGCTGATGGCGTATTCATCTGGATCGGTTTGGTGCCTAACACGGACTTTGTCAAGAACACAGTTTCCCTGAACGATTGGGGTTATATCGTCACGAATCCCGAGATGGAAACGTCGATACCCGGCGTTTACGCAGCCGGGGATGTGTGTGAGAAAAGCGTGCGGCAGATCTCAACGGCCGTGGGTGATGCAACGATTGCGGCTGTATCGGCGATAAAACACATCGAGAGCTTGTAAGAGCATGAGGATTTAAAACATGGGCACACCGAACTACGAAGAGACTGCGCGTATTCTGAAGGCGTTGGCCCATCCGACGCGGCTTCAGCTTATCGGTCTCATTCGGGATAGGCAACCTTGCGTCAAAATGATGGAGGACATCCTGGGTGTGGCTCAACCGAATATCTCTCAACATCTGTCCCTTCTCAGGAATATAGGGATCGTTGAAGCGGAGAGAGACGGGCATCAAGTCTGCTATCGTATCAAGAATAAAAATGTGTTGAAGTTCATCGACGCTATCATGGAGTAATTCAAACAGGAGGAGATTTCATGAGTCATGAAATTACACTGACCGATGATAATTTTAAGAAGGAAGTCTTAGAGTCCGACAAACCCGTTCTCGTGGATTTTTGGGCCTCTTGGTGTGCCCCGTGCCTTATGATTGCCCCTGTCATCGAAGAGTTGGCCGGCGAGTATGAGGGGAAAGCCAAGGTCGGTAAGGTGAATACGGAAGACAACGCGACGATTACCGGTCAGTACGGTATCATCAGCATACCCACGCTGATTATCTTCAAGCAGGGCAAGCCGGTGGATCAAATCATCGGTGTTGTTTCCAAGGATGTTATCAAGAAAAAGTTAGATGCGGTTCTTTAAGCGAAAAACGGCCATCCGATTGGTTATCGGTGTCATCGTCGGTGCCGCTATCGGGTATGTCTATTATCGGTTTATCGGATGTGCCATCGGCTCTTGACCCGTTTCGAGTAATCCGTACATCAGTTCGATGTACGGGGCATTGTTAGGAGCACTCGTCGCGTCGGGAGTCCGAAAATAACTCGAAAATTCGAGGAGATGAATCATCATGCCTTTGTATGAGTACGTGTGTCAAAAGTGTGGCAAACACCTGGAACGCTTGGTTCGAGGACCCTCGGATACGCCGGTGTGCGATTGTGGGAGTCGCGATCTGAAGAAGGTTGTGTCTGCCTTTGCCGTTGCCGGGGAAACCGGAAACCGGAGTAGCACGTGTTCCGATGGAACCTGCACACTACCTCCATCCCCCTGCGCATCGGGGATGTGCGGTCTGTAGGTTTCAGGGAACCTTTTTAAATACGCATACGTTAGTAGGTAATACGTTTCGACGAACGGTTACCTACGCAAAGGAGATAGACATGAAAAAATCCGTGTTACCAATAGCCTTTCTCGTCGTCTTTTTCATGAGCTTCACTGCGGTTGCCAACGAGCTGGAGTGGCTGGATAATTTCGAGAAAGCGAAAGAACTGTCCAAGGAGAAGGGAGTTCCTATTCTGGTGAATTTTACAGGATCGGATTGGTGCTCGTGGTGTATGAGGCTTGTGGGAGAGGTATTCTCAAAATCGGAATTCCAGAATTACGCGAAAAAAGAGCTCGTGCTTTTCAAGGCCGATTTTCCCAGGTCCAAGGTCATACCAGAGCAGGTTGTGCGACAGAACCGAAAACTGGCAGAACAGTACCGCATCCAGGGATTCCCGACGATTCTCCTCGTGGATGCCACGGGTAAGGAACTGGCGCGTACAGGATATCGGCTGGGAGGGGCAAAAGCTTACGTGGAGCACTTAGCCGGCCTTATCAAGCAGTCTCATCATGCAGAATAGGGTAAAAATGGAAGTCGAAAATTTATCAGGTCGGTCTGCTTACGACGTACGGGCGTTGTCAAACTCTCATTTATGAAGAAAAAAACCAGGGGCATCTTTAATCCGTTGTCCCTGGTTTTTGTTTTTATTCCAGTGCTATAGGAGAATCTAAATGAACGTTCATGTGAAGCATATCAAGGATATGTCTTTCGCGAGTTTGGGCGAGACACAGAACTGGGTGGTCATGGATACAGTAGAGGAATTTGGAGGATCGGGCTCGGGCCCGAAGCCGATGGAGATGATTCTCATGGGATTGGGCGGATGTACGGGTATGGATGTGATTTCTATTTTGCGCAAGATGCAAGTGAAGCTCGATGGTTTTGAGATCGATGTCCATGCAGAACAAGCAGAGCAGCATCCCAAAGTTTATACGAAAATCCATCTGACGTATCGTTTTTACGGCAAGGACATCGATACGGACAAAATAGAGAAGGCAATCGACTTATCCCAGGATAAGTACTGCTCCGTATCGGCGATGTTGGGCAAAACCGCCGAAATCCATCATACAGTCGAGATACATCCAAAGCAAGCATAGTTCGTAGAGGTCGTGCAGCATGCGCGTTTCCGTGTTTCAAATGCAGTCGGTTCATGAAAAATCTGATATCAATCTGGATAAAGTCCAGAATGCCATGATGAGAGCCAGCCAAAACGGAAGCCAGCTCCTGGTGCTTCCCGAGTTCTGGGCTACGGGCTACGACCTGAAGAACGCACGTTCCTACGCCACATCCGTTACAGAGGGCGTGTTCGCCTCCATCTCGACCCTGGCCAAGAAGTACGACATGGCCGTGGTGGGATCCAGCCCGGCCCTGCGAGATGAGCGGGTCTACAATACCGCCGTGTATCACGACCGGAACGGTGCTCTTCTCGGGCGATACGATAAAATCCATCTCTTCACATTAATGGACGAGAATAAATACCTCGCACCCGGTTCGGATATATCGGTATTCGATACAGAATGGGGACGCGTGGGCTTGATGATATGCTATGATCTGCGTTTTCCCGAGTTGATGAGACGGATCGCGCTGGAGGGAGCTCAGGTCGTGCTCATTCCCGCCGTCTGGCCGAAACCCAGACTGGAGGACTGGCGGCTTCTGCTAAGGGCACGAGCCGTGGAAAACCAGGTGTTTGTCGTGGGATGCAATCGGTCGAGGGAACCCGGTGGAAAAGATTTCGGATACTCCGCAGTCGTGGATCCTTCAGGTCAGATCATCGCGGAAGCCGGGCTGGAGGAAATCCTGATGACGGCTGACCTCGACCTGAATCGCGTGAACGAAGTAAGAGACCGTCTGCCCTTTTTTCATGACAGGCGGGAAGGCTTTTATGGGCAATTTTAGTATAGAGTCTAAAAAATGTTATCTATCCTATTTACGATAGTTATCAATTTTAATTCACTACCATAATCATATCGATCCTATAACAGGAGGTGGATCATGTTAAACGAGCAGGATAAAAAGGAAGTACGTGACCGCCTAGCACAAATGACGGAATCGGTGAAGCTGATCTTTTTTACACAACAACTGGCAGGGACCTGCCAGTACTGTACAGAAACAGAGAGACTCCTGAAAGAGGTCACTGAACTCTCGGACAAACTGGATCTCGAAGTCAATAATTTTATCACAGACAAAGAGAAGGTGGATGCGCTGGGCATCGATAAAATACCCGCGACTGCCATCAACAGCACGGAGGATCATGGGATTCGGTTCTACGGTATCCCCACGGGCTACGAGTTTGCCACATTGTTAGAGGCCATTCTTCGGGTCTCATCGGGAGACTCGGGATTGCCAGATAATCTAAAAAAGCAGCTGAAAGAGATCGCTAAGCCCGTTCACATTCAGGTCTTTGTGACTCCTACGTGCCCTTACTGTACTCGGGCCGGCCTGACAGCCATCCAGATGGCGCTGGAGAACACAAACATCACGTCGGATATCGTCGAGGTGACCGAATTTCCTCAACTGGGACAGAAGTACGGCGTGATGGGCGTTCCCAAGGTCGTCATTAACGAGGATCACCGGTTCGAAGGGGCTCTGCCGGAGCATCTTTTTGTGGAGCATGTCCTCGAGGCAGTCAAGTAGCTGAAACAGAATCATTACGTTTTAAAATACAGCGACCTTTTTACAATATGAATAGGAGGTGTACGCTTATGAAGAGGCCATTTGTTTATTCCTTGATTCTCGGCGTGCTCTTTTCATCCTTCGTCTGGGGCACGACGGGCGATGTACTCCGGTTGTTCTCCACACCCGGATCCTGTCCGACGGGGCTGACGTACGACGGCGATTATCTGTGGATAGCGGATCGCAAGGCCGATTCCCTGTACCAGGTAAACTCGACCGATGGTACCGTGATCAAAGGATTCCCGACACCCGGATATTTTCCTACGGGCCTGACATGGGATGGAGAACACTTGTGGATTGCGGACAGGGATTTCAGGAACACCATGACGGAGTACCATACCGGTAAAATCTACCAGGTATGTCCTAAAACAGGAATGATCCTGAAGATGATTGAGGCGCCTGCGGCCGATCCCCAGGGCCTTACCTGGGATGGCAGGTACCTCTGGATGTCGGATAACACGGAGGATACGATCTATCAGATCAGTCCCGAGGACGGAACCACCATACTGGAGTTTGGATCGCCCGCTTCCGATCCCCACGGGTTGGCCTGGGACGGACGCTATCTCTGGATCAGCGATCGTACGAGGGACGAGATATACCGGGTGAATCCCAAGGGTGGTGTGGTGGTGATGATCCTCTCTTCGCCGGGGGCATATCCCAGGGGAATCACCTGGGTGGGTGAGAATCTATGGAACGTCGATTATGAAACCGACGAAGTTTATCAACTCAAGATATTCGACGAAACGCTGTACTCCCGGACAAACGAGCGCTCGGCAATCATCGAATTCACACACGATGTGATAAACCAGGGACCGGGAACGGTGAAGACATTGGACGTGTACATTGCCGAGCCGAAAACCCGGGATAATCAGGACATCCTCTCCATCACGTATCCGGACAAACCCTCGGCCTTCCTGGACGATGCCTGGGATCAGCGGATGGCCCACTTTCACCAGGAGGACCTGAAGGCGACACAACGCTATACCTCGGTGATGAGAGTGAGGGCGAACATATACGAAGTCATGTACCATATCTTTCCCGAGAAGGTGGGTAAGCTGGAGGACATACCCAAGGATATCCGAGATAAGTACTTGGCGGATGGATCGAAGCTGTGGATAGACGATCCTTTCATCCAGGCGTCGACGAAAGAAGCCGTGGGCCAGACGAAGAATCCCTACTGGATCGCCCGGAATATTTTTGATTATATTCGGTTACGCATGCATTACGAGCGTGTGGGCGGATGGAATGTGGCGCCCACGGTACTGGCCCGGGGCTCGGGTTCCTGCTCGGAGTATACGTTCGTGTACATGGCCATGTGCCGTGCGGCCGGTGTCCCGGCCCGGTATGCGGGTGCCCTGGTGGTTCGTGGTGATGACGCCAGCCTGGATTATGTGTATCATCGATGGGTGGAGGTATATCTTCCCGGTTACGGCTGGATTCCCGTCGATCCCAGTGGAGGGGATCGGGACTGGCCGCGGGATCAGACGATGTATTTTGGTCATCTTTCGAACCGATTTCTCATCACCACCGAAGGCGGAGGCGATTCCGAATATCTGGGCTGGAATTACAACTCCTCGGAAGCATGGACGGCCGACGGTCCGGTTCGATTGCGTATGGAACAGATCGGCGAATGGGAGCCTATTCGCTAATACTATGCTTTCGTCATCATTTACAGATTTTCAAAGCCCCGGGTATCGTCGCTCGGGGCTCTTTCTTCGTCATCGCACATAAACCTCACGGTGAATTCCGTATCGTACTATGGCATGCCGTTTGCCTTTTATTTATGCAGTTATGGGCGTTTTTCGTATGTGCCTATACGTGATTTCTTTCTGAAAATAGGTTATTCAGAATGAAATCGTTGTAGATACGAACATCGAGATGGAGGCATAAAGGTTGAGCTTCAAAGTTCTGGTCGCGGATGACGATTCGGGTATAAGGGCACTCCTGTCGAAATACTTTAAGCGTCAGGGGTACGAGACGGTACTGGCTCAGGACGGACTGGAGGCAGTAGAAACCGCCAAGAAGACACATCCAGATCTGGTCATACTGGATGTGGTCATGCCACGCATGGACGGATTCAGAACAGCGCGGCTCATCAAATGCTATAAACCGTTAAGCAGGATACCTATCGTCTTCTTAACCGCCAAGGATGCGGAGAAAGAGATCGACCTGGCCCGGCAGGCCAGGGCCGAAGTTTACATCACAAAACCATTCGACGTGCATCAGGTTTTTCTGGTCGTCGAAGATCTCCTGTCGACTGCAAAGCATTCATGAGGATAAACACGGCGACGGCGCCGACGATTATCCGGAATGTAGTACCACATCCATCCTTGTTTTTCGGACCTTCCCTGCAACCCCTGTTCTTTACGAGTCATCCGTCGGATACAACAGATAGATCGAAACAGTCGCATACGGCTTGACAATGATCATTCCAAACGCCGTGAAGACCATCGCACGAACCTGCCAATTATAACTTACCAATCCATCCTCAGGTGGTTTCGTCCAATAAGTTTTCGACATCAGAGGTAATTCCTCCGATATGCGGAGCGGATAATGGATATTCGTGTCAGACGTGTATGAATGAAGTGAGGGTAGGATATGACGATTAAGCGTCATATAGAATTGGATGACACATATTGCTACGCAATGAACTATCTTCAGCTAAGATAACCTTGGATTTTATTCTGGGTAGAAAGGGATGATCATACGATCTTTTTAAAGGTCAGAATGCGCCCCAGTCCTGCTTACCCGGGATGTAATAGCTGGGGCAGATAAACCGAAACATCCGGGCGATACGTTGGGCCCTTTCCATTTTTTCTTTGCTTTCCTGATGCATCTTGGCCAGCTCTTCACCAAAAACATCCTCAAAATACTTTTTAGCAGCTTCCCGCCGTTCTTTTTCCGATCCAAACAAGCTTCGAATTCGGCCCAATTCACCGTAATCCAACCAGAAACCACCGCATTGGTAGCATTCATCCACCGTGACCTCCCGCTTGACGCTGAAGAAGTGTTGCATCATCACGGTGTTTTGGCATTTCGGACAATTTCGACGCTGGGATAGATCGACGCGGATGTTTTTATCGCGCTGGATATCCAACAGGCGTTCCCCTGCCGACTCTTTGGGCTCATCGACTTTTTGGAGTTCGAAGGCATCGAACCAGATTCCTCCGCAGCCGTTTTCACAGACATCAACCGTAATGTCTTCCACAGTGATGGGCGTCAGCTCGTTCCGACAGGCTGGACATTTCATAGTCTGGTCTCCTATGACGTTTCACAAGATCGTACCGCATCCCTTCAGGAAAATACGAAAGAAATACAAAATGTCAAAGGACAATTTGTATAACAGTAAGGATCAGAGGGGCGATTTCTGTTTATATCAAAGAAAAAATAATATAAATATAATATTTCCCATCCGGTATTTTATGAAGACGTTCAGAAGTGAGTTATAAAACATACGAGTTTCTTTTTCCTGATAAAAATCCTTGCAAATATGGTACATTTTGCTTATAATGGAAACACGTTTTTTGCAATCAATAAGCAGAGTTATAACCATGGGCAGTGTATACGAGATCATTTGTCAGCGACGATCTATTCGACGTTTTCAGAATAGACCGTTGCCAGATGATGTACTCCAGAGGCTGGTGAATGCGGCCCGGCTGGCGCCATCAGGAGCGAACATCCAGCCCTGCGTGTACGTCATTGTGGACGATCGGGAACTGGTGGATGCTCTCTTCCCATGCTTGAAGTGGGCGGCGTACATTGCGCCTGCCGGTAATCCTCCGCAGGCGGAGCGGCCGGTGGCCTATATCATCGTACTGGTCGATTTGCATCGGAAGAAAAAAGGAGGCGAAGTCGATGCAGCCGCTGCCATCGAGAACATCCTTATATCGGCATGGGGAGAAGGTATTGGTACCTGCTGGCTCGGTGCGGTCGATCGAAAACAAATCAAGTCGATTCTTCGAATTCCCCACCATCTTGTGGTGAATTCGGTCATTGCTCTGGGGTATCCCAACGAGTGTCCGGTGCTGGAGGAAACCCGAGATTCTATCAAGTACTGGAAGGATAAAGACGGGATACTCCATGTGCCTAAGAGAAGAAGTGAGGATATCGTTTTCAGGAATAAATACGGTATTAAATTATAGCATCTTAAAATCCTGTGCACCGATGAATGTGGGAGCTGTACGTGGTGAACGATAATAGACAAAGAACCAGGAGCTCGAGTAGACCACCGACTATGAGGCCGGACAACAACCATGTGAAGAAAGCCATCGCGAACGCAGAAGCGTTTCTTCAAGATTCTATCGAGCCGGCCCTGATTCGAGGCTTGGACGGATACCAGAGAAAACAGGTTCAGAGACATTTTGAAAAAAGCCAGGAATATCAGGTCAAGTCTTATAAAGAGAAAGAGGAGACGATATTAAGAGTATATCCCGTAGGATTCATCAGACGACTCACGGAGCAGAAAGCACAGGAGGTGCTGATGAAGGGCAGGCCCGAAGAGCTGCCTCCTATGGGATCGTTCGAGAGATTCATCGTTCACGACTACTTGAAGGATCGGGAAGGTATTCGGACAGAAAGTCGTGGTGAGGGAAGGGACAGGCATGTAGAGATCCAGCCGCTTTTCGGAAGGAATCCCAAAAAAGCCAAACGAAAACTTACCCGTTGAGTTCTCCAAAACAGGATGAAAAACATATGGAGCCGTTATGGGCCATGCCGTCTTGGTTGTTGATGACGACGCCTCTGTGGTAAATACGGTAAGACGTATTTTAGAAATGCACGACATCACCGTTGAGACTGTAGAATCCGGAGACGGTTGTATTCAAAAGCTGAGAGAGGGATTCAAGGGTGTCGTACTCGTGGATATTGTGATGCCAGGAATGGATGGTTGGGACACGATTCAGGCGGCTGTGGATGGGGGATTCAACCAACATGTCATTTTTATTATGCTCACGGGTAAAGAGGTACCCGACGCGAAGATGGATTACTTGAAGGAATATGTGCTGGATTATATCACAAAGCCGTTCGACGCCAAGAAATTAGCCTCTGTGGTAAAAGAATATCTCGCATACCTGGAATAACCGACGGAACCATCCATAATATGCCAAATACACTCGCAGACAATCCGAATATCGTGATCATAGGATCGTCGGCAGGTGGTCCGCGAATCCTCAAAAGCCTATTTACCGGCATGCCCTTCTTGAACGGCTGCATCCTCGTCGTACAACACATGCCCAAGTTTGTGAATGAATCACTATGCGCTATGCTGGATGGGTGCACGGACATGACGGTACGCCTTGCAGAAGACGGTGACAAACTGGAGCAGGGCCATGTCTATTTGGCCCCCAGTGAAATTCATCTGGAGCTGGAGAATAATCGAACGATTCGGCTGCACAAAGGGGAAAAAGTCAATTTTGTCTGCCCTTCGGTAGACATTACGATGAAATCAGCAAAAAAAACACCCGGAGCATTGCTCATTGGAATCATTCTCACGGGCATGGGAAAGGATGGTGCCCAGGGTGTTCGGTATCTCAAAGAAATAGACGGCATTACGATGGCACAAGATGAAAAAACAAGCGTTATTTTTAGTATGCCCAGAGAAGCTGCCCAAACAGGAGCTGTTGATTTTATACTCACTCCCGATGAGATCCGAGAAAAGCTTGTAGAATTATTGGGCGTCGTGACCCCCGTCAATATCTGAGTAGACAGCATGGGTAAACGATCAGGCATGCATGATGAATTGAGTCTGTCTTTATCCAATGGATGATATGAATTATTCCTTTACAACATACCACCGTATAAGCCTTTCATTCGTGTGTATGATTGTTACACATCCTCAAAGTCTTGTGTTCTGATGATTGTACCCGATCTTCATCGTTGCCATAGAGTATGCTCTATCTCAAATTATCATATCGTCGATACACATCATTTATTCGTACAAAAAGCTCATTTGTTGGAAGGCGCTCTGTTCAAAGAATCCCGGCAATCTGTATGCAGGAATCAATTTGTTGTTGGAGGACTGTTTCTAACACAAGGCGGACGAATCAATCGTAAAAGAATGTAGCAAGGAGGAGTTGCAGTGAGGAAAGAGAGGATGGAATCGAACATACATCATTTGGCTGTCAACACCATACGCATGCTAGCTGTGGATGCGGTACAGAAAGCCAATTCCGGGCATCCGGGAATGCCGATGGGCATGGCCGACTGTGCCTACGTACTCTGGTCAAAATACTTGAGGTATAATCCTGAAGACCCTGCCTGGCCCAATCGGGATCGATTTATCCTGTCTGCGGGTCATGGCTCCATACTTCTATACGGCCTTCTCCATATCAGTGGCTTCGATGTAACACTGGATGATTTAAAGGCGTTCCGACAATTGGGCAGTAGGACGCCCGGGCATCCCGAGCGAGAATGTCTCCCGGGCGTTGAGACGACGACAGGTCCCCTGGGCCAGGGTTTTGCAAACGGCGTGGGTATGGCGCTGGCACAGAGCATCATGGCCCAAAAGTTTAACATGAAAACATTTTCTCCCATCCAGCATCACGTGTACAGTATCGTCAGCGATGGGGATATCATGGAAGGTGTGTCCTCGGAAGCTGCATCTATCGCAGGTCATCTTGGTTTGGGGACTATTATTTATATCTATGACGACAACCATATCACCATAGACGGCAGCACCGATATAACCTTTTCCGAGGATACGGCAAAACGTTTCCAAGCACTAGGCTGGCATACGAAACGTATCGATGGGCATGACCATCAACAGATTGCCGATGCCATACAGGAAGGAATCGATGAAGTCGAACGGCCGACATTGATCCTGGCCCGGACGCATATCGGATACGGAAGTCCGAACAAACAAGACAACGCATCGTCGCATGGCGCACCCCTGGGAGAAGATGAGGTTCAGAAAACGAAAAAGAACCTCGGCTGGCCGCTGGATCCTACATTTCATGTGCCGTCGGAAGTCTACGAGCTGTTCCGCCAGAGAGTGAAAGTGCTCAAGGAGGAATACGAAGCATGGCAGAGAGGCTTTAAGGAATGGTATAAGAATCATTCCGATTTGGCCGATTGTTGGCAACGCATGCATGATACTGTTCTGCCAGAGGAGCTGGAAAAAGCATTCATCCAGGCTGTTTCGAAGGATGCGAAAGCGACGCGAGCTCACGGCGCTGACGTGCTACAAAAAGCGTCTGAGCTGATCCCGAGCCTGTACGGAGGATCCGCCGATTTAGGCTACTCGACAAAGACGATCATTCAGGGTCTTCCATCCATAGGCCCTGGTAATTATAAGGGTCGGAATATACATTTTGGCATTCGGGAACACGCCATGGGCAGTATTCTCAACGGCATGGCTCTCTATGGTGGCTTTATACCGTACGGTTCAACGTTTTTCGTTTTTTCCGACTATATGCGTCCTGCCATACGGTTGAGCGCATTGATGGGAATTCGGGTGGTCTGGATCTTCACGCATGACAGCATTTTTGTCGGTGAGGATGGACCGACCCATCAGCCCGTAGAACACCTGGCCGCTTTGCGTGCCATTCCCAATCTGGTGGTCTTCCGTCCTGCCGATGGTCTTGAAACGGCCATGGCTTGGTCATACGCCCTTCGGCGAAAAGACGGTCCCACGGCATTATGCCTGACACGGCAGCGTGTTCCCGTCATCCATCGTCCGGAGGGATTTGATACCAAAATCATCCTGAGGGGCGGTTATATCCTGTCGGACTCCGCTATAACGCCGGATGTTATTCTCGTTGCCACGGGTTCCGAGGTTGCTGTAGCAGTCGAGGCGAAAGCACTTCTCAGTGAGAAAGGCTTCCATGTTCGGGTTGTTTCAATGCCCTCGTTCACACTTTTTCAGGAGCAGTCGAAGACCTACTGTGCGTCTGTTATTCCAGAAAAATCGATTCCCGTAGCTGTCGTAGAGGCGGGACTTGCGCAGGGATGGCATGTGTTAACGCGCGCACCCATGCATATGATCGGCATGAGCCAGTTTGGTACATCGGCTCCCTATCAAGATTTGGAAAAACACTTTGGGATAACGGGTACAAGTGTAGCGGATAGGGTAGGCCGTTGGTTGAAAAAACTTTCCCAATCGTAGCATCGTCACTGGGATGTTTACCATACAGGAATCCCGAAACACGCATGCCCTATCTATTTTTTAAGAAAAGAATCAGGAGGATGGAATTCAGCTTTACTTCAGGCTTGCATTCTTAGACTTGAAGTTCTCCGTTCTCCAGAATTTTTTTACCGTCGATAATCAGCGTTGGATTTCGAAGAACACCATCAAAGTGACAACCGACAGACACCTTCCCACCGAAAGAAACATTATTCCCGAGTCCGATATGAACCGTTCCCAGGACTTTTTCATCCTCTAAGACACATCCGGTCAGTTTGGCGCGGGGATTGGTGCCGATCCCGAGTTCAGCGATGTTCCGCCCCGGTTTACCGAAGGGACGAAGTAACTTTCGGATGACCTTGGCATCATCGTCTCCGGTTATACGAACGACTTGTCCGTTTTTAACCGTCATCTGAACCGGTATCTTTAGTTTTCCGACAACAGGGAATGAGCCATCGACGATCAATACACCCTGGGTCGATCCCTGTACGGGTGCCGTGCAGGCTTCACCGGCAGGCAGGTTGGAGAATTTTCCCGGTTCGTGGATCATCCCCGTATCCGCGTATCCCTTCATCCTCGAGATGGAAAACGTGAGGTCTGTGCCTGCGGATGTTGTCAAGTGAGCGGAACGGCCAATGGTCAGGATGTCGGCAATTTTACGGCTTTTTTCGATCAGTTTCTTGTACTTACCCGTCAGGTTTCGGATCAGGCTCTCCGGTGTGACACCCGGCAGGCTGACAATCCGGGCTCCGCTTTGGGAGGCGCGGCGCCGTGCCGTGGTATGGGAGAGGGAGCGTTGAGTCAACAGGATGATGACGTCGTGTTTTCGCATGTAGGATGCAATATAGCTGGAAGGTTCACAACTGTGATTGGTAATTTCCGGTAGAACGATAAAAGATGCTTTTTTTGAGTATGGCTGGACTTCCATGAAGAACTGGTAGCCCAATTCACGAAGAGGCGTATCAGCCAGGATAAGCAGAGTCTCGTTCCGGCGCACCTTGAGGCAGTCTTCGTAAACGGATTGTATGGCGTGACTCAATCCCGACATACAGCGTCATCCTTCGTCTTTAAAGCGAATGTAAATCCTGTTGATAATCCGTAATGCGATTACCGGCTACGAGATGCGGATTAAACCGGAGTAATCCCCTGGCTTCAGGGGATTACTCCGATATGCATAAAACTCACTTTATCGATTTAATGTCTCTTTTGTACGTTATACACTTTTGGGAGGCTAAAGTACGTACAAACGCACCCAATCGGTCATACACCGGCTCTACCGTATTGCCAAATTTGGATTTTAAATGATCGCCAATCTGATCGACACGATGCATACCGTCGCACTGTTCCCAGACGAAACTGCCAAATTCATCCAAATGCACCTTAAAATGGGATCGTTTCCCCATCTTTTTGATAATGGCCTTGAACAAACGGCTGCGCGTCTTGGGCAGTTTTAAGGAGACGGTACCGTCCTCTTTCTTTTCCCAATCCACGTTATGGACGGGAATCAGGTCGAGGAGGTTGACGTTTTTACTTTTTTTTGCCATTCTTCAACGGAATAGAAATCAGCACATAACCCAGGATGGCGAACACGACCAATCCAAGCCATGGATTCCCGCCTTCGATGATAGCGGGAAACAAGGCTTCTCCCTTGTTTGCCACAATCGTCGCAGCGATGATGATCCCCATTAAAGCTTCCCCGGCGATCAGACCAGAGGCCAGAAGAATGCCGGTATTTTCGGTCTTCTCCCTGTTCAGTTTTCGCTTTTCCATGATGGAGGTGATTATCCATTTGATAACGCCGCCCACGAAAATGGCGAATGTGGTCCGAAGGGGAAGGTACATACCCACGGCAATCAGCATGGGGGATGGAGCGCCGATGAGGATCAGGCCGATGGAGAAGAGGGCACCCATCATAACCAGGGGCCATGCCATACCGCCGGTGATGATTCCCTGACTGAGCATGGCCATCAGTCCAGCCTGTGGTGCGGGAAGAAGCTCTCCCCCGATACCGCCCATTTCAGCATAACCGGTATGGAGCAGTTGCAGAACCAGGGCCATAACCAGAGCGGCGGCTATCACGCCGATCATCACGGCCATCTGCATGAATCGGGGTGTACCACCCAGGATATGCCCGACTTTCAGGTCCTGCATGATATCTCCTGCCACACCGCTGGAACAACACACAACGGCAGCAACGCCGAGCACGGCCGCAATGCCAAATGCGCCTTTCACACCCACAATAACCATCAAGAGTGCTGCTACAATGAGGGTAGACAGCGTAAGTCCGGAAATGGGGTTGTTGCTGGATCCAATGGTACCCACAAGGAATCCTGCTACAGCCGCGAACAGAAATCCCGCGATGGTCATCACGATGGCTGCTACGATAGCCCCGACGAGGCTATGACTGAAGAAGTAATAAAGAACGGCTATGGGAATGACCAGAAGAATGATACCCAAAATGGTCGTGGAATAGGGAATGTCTTTATCGAGACGGCTGGTCTCTGCCTCGGTCGATCCCTTACCGATTGTCTTTAAATCATGAAAAGCACGAACGATGCCCGTGCTCAGTGATTTACGCATCTTGAAGAGTGTATAGAAAGCTCCCACGATCATGGAACCGACGGCCAAAGGACGCACTTGGGAGAACCATACGGCATTGGTCACATCCAGCCAATCGGTACCGCCTGCTACCAGATTGTGGAAACCTCCGTTGATGAATATGAAAAGGGGAACGAGCATCAGGTGACCGAAGACCCCGCCGGAGAAGATGATGGCCGACAGTTTCGGACCGATGATGTATCCCACGCCCAGCATGGCGGGCGATGCGGCGGGCGATTCGATATAAATGCCCCCGCTGGGGTTGGAAGCCGCTCCCACCGGCGCCATATCGCTATTCAGGAGTTGAAAATTCCTGACGATGGGGAGAGACCAGAACTTTTGCACACTGCCCTGGATGAGCTGCAGACCAAAATTATTCCGAAACAATTCGAGGAATCCAGCCAATCCGATGGTACTAAAGACGAATTTGGCACCCGTTGAACCACTCTGACCTGCTTTGACGATTTCAGCACAGGCCACGCTTTCCGGGAATGGAAGGGTCTTATCCTCGATCAAGACACGTCTCAAGAAAATGACGAAGAGAACACCGAGTATACCACCCACCAGCATCAACGCAGTGCTTTCCCAGTAATGCACGTTATCCCATATTCTTTCATTGGTTATGGGATTTTTTGCGATCAAGAATGCCGGTATCGTAAATATGGCACCGGCTACAAGAGCTTCGCCCACAGCAGCCGTCGTACGGCAGGTATTCTCCTCGAGAATACTGCCTTTGAAGATACGGAGTACCGCCATCGCCATGACGGCAGCTGGGAACGTGGCTGCAACAGTCATACCCGCCACCAGACCCAGATAGGCATTGGCCGCGCCAAGGACGACGGAAAGAATTGCTCCCACAATAAGGGCCTTGAATGTAAACTCCCTCATGCTTGTTTCTGCAGGAACGTACGGTTTAAATTCCTGGGGAGTATTCGATGTTGGTTTTGGTTCTGCCATAGACCACTCCTTTTTGATGATTCAAGCTATTTTATTGTAGTAATAAGGGCAGGTGTTAACATTGTCCTAACATAATCGGAAATTGAATAAAAGTCAAGAAAAATTTCCACAAATTAGTATTTGACTTTTATAAAAAAAGATGTATATTTTCTTACTGAAATAGGCTTATGATAATCAAAAACAAACCTGTGTGACCATTTTCGGCTCGAGAAGATATCGAGGAGTGAAATTCTGCTTTGATCAGAATGAAGGACATTACATTGGGGCATTATGCCCTGAGGGAAAGCATGATACACAGACTCGATCCCCGTACCAAGGTGTTGTCAAGCCTCTTTTTCATGTTGTGCGTTTTTTTTATACAACGGCTGGATGTGAGCATAGCCATGATGGTCTTATCCTTGGCCGCTTTCAGGCTGGCAAGGCTGAATACCGGTCTGCTGATGAGGAATTTGCGCGCATTTTGGGTGCTTTTTCTTCTAACATTCTTCGTGCATGTGCTATTCACACCGGGCAGGATTTTATGGCACGTACCCGGAGTGAGGTTGTATATCACGGAAGAGGGATTTTATTTTGGTGTTTTTTATTCTCTTAGGCTTGGTATTCTCATATCGCTGGCCAATTTGTTGACCCTAACGACATCGCCCATGGACTTGACCGATGCTCTGGAGCGATTCCTCAAGCCATTTCGACGTCTGGGTGTTCCGTCCCATGAGATTGGCATGATGTTCTCGATTTCTCTGCGATTCATTCCGATACTGATCGACGAAGCAGAACGCATACGAAAAGCCCAGCTGTCCCGCGGTGCACGTCATGAAGGGAATATCATTCACAAAATTCGGAGTATCGTCCCACTCATCATTCCCCTTTTCCTGTCCGCCTTTCGTCGTGCGCACGACTTGGCCCTGGCCATGGATGCTCGCTGTTATCAAGGGGGTGCCAACAGAACGAGCTATTACCTTCTAAAATTCAGGAAGATAGATGGATTCGCTTTTGTCACCGTTTTGCTGATCGGACTTCCCATGCTCGTTTTGGGAAACCGTTGAACAGAAGCTAATCGGCTAAGAGAAGGTGTGCATACACACGTTACAATGATCGACATGGTAAAAGACTTAGGCGGGAACAAACGGACGATAAAATTCACAATAGAATACGATGGATCGGATTTTTCCGGCTGGCAAATTCAGCCAAATCGTAGAACCGTTCAGGGAGAGATCAAGCATGCCCTGAAATGTTTGATCGACGAAGACGTCGTCGTGACGGGTGCAGGAAGGACGGATGCCGGTGTTCATGCCCTGGGCCAGGTGGCCAGCATTCGGACGGATCAGCGTTTACCCCTTTCTGCCTTTAAGAATGGATTGAACGCGTATTTACCCGAGGATGTGAGGATCGTGGATGTGGAGGAGGCTCCGCAGTCATTCGATGCGCGTCGGGATGCACAACGGAGGGTTTATCGATACGTTCTTTGTAGACAGGCGCGTGTTCTGGGTCGTCAGTATGCCTGGCATCCAAATTTCTCGTTCTCGTTGGAGCCGATGAAGCAGGCATCGGAATGCTTGGTGGGCAGACATGACTTTACGTCTTTCTGTAAGAAGAACGGCGATATTCATGATTATCATTCACATGTGATGCGTGTGGATTGGGATGTCATCGGCGATGAGATTCATTTCAGCATCACCGCCACCCATTTCTTCCACAACATGGTTCGAATCATCGTGGGATCGTTGCTGGATGTGGGAAGGGGAAAAATCACCCCTGATGTGTTCTATCAGATTTTGGAAGAGAAAGATCGCCGGCGGGCCGGCCCGACGGCTCCGCCTTATGGTCTGGTACTGGTTCGGGTCGAATACTGATTTGGAGGACGGATGAAATTTTTTATCGATACAGCGAATGTGGACGAAATTAGAGAAGCCGCCGATCTTGGTGTCTTAGACGGTGTGACGACCAATCCATCGCTCCTTTCCAAAGAGATACAGCGAACAGGGGGCGATCCTAAAAACATTTTAAAAACCATTTGTCAGATTGTTCAAGGGCCGGTCAGCGCCGAGGTTTTGGCCTTGGATACCGACGGCATGGTCAAAGAGGCCAGGGCTCTGGTCAAGTTGGACGATCACATCGTCGTGAAGATACCCATCATCAAGGATGGATTGAAGGCTATCAAGCAGCTCAGTGCCGAGGGGATTCGCACCAACGTCACCCTAACATTCTCTCCAACGCAGGCACTGCTGGCAGCCAAGGCCGGTGCTACTTATGTGAGTCCTTTTGTCGGGCGATTGGATGACATCAGTCATGTGGGTATGGACCTGGTGGGCGACATCGTCACCATCTACGAGAATTATCTATTCGAAACGGAGGTCATTGTCGCTAGTATACGAAATCCGCTGCATGTGGTAGAGGCCGCCATGATGGGTGCACACATTGCCACGATTCCCTTTAAAGTCATCGAGCAGCTATTGAAGCATCCCCTGACGGACATCGGGATCGAACGGTTTGCAGCAGATTGGCAGAAAGTGGTCAAATCATGATCAGTATGCGGACGACGGAACAAAGCTGAGCGA
>Ga0180438_10002427_pt1 | contig 30439 bp, 33 predicted proteins | sample SS_ome_12_FD_132455 | JGI IMG/M metagenome (GOLD analysis project Ga0180438, IMG submission 132455) | Hypersaline lake sediment archaeal communities from the Salton Sea, California, USA - SS_3_D_2 metaG | ecosystem: Environmental > Aquatic > Non-marine Saline and Alkaline > Hypersaline >...
GCCGCCCCCCTGCCCCGCCCCGCCGCCAGTTCCCTGCAGATGACTGGTCACCAGCACACCGCCGTCGGCCGACAGCTTCATTCCTGTCAGTTCCTTTTCCCGCGGCTTGATCTCCAGCAGGAGATCGCCGCTATCGATATCGATGATCTGGATATCACGATCACCACGTCGGGTTGCCAGCCGGCGACCATCGGCCGACATCGCCACAGAGAACTCGTCGTCCTGCTTGGCCTTCACCTTACGGATCACCTTGCCGCGCGCTGCATCGATGACAAACAAACCTCGCTTCGTCCGCATGGCGGCCCGACGTCCATCGACCGAGAGGTGGACCTGATGAGTGAAGGGATACTTGCCCGCCTTGACTGTGGTTTTCCACTTGCCATTGGCCAGGTTCCAGCGGCGAATCTCTCCGCTGAGTTGAACGGTGATCAGAGACTTTGAGTCGGCCGAAAAGGCCAGGCGACCGACCAGATCTTGTGTTTGAAAACGAGCCATCTGCTGTTGCAGATTTCCCTTTCCGAGACTGCGAAGTTTGGCCGTCTTGTCTCGCGCCTCGTTTCTGACTAACAGATCGAAGGAGCGTTCCAACGCGAACCGACTTCCGTCATAAGAAAAGGCCGCGTCTCCCAACATCGCGCCTCCGCCGAGCGCTCCGGCCATCGACTGGGCCGCTCCCGGCGGCAACTGCTGCTGAAGCTGGGCGGGCAGCTGCGGCAGCGCCATATTCACAACCGCGGGTAGTTGAATGTCCTTTTCCAACTTCTCGGTTTCGAGATTCCAGAGAGAGACGTTGCCCATCAACGTGGCTGTCAACAGTTTCTTGCTGTCGGGAGTAAAGGCCAGGATGCGCAGCGGGCCGGAACCTGCGGCGGACTTCATGACCGCCCGTTCCTTGCCCGTGAGCGCGTCCCGAACGCGAATCGAGGAATTCTGTCCGGAAAAGAGACCGCTGGCCAGAAACTTTCCGTTTGGCGAGATTAGAGGACCATAGTAGGAGCGGATCGTCATTCCCATGGCGGAAGAAAACACCTCGTCCGCCGTGATGTCGATCACCGCCGCCGGCTCCAGGGCTGTAGCGCGGCCCGTCGTTGACCAACATAGCAGGAGCACCGAGAGTGCGAAGAGAGTTCTCGACGACGGCCGACGCGCTCGCTGCCGCTTCATGATTCTTACCCCTGTCTAAAGAAATTGTGTTGACGAGTGGACGCTGCCCAGGCGGTCGATACCATCGCTGGCCTCCCCCATAGTAAGGAAAACAATACCCGCGGGACAAACTTATTTCGTTCGTGCTGGTTTTCAAGGACCGCGGGCGTGCCCGTAGCGACTGAAAAGTGAAGCTGTCCAACGAATACGAGACCTTACCAGGTTCGCCTTCTAATAGCGGGCTGCTCTACGGTAGAACAGAGATATGTCGACGATTCTGATTGTCCTACTTCTTGTTCTGGCGGCGATTGCCGTCCTCTTGGTGATCGCCTGGCGGATGATGATCTACATGCCGGGACATTTGTTTCAGGGAGATCCTCCGCCGCTCGATGCCCACCAAGAACGTGTCCGCGAGGCCTTGCAGCAAGATCTCACCAGGTTGGCCGACGATATCGGACCTCGCGATCTCTCCGATCACTACGTGGCACTTATCGACGCGGCGGCATTCATTGAGAAAGAACTTATCGAGGCGGGCTATGAACCGCGCCGACAAGAGTTCGAGGTCGACGGCAAGAAAGTCTGGAATATCGACGTCGAATGCACGGGGTGTCAGAGGGCGGACAAGATCCTGGTCGTGGCCGCGCACTACGACACGATTCCTCGCAGTCCCGGCGCGAACGACAACGGCTCGGCAGTGGTGGCCAACTTGGCGCTCGCCCGGCAGTTTGCCAACCGGCAGCCAGCGACGACGATTCGTTTCACCTTTTTTGTGAACGAAGAGTCTCCCTATTACATGACCGAAGACATGGGCGCCCTGCGTTACGCAAAGCGCTGTCAAGCCGATCGAGAAGACTTAATCGGCATGATCTGTCTGGAAACCATTGGCTACTATTCTGATGAGCCGGGTTCACAACGCTACCCGATGTCGTGGATCGGGCGTCTCTACCCGACCACCGGCAACTTCGTCGCGGTCGTAGGCAACGTCCGCTCTCGCCGGTTCGTGCGTCGCGTGGTGCGTCACCTTCGCCAGTCGCCGTTTCCTATCCAAGGCATGGCCGCCCCCCGCTGGCTCAAAGATAGCTTTCGATCGGACCACGCCGCGTTCTGGCAGTGCGGCTATCCGGCGCTGATGATCACCGACACGGCCAACTTTCGCTATGCCCACTACCACACTCCGCAAGACACCGTGGACAAGATCCATTTCACGGTCCTGGCGCGGCTGGTGACGGCACTCGAAAGCAGCGTCGCGGCAATCACTAGCTAGGACCTAGCAAGCCGGTGCAAAAAACACATTATCCCGATGGGGTTTCGCGCTCGGGTGTAATCGATTCAATCGATGGTCGGATTTGCAAACCGAGCGGCGCGAAATCGTTGATCGGCCAGTAAGGGAGCCATTTGTTGTCTGGCCAAACAAGGCGATAACAAGGCATCCGTCGTGGAAACAATTGCCGACCGCGATTCCCGGCACAGAATGTGCAGCATCGACCACCAAATGCGCAGCGACTGCTAGCAGACCCCGATCGAACGCTAGCATTCGATCGCCCGCTATCAAGGAGGAACACGATGCGAATTGGCCTAACTGCTGCCCTGTTGTTCTGCTGGCTGCTGCCCTCTGATTTGGAAGGAAGCTGAGGCGTTGGTGGCTGTGGCCCCCAGTTTGGTGGCTCCTACTCGCAACCGTACGGCGGTTCTTACTTTTCGGATTTCGATGAGGCGTACTCCTCGTCGAACGTTTACTCTGCGCCTGGCGACTATCGTGTCGTGTCGTCGACATCGCAGCGCACCGGGCAGAGCACCGGCTCGCAGAAGTCACGCCCCAGCCAAGCCCGTAGTCGGGCGAAAGATACGTCGGTGGCAGTTCGCCACGTGACGCGCTGCTGGGACTTCAAGGCGACGCAGGCCCCGTCGAGTGATATGGTCGCGGTCGAGTAGTGCTGCAACTCAGGCAGATGGTGACAAGACAAGCCGGGCGACTCACGGAGTCTCGATCAAGGCCGCGTCGAGAGCGTCGGCCGCCGCCTCGTCATTCTCCGCTTCATCATCCGTTCCACTCTCCGGCATATATATCTCTTTCCGCCGCAACGGCACAACAATCGACCCGTCGATTGTCTCCGCGAGCACGGATTTATTCTCGTCCATGTGCCGCATCTTGACCCAAGGCCAGGTCTTGTCGACGATCACACGGGCATATCCCTGTTTTTCGAATTCCAATTTGTGAGACGTGCTGAAGTTCGTGTACTCCACAATGCCTTCCGCATCGCTGCGTTGGCCAGCGTCGCCCATCTGCGGAAAGTAGATAGGGATCGGAATCGCCAGCGGAATGCTTGGCTGCCAGTTGGCGATCAGTCGCTTGGAGATGACCTCCGGAACCGGCTCGTTGGTCGCCGCGTCGACGAAGTGAAAACGCAAGTCGCGATTGTGGGCGCAGCCGAACGACAGCGCGCAGAGCAGCATGATCGCTAGACAGCGAATAGACATGAGAATCAGCCTTATCGAGAATAAGAGGGGCCGCGGAGCGTAGCAAAGCGATTCGTCGCCCGCCAGACGATTGCGTTCGGGGCGGTGCTGCCAGCGCCAGCGAAAGGCCCATCGACAGACCGCCACTTGCGGAGTGGCTACTCGGGTAGCTGTTGCTGAGGCGTTTGTTGCGTGGGGCGACTCGACTCAACGCCCATCGCCTTCAATAGCCTCTCATGGAGCTGGCGATGCTGGCGGGCCCGTTCGATCTGTCCCGACTGTTTGTATAGCTGAATCAACAGCCCCCGCTGGCGACCGTTTAACGGATCTCGCTGCAGCGATTCTTCCGCCGCGGCGATCGCCGCATCCTCTTGGCCAGCGATTCTCAACAGCTGGGCCCGACTCTTATAGGTCTTGGCCAGATAGGGGCTGACTTCTCGCAGCTTCTCGAGATACTCCAACGCCTTGTCGGGCTGCCGACTACGGGCGTAGCCATCGACCAGGCTAAGCAGAAGCTTGTCGTCGGTCGGCGCATACTTCAATCCTCGCAGATTGCAGTCAATAGCCCGATCGAGCCGTCCCTGCATGGCATACACGAAACCCAATTCGCGGAGCACTTGAACGTCGTCGCCGATAGTTTCCAAGGCCGCTTCGAACTTCGAATCGTCGTGATACCCTTCGGGCAACAGGCGCTTACGGGCTCGTTCCAGCAGTGGATCACGAGCTGACTCGGCCGAGGCGGCATACAACGAACCGTAAGCGCGATCGCGTTCGCGCTGTGGCAAGCTCGACTCGTCTTCGGCAAAGATTACCATGCTATCGACCGAACTCTCGGAGGATTTCGCTTCGGGAATCGTGGCCACCGGCTCTCGCAAGATGCGATGATCGGAGAGCGAGATGTGGCCGATACGCTTGGCCGGGGCGGTCGGCATGTGGCAATGAATACAGGAACCGGCCGCCGGCTCTACCAACTGCTGGGCGACCGGGAGTGCGCAGCTCTCAGGCCCTTCCTGGTGACAGGCGATACAGCGATCTTGGTAATAAGTGTCGCGCTCTTCCAGAGTCGGCCGTGAGTGGGGATCGTGACAGGAGATGCAGCCGAGTTGGCCGTTCGAGGCGACATAGCAGCGGCTCATCTCCATCTGCTCCGCCTGACTGGCGATGCGATTTTGCTCCTCCGAGTCATCCGACTTTTCCACGAAAATCATCAACGCGTCTTCCAGCTTCTGCCCGGGCCGAAAATCGCGTAGTTCGTAGCCGGAGCGCGGCACCACCGTCTTCGCGCTCAGGTGACATTGATAACAGACGCTGTCCCGCGCGCGGGGCGAAAGATGTTCGGGGTTCACTATGCCGGCCGTCGTCTCCTCATCCTGGTTGAGCGCCACGTGTTCTTCACCGGGGCCATGACACCGCTCGCAACTGATGAACGTCTCGTGATAGGCGGGCCTGGAATAGCGGTCGCTATCCGGCTCGTGCGTCGCCTCCAGCCCGACATGGCAACGCAGGCAGTCTTCGCCGATGCGACGCGTCCATTGCGGCGGTTGGGGATTGGGAAAACCGGGGGAATAACCCCACACTTTGTTCTTCACATACCAGGTCAACGGCGACTGATAGAGCACGCCGCCATGGTCGACCAGATACGAAAGCCCCTGCTGACCGGAACCGACCGTGTAGGCGATCTTGTGGGCATGATCAAAGATAACTTCGCCATCCTCATCGAGCAGCGTTTCGTGATGAAACACTCCATCGTCGTTCTTCTCGACTCGATAGCGGCGCGGACCTGGCAGCGGGCAGTTCTCACCGTCCAGCGCTTCGATTTCACTGGCATCGGCCACCAGTGAGAAATTGTCCATGCCCATCGGATGGTGACGATACGCTTCCGCGATGTCGTCATGACACTCGGCACAAGTCTCGCTGCCGACGTAGCCCTCGGCCAGCGGGGCGGGCTTCTGAAGATGAACCTTGCTGAAGGGAATCGCCCCCGCGCCGTGATGCGAACTCGCCGCGTCGTGAATGTCGCTCTCGGCAGTCGCCTGCGACTCACTGGGGCCGCTCTGGGGGGCGGTTTCAAATAGCGAGGGCACGACCAGCGCCGCGGCCACGGCGACGCTCAGCGCCCCGACACCGAGCAACAACAGCCCCCGCCGTAGTCGACCCGGAGCGGCCTGTTGGGCTGCTGGGGTCTGTTGGTTCTGCTTTTTCTTTTGGCGTCGTCTCATATCGTCGTTAGCGAGTTATCCGCCTCTGTGCGCATTCGGATCCCGTTCCCACATTCTATCAGGATGGTGCGTGGTGAAGTAGCGCGCCGTCGGGGGGCATTCACGCGGAGACAGCGGTTTTTGTTGCCGTCCAAGTCAGCGAGAGCGTCTGCTCGACTCAGCAGAACCATGTGGCGAGACAAGAAGGATCTGACACTCAGGTAAGGCCTGCCGAAAGCGAGCAACCGTACTCTCACGGACCAGTGGGAATTCAAGCGATACCGACTGCAAATGATCCAACATGCGGATCCTATCGATGAAGGCGTCGTCGTAGTCGAAGTTGTCCAAAGTCAATCCGACGGCTCGATCAAAACAATCTACACCGCAGGCCTTGCAGAACCATTGCAGTCCCCAGGGGCCCCGGTAATCGACCGTCACGCGGTCGGGAGTTCTCGTCCCTCACGAGTATAATGAGATTCTGGTCGCTGTCGTTTGACTACGTCCAGAAGGCCAAGATCGATCCGCGGTAAGAATCTGGTCCAGGACTGCTTGCTCATGATCGTACCCGCGGGCGTGGGTCCGCCAGTAGGCAAATAGCAGCGACGCCAGCCCCATCGCGATGAGAAGAGATCGCAATCGAAACTGAAATCGTCGCTTTTCCGGCTCGTTCGATTTGCTCATGACAGTCCCTCTCGGTAACTCCACCGCTAGAGCTGCTGAATAATCCGCTTCAAAGGTATCCCCAGGGACAAGGCATAGAAAAACCCACCCAGTAGTGACGCCACAATGACAAACCAATTGCAAGCTCGGGCGTAAACCTTGTTCTGGGGCAGCATCTCTTTGACCACCGTAAATAGTAGCAGACCGAAGGCGGCCAAGATTGCGAGGGGAGTGAGGACCAACTGCGTCGCCTGCGACAACTCGATAGCCATACGATCGAACAGGTCGATAAACGGATCTTGCGAGAGCAAGACCACGGTCAACAGCCCGCCGCTGGCCAGAAAGGACCAGGGAAATCCACGACTCAAAGTGAAACGACCTTTGGGCGCAGCGGCCGGCTCGACGTTCGAAGCAGCGTACGGGTTCTCGGCCACGGGCCTGTCCCCCGCAATACGATCTTGGCGGTCTTCATCCATGGTTCAGCCAATCCAACCGAGGTAACGAAATAGGCCATAAGCCAGGCTCAGCGCGATTACGAAGACTACAGGATAGAGCCCAATCATCAAGCCTGACACCCGGTTCGTCGCCTTGCCGGCGAACAGACGTTGCAAACAAATCAGTAGCAACATGATGAAGGCGGCCAAGAAAAACAGTCCAAAGACTGGCAGTAGCGGCTGCACCAAGGGAGACTGGATATCGCACAGGTGACCGATGCCTCCGAGCAGGAGTGTCAGACCAAACACCACGGCTGCCGAGAGTCCCAGCGGTCGTTCTTGATCTTTGGTCACAGTTGATGCTTCCTAAGTTCCCGAGTCGCGGCGGCGTCTCGCCCACAGCAGCAGCATTCGCAGCTTCCCCCGAATTGTCAGGGAACGGGCAATCTATTGGAATAGACACGCCACCATTGACGCATTTCTTTGCGCAGTCGATCGGCCTCGTCCTCTTGGGGTGTTGCCGTGGGCAGAATGGTTCCTGGGACTTCGGTACGCACGCAGATCTCGATTGCCTTCGAGCCGTAAAATAAGCCAACGTTCACAGGTGGGCAATCTTCAATCTGCTTGGCGTACCACTTCTCGGCGATGTCTTTTCCCGGGAGGAGGACGGCAGCGGCCGGACGATCGGTCTCGACGTATCCTTGTTCGATCAACCACGCCTGAGCGGCTTCGCCGGCGGTCTCGTAGAAATTGACCGGACCTCCCGTGTCTTGCAGGACATGCCATCCAGAGTTCACATTCCCTCGATTCACTCGCGCGACGGCGAACAGTACCGACAACACTGCCACGGTCACGAGTAGATGACGCAGCCGAAAGGAGAGGCATTCGCGGACGATCGCTCTTGCATCTGCGGGGGTCCGCAAAGGCGGCGTCATGGCCAGAACGAAAGTGCCGACCGACATGCAGAAAATAAATGCCACCACGGCGGCGACGACGAGTTCGCCTTCGCCATCTCCATAGCCGTACACGAAACCGAGAGAGAACGACAACCAGTTTGCCAGCATCCCGAGGGCGAGCAACAGTAGCGCCCGCCCGAGGGGCATGCCACGGAGTAGTTGGACAAACCGGAAAAACGGAAAGCTGCTCGCCAGGATGAGAGTCAAGTTGATCAGGAAATAGAATCGGTTAGCCCCCGTGAGGAGGCCCATGGCGAAAGGCCAGACCAGCGCCACCAGCAGGAGTCGGCGATATCGCTTGGGTAATTCATTCACGAGACGATCTTCGCCTTTATCCACAAAGAGACTCCTGCTCCAGAAATCGTCGCACAGAGTTCATAAACGTCTACCCCATTAGCTAATGTGGTAGGTGGTGTCGCATCTTCCTCACCCCAAGATGTCGGGCTGCTTTTCCCAGCAGAAGCCCCACCAAGCAACCGGTCATAGTACCGTATCGCCGGTAGCAGTTCGGAATAGTGTGAACCAGCAAAGACATAGATGAAGCACTGATGATTGGTCCTCCGGGCGATGTGGTGTCCCTAGGTCGAATCGGGTACTGACATCGTGTGTCGAGTGACATACGCCGAGATCGAATATCTGTTCAAGCTGTGCGATCCCACCCCGGATAACCTATATGCCCAACATGGCCAAAAGCAACATCAGGGCAATCATCATCGCGACACCGACCAGAAAGACCCACTTGAGTACCCGAGAGACATGCCGAGTCGTCACCTCAGACTCGTGTGTAAACTCGTAGGCTTCTCCTTGGAAGTTCACACCACAGTACTCACACCGCGTTGCGTGTCGATAGATTAGTTTGCCGCACCGCGCGCACTTCACATTGACGCCGTCCGGTTCGTCGGACTGATATTCGGAGATTCGAAGTACGTCTTCGTCTTTCATGTTTGGCTTGATCCAAGATCAAGATGACGACTCTTTCTGCGCCGTCGCCGAGTAGGCGACCACAAACAGCAGACCCATGATAACATCGATCACCACAAACGGTTTCCAAATTACCGGGATCCCTTCGGTGAACCAGTGGAACGAAGTCACCGAGCAATAGGCGATCTTCAGCAGAATGCCGTAAACCATTAGCGAGCGATTGCCGACCGGATCGCGGGCAATCGCGGCGAACATTAGCCCGAAGATGATCAGCATTGCCGCCGGGAACTGAACGTAGCCCATGTGATTGGGCGGGGTCACCTCAAAGGTGGAAAAGACCCAGCCGGGGGCCACGAGAAAAACGACCCCCAACAGCGCGTCGTAGGCCGCCGCCAACCAGAAGACCGGTGAGATCCATTTTGGCACGTTCATGACAATTCTCCCTCGCATTGTTTGGTGCGACGCAGATACTTCTCCTTGAAGTTATCCCGTCGCCAATGAGTCAGTTCGTCGCTATAGAGCCGCCCTGCCAGCTCTCGAAAACCTCCTCGCAGTTCCTCGACCGTCATGCGGAGCGGTCGGTAGTTGACGTCGAATAGCGTGCAACGGTCCCAGGCTTGATCATACAACAGACGGTCTTCGCGCTTCAGCCGCTCATAGAGGGGCGTGCCAGGAAACGGCGTCTGCACGGTGATCTGAACGTCGAACAGCTCCGCCGCCTGGGCAAAGTCGTAGACCGTGTCGAAGATCGACGTGTCGTGATTGTCGAGCCCCAGCACAAAGCAACCATTCACTCGAATACCGTGCGATTGGATCGTCTCGATTGCCTGCAGATAGTCTCCGCACCACTTCCGCTTGCGATCGTTCGTCAATTCAATCCCGATCAGATCCGACTCGGTCGGGCTCTCCAGCCCAATCAGCACTTGGGTACAGCCACTCTCCCGCATCATCGTCAGCAGTTCTTTGTCTTGATGCACGGAAAGATCGGTTTCGGCGAACCACCGCACCTGGCGTTGGGCCAGTTCCGGCAGCAACGCTTTCCAATAGCGGCGATTGATAAACGCGTTGTCGTCGGCCAGTTCGATAAACGGTCGCTGCCAGATCTCGCGAATCGCGTCGATCTCGGCCAGCACTCGCTCGGCCGGTTTCTGAACGTATCGCGGCGCGATCAAGATGGAAGCGGCGCAAAAGTCGCACTTCAATGGACACCCACGACTCGCCTGCACGGTCAGTCGGTTGTACTTCTCGATATTGAGCATCTCGTAGGCGGGCAGCGGCGCCTTGTTCAGATCGAATTGACCGGTCGCCTGATAACGCGAGCCGAGTTGGCCGCGCTCCGCGTCCTGGAGTAGCTGCGGCCAGACCTCTTCCGCCTCGCCCACCACTACCGCGTCGGCATGGTGTAGCGCCTCGTCCGGCAACATGCTGACGTGCAAACCGCCCAACACCACCGTCACGCCAGCCGCCCGGTAGCGATCGGCCAAATCGTACGCCTGGTGAATCTGCGCGCTAAAGCTTGATATCGCCACCAGATCGAAATCGGTTGGCAGCGTTTCGACCAGATCCAAATCTTGCACTTCGAAATAGTGTCGATCGTGTTCCGGCGGGGTCAGGCCGGCCAGCGTCAACAGCCCCAAGCTCGGCAGCGAGGCGATCACCTTGCTGCGTTCCACAAAACCAGGCAGTGTCAGCCCCATCTGTGTCAGCTCCGGGTCGCACGCCCGCACACCGCTCATCGCAATGAATCCAATTTTCACAATAGCCCACTTACGATTAGAGAAATCGAGGCGGCGATCAGACTGATCACCGGAATGAAGAACAGATTTCGAAAGCCGTCTTTCCAGGCCGACAGAAAACAGATCGTCGGCATGGTGGCCGCCCCCACCAGAAACAGCGCCGAAGTGGGCTGGGCGTCTCCATGAATGTCCAGCTCACGTAGCGTAAACACGAAGGCCAAATTCAACAGCCCGGTGCCGATGAAGGCGATGTGCCCCAGTCGCAACATTCGCCTCCGCCAGGAGCCGTAACCGCCGAGCCACTCGGCATCGTAGAAGAAAATTCCCAGCAAGGTGCCGGAGACAAAACCGAGGGTAATCCAACACCAGGCGAAGTAAAGATTGATCGATGCCACCGTGGTTCATCACCTTGCCGGGAATACGGATATCAGAAACGCCGAGCTGCCAGATCATCGACCAGGCTCACTTCTCCGAGTCGAACGGTCTACTTCTGCCGGTAGAGCCACACAAAGCCGACACCGACTCGAGTCATGACCTTGCTGCGATCATCTTCGAGTTTCTCGATCTCCTTCAAGAGCTTCGCTACTTCTTCGTCGGAATCGACATCGTTCACTCGAGCTTGAATCTCGTCAGTGGCTTCTCTCCACGTGGCGTATTGAGCGGAGACATCGTCGGCTGTATGACCTTCGGTCGGTTCCCAAAGATACATGTCATCACCGAGTAAGATATCGAGTTTGCCATCGTTATCGACGTCCTCAACCCAAACGCGAGTCGAACGGACAGGGCCAGCGAGATCGCGCTCCTGGAGCAGATCGGAATAGCCAACCATTGTTCCCGGTTCGATCAAGGTCACAAATTGCTTGAGCACCGGCGGTTTACCCGAGCCGGCCGTATTTTCGGCCAGGTAGACTCCACCCGGGCTCGCCCCGCTGACGAGGTCCAAGTCGCCGTCACCGTCCCAATCGACGACAAACGGATCTGCCTTGCGAGCGACCGAGAGTGGCTCTGCACTCGCCATCAGTTGGGTCGCCTCGGGCTGAAACTTGCCCTCCCCTTCGCCGGTGAAGAGATAGAAGTTGCCCGGGCTATCACCAACGATCAAATCGAGATCACCATCGCCATCCCAGTCGGCGGCCAGGGGGCGAGTGCAATAGGCGGCCTCGATGTCAGTCTCACCCTCATCGTCGTCTTCGCCGGCGCTCGACTGGTTCAGCACCACGATCAGCGGTTTGTCGTTCGTGCCTCGCAACGGCTCGGCCTTCTTGAAGCTGCCATCGGCTTGTCCCCAGAGTACCTGAAACAGACCGGCGTAAATGGTCTCTTCGTCTTCAAACGAATCGTAGTACGACCCGGAGAGCACATCGAGATGTCCGTCGCCGTTGAGGTCCACCAACTGTGGAGTGGAACTCGTGCATCAGTAGACGCCCGGAACTTCGGCGTCGGCCCCCTCGGCTTGCAGCCAGCTACCGGCCGCGAACGTGCCTTTGCCAAGGCCTTTGAAGATCTGGATCTTTCCTCGGCGAAACTGTCCAAGCAGCAGATCCTTCTCTCCGTCCTTGTCGATATCGGCCAGACAGGGCGCCGCGTAGCCGGGACTCTCGGTGCGAATCGTGTTACCAGCGGCCTGGAGCCGCACCGGTTTTTCAAACTCGACGGCCAGCGCCGGAACCGCTCCGCCGAGAAGTACGAGCGTGGCCGCCGTGGCCAGGGCCGCGTTGGCGAGCCCTTTGGTCCGCTGCTTTGTTAAGTGTTGCCGCATCAACTCCTGAATAGCGCTACCCCACTTCATGTCGTTCTCCTTTGTGCAGGATCCGATTGAATTGCCACCACGACCACAAGAAGATTCGCCGCCCCTTTCAACTAGCCATGCTCTCACACCCGCCATTCTAGCGCCCGGCGCTGGAATTTTCCACAGAAATTTCCTGACGCCGACTTCTCGTGCGGCGAGATACATCCCGCCCCGCCGGTGCTTGCCCCGCTGCTCACTGACCGAAAGGTCCCCGATCCTCAGAGAGTTCTTCGCTGGCGGGACACAGATATTACCATTTGGCAAATCGACACAGAAAAGGAATTGACAAGAAACTGCATCACGACGCGCGGTCTTGGCTAGCCGATCGATTTTCAACCCAACAGTCGGGGCGAATTGATCATCGGTCTCCGTCGCCGCCAGATCCCGGTTGGTTACTCCGTCCAATTCCGAACCAGTAACCGCAAAGTCCGCCCGCGGCGATCATGATCAGCGTCATCGGTGTGAGGTCGAGCAGGTGCGTCAGAAAGAATCCAAGACTCTTTTCTGCCACAAAAGGAAGATACTGCCACTCGCAGAACAACCCCAACAACAGCGCCGCGACCCCGCAGAGAATGCCCAGCGGTCGTGACCGGATGCCGGAGAGCCAGCCACAGCCGACTCCCAACATGGCTCCCGGCAGAACCATGGCGTAGAGCCCCTGTCGCAACAACCACCCGAAGAGAAAGTAGCCGAGCACGGCTCCGCCGATGGCGCCCGCGATACCGCGTAACCAGTTTACCACCGTGCTTTTCTCATTCATGATGATTCCTCGTCCGACTACAGGACAGTGTCTATAGAACCGAGGTCTGCGGAATCACGGTCGACCCGCCCCGCTTTGCTCCCCTGCTCCCTCTCCTTCAGATATGTCTCCGCCTGGTGGGAACGCCGCAGGATCGTTACTCGCAGATGGGCATGCTCCGCCGCGGCGAGCGATTCGGTCAAGGTGCGGCGCGCCGGGCGGAACGACCGCAGCACCCAGCAGGGAATGCCGTCGCGCGACAAGAACGCATGGCGAAACGTCTCGCGATTGCCGCCGCAAACTGGCTCTTGTGTAACAACGCGGTGGACGGTCCGCCGCAGGGCGCGGGTGAAGACGACGGGAAACGCATAGTCGAGCCAGATGAGATCGGTCGCCCTTTGCCACACCACATTGCGCACCGCCCCGTAGTTGCCCTCCACAATCCAGCGCTCTCCGGCCACAACGTCCGTGACCCGCTCGACAAAGTCGTCCCGATGTTGCCAGCCTGGCCGCCAGAACAGATCATCGAGAGAAGTGTGTGGCAGATTTAGTGCCAGGGCCAGCCGCCGGGCGAAAGTCGTCTTACCAGCACAACTCGAACCGACAACGACGATGCGCTGCAGCTGGTCACGACGATCCAGATCGGCTGCACCTGACAAATCTGCACCTCTTGCAGCTGGCTCTTTCACAGCTGGCCCTCTCACAGCTAGCCCGTCGGTTTCCATGTATTACGAACTCCGACTCAATAAGGTTTCGCCAACAGGGGGCAGCCCCGACAGGCATCCGTTAACCGCGCACACAACCGTTGAGTAGCAATCCGAAGCTCAAGGCCGAGGCGATCAGACAGAGGCCGCAGCCGACGAAGATTGGTTCACTCTGAGCGAGGGACGCAACTGCCGCGATGGCAGAGCCGACACCGACCACGACCAGCGCTGAACTGATCAAGCCCACAAAGCCCGCCATGGCGCTAAGCGGCTTGTTATCCCGAGAGTCACTCATCATAAATTCCTTATCGTGTTCGAGAACCGGAGTAGCCTAGGGAACTCACACCATCAATCGTCCAGTAACCGTTGTTCGCTCTTGGACAGATACTTGCGGGTTCGCGCCGGTGCCAGGCCCCCCATGAAGAACAACACCGCCGCCATGATGCAGGCGAGGAGAAACCCGAAAAAAGAGATCAGACCCGAGGCCCCCGACATGCCGCCATACCGGAGCAGTAGGAAACTACCACCGCCAATGACGATAATCGCAATCCGCAGCACGCGGCGAATCAGACGATTGCGGACTTGCGCACGCTTGTTCGATTCCTGCCTCGACTTGACCGAACCGTGATCGTCGTCGGCGGCCGCCTGGGCCATTGCATCAAAGGGATTGTCCGACATGCTTGTCTGCCCTCACGGGATCGAACGTAAAACGAGGCGATGACAACCGGCCTGCCCCGCAGTGTGGTTCTCATCGTAACGAACAGCGACCGTCGTCGTCCAGCGAGAAACGAATCACAATCTTTGCACCCGGCAAACCCCATCGGCGAACCGGCCCTGTCCTTCGGCAACCAGCACCGGAATGTCCACTATCTCGGCCAACGGTCGCAAGACGTTTCCAAAAGAAGACCAAGCCAGATTGGCAGCGCCCGGACAAAGATAGAATTGTTCGCGTCGTCCTTCCCGCTCGATCATCAACCGCAATTCCGACCAGGAGGAACTCTGCTCGCTGCTGGTCCAATAGCCGACTGCCAGCAGGCAGACAACTTCCGCGGTTGCGAACGTCTGTTGACCAGCCAGGATCGATACCTTGTCGTGGGCCTGATCAATTTCCAGCACGGGGCTCGTGCGCAGGCGACGGCGGTGGCTCCAAATCGACAACAACACCAGCGCGATCGGAGTCCCGACCACGACCGTTAACACCAGGCTGCGTTGTCCCAGAGTGAATGCCTCACCCAACCACCATTCGCACAACAGCCAGAAGGCAATTCCGATGGTCACCACCAGCAGCGACACGACCGCCAGCGAGCGAGAAATACTCGGAGGGACCATCAGGCGGACGACGTCGTCGTCGACCTGCAGCTCCAATCCGACTACGTTGAACGGCAATAAATCGAGCGGCGCAGCGAGATCTTTGTCTGGCTGCAAGTCTTCGGCCGTCAGCTCCGGGGTTGGCCGCCTATCGCGCGATTCGGACATCGTCATCGTTTCCAAATGACAGTTCTTCGCCAGCCGTGCGGGAAACGCTGTGCCGGTAACGGTGACACCGCTGTGCCAGCCCTCGGCCGGTTACTGGAGAGCGACCCGCCGATTGATCTCACGGGCAATCTCGATCGCCGAGGTCGTCAAGATCTGCTCGTTGAGCACCAGGTCGCCGTCGAGTCCGGTCGACTTCTTGATCGCCTTCACGATAGCGCCACCCAAAGAGGCCGGTCGTTCGACATTCTCATGGAGCATTATCACCAGATAAGTCGCGTGACCGTTGGGTGTTTTCATGCGGACGTCGCGGGCACCCTCTACATCTTTCCAAGGGATAAACGGTCGCCGTTTGTCCTCGGGAATCGCCAGTCCGAGCGGCCCGATGGCCAATAACGTCTTGCCGGTCAGTCGCCACACATAGAGCCCGATCAACAGCAGGATGCCGCCCACGGGCAACATTCCCCATCGCATGATCTTCGCTTCGGTACCGCCACGACCAAAGAAGCCAATCCAAACGCCGATCACCAGCATCAGTACGGCCAGTGACAACATCAAGATCGGCACGAACTTTCCGTACCGGATCCCAATAATGTCGTCGTCCGCCGGCTGAGCATGTTGGGTTGTGGACATGGAATGGTGCCCTTTCCTTCCTGGAGGCGAAGAGGTGCCCCGACGCAGCCTCGTTTCCAGTCAAGACACCATCGTAGCTTCCGCTCAGGATGAATGTCCAGGCTTCCAATGAGAGCAGAGAGACTCACCCGTTCCAGATCCGTCCGCCATGCTTCCGCAAACGTTCGACCGATAAGCGGGTTCGCAACTCGCGAGCAGCTTTCCTGCTGACGCCACCCGTCGTCACTCTAGTGGGTTTTCTTTCCAGAAGAAAACGCCTCAGCGAGAACCGAGTCTTGCGATTTAGCGAGGCTTGTCACTGGGAGAATTGTCCGGTTCCGGTGGCTCGGAATTCTTGGCGTTACTTCCCTCAAACGGAATCTGTGTCGTCTTCATGTCGAGCAGCGGTTTCAACTCGAAGACGTTGCTGTATCCATAGGCGTGCAAGGCGTTGAACGTGTGCACGTTGAGCGACGCAGTAACCGTCTTGGTCGGCATGGCGACCGGGGCGTTTAGAAAGTTGTTATTGCAGTAGATCAAGACGCGGGTTGTCTTGGTGGGGATGATTCGAGCCAGGTCTTCTTCCGTCATGTCGGAAAAGTTCAGATGGTGGGCGCCTTTGACATGAAGCATGTCGAACTTTTCCTTACTGCGAGCGTCGAGCACGATGTTCTCGCTGTCCCGGGCCATCTCAATGAAGTCCGCTTCGCTAATACGTCGTTTTGCTCGCAGTTCACCGACCGTCTCGACCTGCTTGGCGAAACCCTGGTAGTCGATCAAGCGGTTCTCTGGATCGGCAGCTGAAGCGGACGGTGCGACGGGCGGGATCATGAAGACGGTCGACAGCGCGACACGAAGCACGATTGAATTGCGGAACATGGTCATTCTCCTGCTGTGATTGCTTGCCCAAAATTGCGAGCTGACATCGACCGCCGCCACGCGAAGGTCACCCGCTCTCTCTAAATCTTATGGACAAGAATGTCAGAGAATGGTAAGAAATGAGTAAGAAGTTGTCGGCGATTCATGGCCGATTCGGTGTCGTTCCGGCATGACAACTCGGCTTGAGAACCTCGAACCGATATCGACGACACCGAGCATGCCTTGGGGCGGGAGACGCTAGCGAACAGCCGGGCCAAGAGGGCAGGCAGGCTAGAGTTGAGAACCTGATGACTGCGGGCCTGGAGACTGCGGCACCGCCGCCGGCTCGACACGTCTCAGACTCTTCAGAAACGAATTCGGCGGTCCTCCCGGCCGACTGGGATGCAGCGGAGAGTCGGTGTCGGGCGCCTGCTCTTCATTGCAAATCCACAGCACTCCCTCTCGGAATTCATACAAAACCCGAAACTCATGCGGGGTTTCCCCGGGCAGCGACTTCAGTACCAGTCTCTTGGGAGTCGTGCTCTGATCGATGTCGTAGCGATATCGAATTTGCGACCAGCGGTAGGGCCGATTCGCTAGCCGCACGCCCTCGGGAGTATCGGGCCGGCCGAGGTCGATGGTCAAGTACTGCTCATCGAAAGTGTAGTACTCCCGCGCTCCGGCATGGTCCAGGCCCGACGCATACCCGACCGACCAGCGACCGAAGAGTCGCTCCCGTTCTGCCTGATCTTGTTTCGCTACGTCCGCCGGCGGACGTTGCTGATCGTGCGCAGGATCGCCCGGCGTGGCGCAGCCCAGCCAGAGTGTCAGCCCCAGTAGAGGCAACAACAGTATCCACCCCTGGGCCACTCTCGACATACCGTATCTCCTGGCGTGCGCGACTCGCTGGCGACACGGATCTACCCCGGATTGGCCGCCCGGGGCGTATGTTAGTGGACATCGCTGCGGGGAGTCTGGAGTCTATGGAGAACGTGAGCGATTTCATGACACCCTCTCGCGCCGACGGATCATCCCCCGCCAAATTTCTCCTAAACGTCAACGTATTGCAAAATGTAGTTCACCGCATGAATAAGCTTGATTAACGTCAAGACTACGAACGAGACTCCGCCAACAAGATAGAGAATGGCGCAGACGACCCGCCGACACCGGTTCTGCCACGCAAAGGCCCAATAATGCACGAGACTCTGCTTGAGCTGATAGCACCATTGGGCTCTAGTAAAATCCTTGACCTCATCTGGACAAGCCAATGTGTAGATGATGGACGCGGCGACTAGGATGAGCGTCGACACGAGTAAGGCTACAGATGAGAGTGAAACTTTGAAGACCGTCAATTTCTCATCAACCTGTCTCGCAAGAATCTTTTGCGATCCCTTCTCGCCGGACGCTTCGATCTCAGTTGCCCAATTTTGAAGGATCTCTACCTTCTCGTTGTATCTTCCGACAACATAGAAGAAGGTCAGAAGAAAAAGCACCAACGTATATGAGACGCCAAACAGTTTGAGATTACCTATGACTCTTATGCGTTCCCAGTCAGCATTCTTATCGACCCAAGAACGGTGGCATTTGTCGAAATACCTTGCCTGTTCACTATTCACCGTTGACTCAAGCCCGATCGCTGATTGCGCACCGCGCACTTCTGTGAAGTTCGTTCTTTCGATATTCGCCTCCGTGAAATTCGCGTCTTCAATTTCTGCACCAGATATATCGGTACCCATTAAGGATGCCCTATAGAGATTCACGCCCGACAGACAGCAATTGGTCACGCGTGCTCTATCTAATCTCGATTCCTCCAGACATGCGCCGCGGAAACTGGTCGTCTCATCAGCGATGGCGTCTTCAAGATTTGCCCTGGTAAGATTCGCGTCTTGTAGAGTGGCGCCCTGTAGCTGAACGCCCTTCATGCCGCAGTTCTGGGCAGAGGCACCTGTTAAATTGCACTTTAGGAGCTTGGCAGATACGAAAACCGTTCCAGTAAGGTGAGCAGAGGTGAGGATGGCTTCCGTTAGATCCGCATCTCCGAACCCGGCCCCATCAAGAGTGGCGCCATTGAAGTTTGCTCGCGCAAAGTTTCCCTGCAGACACTTGGCACGTGTGAGATTGGCACCCGAGAGATCCGCATCGATTGCGACAGTGTCGAAGAGCCTCGCACTCTTGAACTGAGCACCGGTCAGAATTGCTCCTGATAGATTGGCATTGTCGAGGCTCGCTTCATTGAGATTCACCCCACTCAAGTCCATGTCGGAGAAGTTTATGCCTTGAAGTTGTGAGCCCGACAAGTCAGCGCCCGCGAGACAGGGAATCTCTTTGCCTTGTTCAATTCGCTGATTCCACCATTCAGCTGCGTTCTGTCTGGTTCTCAGGAAATTCGTGGCATATTCCGAATCCATATCACAGCTCCACTGTCACACGCCGGAAGAATAAGTGAACGTATTCGTGTTTGCTCGCGACCTTTGTGGGTACGAACCAGGAGGCTTAGCGCCCCTCGTGCCCGCAAGACGGAGCGAACCGATGGAGTCAGACCGCCCCTGAATGCGCCGCCCATCGTAGCGTGATGTCAAAAGAGTGTCTACTATTTCGTGAAGTGGCACATTTTAGGCCTTGACAAGGATATGTAAATAAGTACACTATACGTCGACGCTGAGAGTCGGTGCCCGAGAGGGCGCCGCACGGCAAGCATCATCGAGCAACTTCTTACCTGAGTAAGCTCGAAACGTCAGTGAGTCTCGTATTTGAAATCATGAGACTGGGAGGAATTCAAGAGTCACCAGCCCGAAACGTCAGTGAGGGAATGAATCAATAGCCGTCGCCTCGCGGTAGCGCCGCCCGGCATGAGAGTTCGCGCAACATCTCCCTGCGAGGGAGCACGGAGATGTTATACGAGTGCGCGGCCGATTGATTTCCCGAACTGCTCGAACTGCTTGGGGAGCCAGTCGAAAGGCAGGTTCGCAGCCAAGTTCCCATGGAGAGTGGCCGGCCACGCATCCGACGAACAGCCATCCGACAAGCAGCGAACAAATATCGAACGGACACCCGACAGACAGCGAACCGATGACCGACAGGCGACAGACAATTTGCCCCTGGCCGCTTGAAGAGAAGAGGCAGGGCCTCAGCAGGCCTGCTCTCAAGGATGTCGACCACTTTGGCTCTGGTGACGAGGCCGAGGATGGCCTGACCCGCATTCAGCGATTGCGCTGGTCGGCGCCTGGCGACTACGATGCCTCTTCGGTCAGAGAGATGGCCATCGACAGTGTCTCTTCCGCTGAGGTCTCGACGGCCGGTCGCTTTGCGATCGTGGTCGGCGCGACCTCTTCGGTCCATTCCGATTCCTCGTCAGCAGAGCGCCCGGCGTTAACTTCCGCCTGGGCGGAGAGCTGCTTCTCTGCCTGGTTGACCCGCGCCAGGAGGGCGTTGAAATCCTTGGCCAGCTCCGGCCACAGATCATTGTCACGAACCCGCAGGGGCGCCACTTCTTCGCCCGCGGCCAGCCGACGAATGGCTCCCTGGAGACGACGTGTGGTGCCGACGAATCGATTGCTCATCTTCACGACATCGATCACCACCAGCGGCAGCAGGAACAACGCGCCCAGAAAGGCGGGGCCGACCTGGTTGGCGAGCGTCGTGAAGTGGCTGGCAAAGGGCTCGCTCGGGTGCGTGGCGACCCGCCAGCAAAGCAGGATGATGGCAATCGATACCAGACAGAAGAACCATTGGGCAATGGTCCGCGAGACGAGACCGCCCTGCACTGCCCGATCGACAAAATATTGACGACGACGAAGACCCATGAACACCATCCTCTACAGCTGGAGACGGGCAGCCCCACCAGGGAACTGCCGCTATGCAAGGATAGCTCACGCTGCCGAGCGGAAGCGGCGGCGATGTGGCAAAAAAGCAACAGGCGACCCGCGCAGCAAGAATACTGGGGATATGGTCGGCGCGAGAACACGGAGTCACGGCAACCGGAGACCGCGGAGGCCTACCAACGGCCGGCACACCGGACCGTCGGATCGTGGCGGCCCGTTGTTACTTCATGGCAATCGTGCGGGCCAGCGGTCGCAGTACGTGGTCGACGACGTAATTCTCGACCATGTCTTCACAGATCTTGGCCAGCTGGCTGAGTGCCTCGACGTAAGTTGTATTCGCGCCCAAGCTGCCATATTGGCGTGCGGTGAAATAGACGCTCAATTGCTCCTCCGGAAATTCGCCGGTGCGAACCTGGTAGGCATTGGTGCGCGTCTCTACGCTCATGCGGCATTGCACACGGCAATCTTCATCCAAGGCCATGGTCACCGAAGGTTCGTGACTGATAATCGTGGCGCCCGAATGGTCCAGCAGCTTCTCAACCGCCGGGCTCACTCCCAGGGCCTCGGCGACCAGCTGGCTGTGATTACCACGATAGGTGAAATCGAACCCAAACAGCAGGTCGAGAGCCTCGCAATCCAAGGGGCTGACCGACAGCATGAAGGGCGCCAGGTCGAGAACCAGCCGGTGCTGGGCCATGGCATCTTCCAACGAATCGGGATTAATCTGGCCCGAGCAGATACGTCGCGCCTCGATGGTGGTCCATCGGTACCGACCCTGGCCCTTCTCCTCTTCGAGGACGAAGTCTCCCTTATCGCGACAATAGAAATTGCGCATGGTGGGATACGACTTCTGCACTCGCTCGAAGTAGTGGAGCACGGTCTCCCGACTACTCGGCAGATCCATCTCCGTGGAGAGCGTCATATTGACGTAGAAATCATCCGCCAAAGACAAATACGGATTCATCAACGACACTTTCTAATGGGGAACTTCATTCATGGACGATCTCACAATCAAGCCGGTCAGGTGCGGCCGATTCGGCCGCTTGCCGCTTGTGGGAGGGTCTCTAAAATGAACCCTGCAGGCAGGATTCAAAGGCCCCCTACTCCTTGTGAGATTCTCAACTATTAGGCTATCAGGAACCACCACACTCCGCCAGAGGACGCCAACATGCGACACCACAGCGAACCACTGAATGCCACGATTTTCCGCACCCGTCTGGGCTGGATGACCATCTTCGGCCGAGCCGAGACTCTCACTCGCCTACACTTCGGAGCCACGAGCCAACGGGAAGCTCGCAGACGCGCCGAAGAAGAAATGGGCGGTGACCTTTGCTTCACCGATTGGAACCCTGAACTGGTCATGCGACTGCAACGTTACGCAGCCGGCGAGGGGGATGATTTCCGGGATGTGAAAGTCGACACAACCGGGCTCACCCAGTTCTCTCGGAAGGTGCTAACCCGCTGCCGCAAAATTCCCGCCGGAGAAACCACAACTTACGGGCAGCTTGCCGAAAAGGTTGGCTCGCCCGGGGCCGCCCGCGCAGTGGGCAGCGTGATGTCCAGAAATCGAATTCCGATCGTGATTCCCTGCCACCGCGTTGTCGGCAGTAACGGCAAACTAACCGGATTCACCGCCCCGGGTGGCTGCGACATGAAACGCCGCATGCTCGAATTGGAAGCGAGCTGTTGTGAACTCGCCGAGGCGTGAAAAGCGACACGTGATTTGAGCACGACCGGGCAGCGCCACCCGGCGATACAAATCAGAACATGAGACCGTTTCCTGATGGCTGAATCGGAAGCGTAACTGAAAGGAGCCACCGCGGATTTTGGCAATGCGCGAAAGAGGGGATGTTACTCTTGGGCCTTCTTGGCCGGGCGAGGCGGCGACACGACGAGCGGCTTGTTGTCACGGTAACGGAGCAATGCCGCTTCCGTCATGGCGACCGCTGGCTTCGCGCCCGCCGCTTTGTCAATTTCAAGAGCTCGCTGGGAAACCTTAATTGCCTTGTCAAACTGCTGGGCGCGAGCATGTGCCGCCGCTAAGGTGCGAAGATACTGCGAGACTTGATGGCCCGTGGCACGACAAGCTTGCTGGGCCAACTGCAGCGCCTCGGCCGGTTGGGCGATCTCGGAATCGGGATGGGTGGCCAGCACCCATGCCAGGCTATTCGCCGCTAAGGTGTCCTGCGGACGCCGGCTCAGTGTGTTACGCCACTCTCCGATGGCGGCGGGAATATCACCCGAAAAATAGAGGGCGGACGCCAGCTCCGTACGAATCCGCGGGGCGTCAGGATCGACCTCAAGAGCCGTGCGGGCATGACGGATGCTCGCGGGGTAGTCTCTCCGAGCGAAATAGTCATGCGCGAGATCGGCGTTCGCGTTTCTGTGCCGTGGCGAAAGAGCGACGACCTGCTCAAGAAGTTGCGTGGCCTGGGCGATCTTCTTGCGCGCGCGGAGAAGAGAACTTTGAAAGTAGAGTACAGCGGCGCGATCAATCCGCTCGTGACCGGGCAGGCGCTTCAGCGCATATGCGTCGAGTTGCTGGGTGTATTCCTGAGAGGCTTCCAAAAACCCGCCTTGATAGAGCTTCACGGCAACTAGCATGGGATCCATGGGACGGGGAGGCAACGCCCATGGATGATCGAATGCCATTGCCCAACGCATTCGCGGATCCCCTTCCAGTTCCAGATTCTGGGCATCAGCTAGTAATTGCGAAACGGACAAGGGCCCATTGTAAATGACAGAAACGCGACCGTGCCGATCTAGAAGGAAACTACTGGGCAGCGTTAGGGGATGTTGAACATCTAGTAATGCTCTCTGGATGGCTTCCATCTTGTCAATCACATCCGAACTGGCCCAAGCCGTGATGAAAGAGAACCCTTCGCGCCGAACCAAGGCTTCTGCGTCTTGCCAATCTTCCGCAGAATCGGCGTCAATCCGATCCACGCAGAGCGCGATAACGCGAAGCCCAGCGGCCTGGAGCCGGTCATGCTTCTCCTGCAAGTCACCCAACTCTCGGACGCAGGGGCTGCAGGAGCTTGACCACAGGTTTAACAACGTTGGCGGCTCGGAGAATCCATCTACCTGTCCAACGGTTCCGTCGAAGCCACGAAACTCGATTCCCGGAAGCGGAACGGGACTCGCCAACACGATACGAGCACGCCCCGGCGGTTGCGGAATCGCGGGAAGTGAACTCCGTAAGTTCACTTCCCGGCTTCGAGCGGCGACAGTTTCTGGCGTGCCCGTTCCCTGCACGATGAGAAAGCGGTTGTTGCTAGGAAGAGGCCCGAAGTTCTCCTGCGTGCCTTCGGGCCAACGGACGTGCACCTGTGCTATTAACTTTTCCTTTCCGGTTCCAAAATGGATCCACTTGCTGGACTGGGAAACAAACGCATCACCAGCCCGCACGGTACGGATCAATTCACGCGGTTTTCCTTCACTACCAACTCGAAGAGTTACTCGCGCCCCGATGGCATCGCGATTGCATGTGGTTCCTTGCAACCGAACCGCGATCCAATGATTGTTGTCGCAAACGTCGTTCCTCAAGAATCGGATGCGAGGAGCGTTGCGATTGGAAATCCACAGATCCAGATCTCCATCATGATCCCAATCCGTGACGCATACCGCACGCGAATCATCCAATTGGTCGAGCCCCGCAGCGGCCGAAATATCCGCCCAGGCTCCGCCCCCGGTATTCAAAAAACAGCAGTTCCTCTCCGAACCGCTCCAGGATCGACCTTCCTTGAGCAAGGAGTTCACCGCCATCCAAGCCTTGCGATAGTCCTGAATCTTGCGCGGATTACTGTCATTGTCAGGAGCTTGCGACGCCACGCGCCGCCAGAAGAAACTTCACAAGTCATCGGCCTTCGACTGCGTAACAAATCCGTTGGCAACCACCAGATCCTCACGGCCGTCGTTGTTCACGTCGACGAATGTCGAGCCCCAAGCCCAGCGCCCCATCGTCACGCCGGCCTCCACACTGACATCTCGAAATTTGCCGTCACCGATATTCTCAAACAGCGAATTTCCTCTTGCCATGCGCCGGATGTTAGTCAAGGTTGCCGAGTCAGCGCCGGGGCGAAAGCTGCGTTGATAGGTGATGCGGTTGCCGGCTCCGGAGTACATATTGCTGACATACAAGTCCATTCGGCCGTCTCCGTTGTGGTCACCCCAACTAACCGACATACCCGATGCGATGTCCTCGACACCGGCCTCGGCGGCCACATCCGCAAAGTTCTTCGCATCGCTGTCATATTGATACAAGTTGTTGCGGCCAAAATCGTTGGCCACATAGAGATCGAGATCTCCGTCGTTGTCGTAATCCTCCCAAGAAGCTGCCCACGAAAATCTCCGATTGTTTTCTTCCAATCCAACCTGGTCCGTCACGTCTTCAAAAGTCCAGTCTCCGAGACTACGGTACAAGAGATTCTGCCCGCCGTTGTTGGCGTCTTGATACGGATAGGGAAGCCCCAGAACCGTGCTGCCGTCGTCGTCCTGCCCCGTTCTTCCCAGCACGTAAATGTCCAGCTTGCCGTCGCCATCGTAGTCAGCCGCCGTCAGGCCAGTTACCAGCGTATTGACCTTCAGCGTCGCCGCCATTTCAAAGTTTCCCGTGCCGTCATTCCGATGAACGAGTACTGCAACGCTGGTTCCAACCAGCAGGTCCTGGTCCCCGTCGTTGTCGAGATCTACCATCAGCGCACAATTGCTGGAGTCCATCCAATCGACCCCCGCGGTGCTCGTGAAATCTTGTAGCGTGCCGTCGACTTGCTGGATAAAGAGCCGATTCGGGAGCCCCGCGCCTTGGCAAATATAGATGTCGTCGAGGCCATCATTGTTGACGTCACCCAAGACAAGGCCCTTAAGGCCAGATATATAGGGCGCCAGCTGGCGTTCTTGACGTGCTCGCCAGTAATCAACGCCATACACGAGCTGATCCCTGTACGCCTCCGCGTCTCCAAAAACCGCCTCCGTGCAATCCGAAAATAGTGGCCCCCCTTCTTGCCGCGTTGTTATTTCTTCAAGACTCTCCAGTACAATCGCGGTCAGCAACGGCCGCGCTGAACCGGCGTGGCTCCAATGGCAAGACCACCTCGCATTCTGCTGGACCATGTGCCCACCGACCTCGGCACTGGCTTGATAGAGAACGCGTGTTTGCACATCCTCTCCATCCATCATGACTCCCACCACCTTGAGTTTCGCGTGTGAGTTGCGACCATCTCCAAGTGCGGCGATGAGCGGGCTGATGGCGGTCGCCAGTGCAGCCGGGCCTTCGTTGGACGAGTCCGTTTCCCCCCCAGTGGCATCTGAGTCCATGCCATCGCTCGGCGCTCCGGCTGCGCGTGAAACGATCAGCACGTCGTCGCGATAGATCTCGGTCATTCTCGGTCGCAGGTCGGTGGCATGAAAATTCCCGGCCACGATCCGTCCTAATGTCTCAGCGTCCAACTCTCCCGATCGGGTGATTTGATCAGCGAGGATTTTGAGTTGCCGGGAGGCGGCCTCCTGAAACACCTCACTCTCCCAGCCATCCTGGTTGGGTTCCGATCGCCGGTACTCGTCAGCGTACATGCGGGCAAAGTTCCGCCGCCGATGTCCTGGTACAAGATCCGGCGAGAATGCAGAGAGTGGTTCTGCCTGCTCGATCCCGGAGCTCGAAGTTGTCGCGCCGCCCTGTCCGCTATTAGCATTGCTCGGTGTCTCCGTCTCATTTCCCTCGTGGCACCCGAGGATGGCGCAAAAGACGATGACCGCCAGGGGCAAGATCAGCCCTCTTTGCCAGCTGCCTATTCCCCAACCGATGGGCTCAGGCCGAGACTGCATTCGGTCTGCATTCTGAATTCGCATCATCCGGTGACCTGATCTTCAGAGGGGTTGCTACTCACGAAGGACCGGGCCGACCTCGCGCCCGCTTGTCTGCCGTGGGTCCTTCCCTGTCCTCTTCCCGTACGCAATTGCGATGCACTATACAAAACCGTCCCTCGTTGCTAATATTTCGGGAGTCGATTCTCGCAGGATCGGCCTGGCGACCGCCTTGTCGTCACACCCAGGCACCCCTAGCTCAATTGGATAGAGCATCGGTCTACGGAACCGAAGGTTTCAGGTTCGAATCCTGAGGGGTGTATTTTTTATGCGCGGGTCGCTCTGATTTCCATGCTAACGTAAGTCGAGTCAGAGCACCACTTTGCTCGCCCTGTCTCTGCGGCGTGACCCAGCTTGCGCCCGAGAGCTTCGGCCAGTTGACCGATGCCATTGCCGCCTGAGCGCTGCAGATCGATGAAAATTGCTGCAGATCACGGCGAGCCGTCTGACACCACTGGAAGCACCACTTCAGGGAGAGAGAGCACCGTGGGGAGCACCACATATCAGCCAAGTTACTTATGACGTTGCCTGTCGGCCCTTTCCCCACGTACCGATAAAAATTCGGATCACCAGTGCTGAACCCAATCGGATCTTCACTCATCCAGAGCCCGGTGGTGGCGTCGTACCAGCGGTTAAGGTTGTTCTGCAGGCCGGTTGAGGCATCGAAGGAACGGCCGGTGTAGCCGAAGAGGTGGGCCACGCTACCGACGACAAGCGTGACGTTGCCGAATGAGTCGTACTCGACGTACTTCTCGATCGTGGTCGTATCACTCACGTAGTCGTAGAGGGCTAGCTGACGAACGCTGCCGAGGTTGTCGGCCAGCGGCCAGATGACATCGCCCGCAGAGGAGAGACTGGTCACCTGTTCGTCGGCGAGAGATCCCAATCTATTTCTCAGTCGAGTAAGTTACTTGTACCTCAATTCCATTCTCTACTCGATTGCCTGAGCGAAGCTCGAACCAGTCCAAGTCTCTGACCGATCTGTGTTGCACACAGTTCTCAGGATAGAGGCGATTCCATTGCATGATCGCTTCTTCGGCCAACCCTAGATTAGCTGCTTTGACAACGACTCGATGGAGCCGGACGTCGTCTGCAAGAGTCCATTCCGCCGAAGGTGTCGGCTTGGCCACTTCTGTCCAAAGCTCGCGCCCGGTTGGTGTGATTTCCATCCAGAATCCGACTTCGTCGCAAGATAACTCGTCGTACTCGGCTTCGGGAAGCCATTCGATGTATTCTCGTAATACTCTGTCTCGATCTTTATCGGTAGTGGTTCGTGGCGGATCAGTGTCATACATAATGACGGTTCTCACCCAGCCATTGGATTCTGCTTCCAGAATCAGCTCGAACAGTCTCTCTATATCAATCCGTTCTCGACGCCGTTTTCCGAGCTCACCGTACAAGGCTGCAAATGATGACGGCGCATCGACCAGGCAGTCAAGGATTTCTATTCTTAGAGGCAGTTCACACATGGTTGGTGTGCTCGCAGAGTCACTATCGATCTGGTGATCTTACAGTATGGGCGAAACGTTTCGTGGGTGATTTCCTCATTTTCCGGTGCCTCGTAGAGTGTCCGAACAATCTTTCGGTTGCGAGAGACCATTCGGATCTGAGACATCCCCATACTTGTTGCTGATCCGGTAAAACCCACTCCTACGGTACCGAGCAGAGGGGTCGCGGCCGGTGTAGCTGAAGAGGTGGTCGACTGACGCGTTGGTCTCGCTGGTCACGTTTCCGAAGGCGTCGTAGGTAATGTGATTTACCACGGTGGTGGTGTCGGCGCCGGCATCGTACTCGGCCAGATCGCAAATGGTACGGAGTTTATCGGCCAGTATCCAAAGGACATCGCGATGGAATCTGAGAATCATCGATCATCGACAATGGTACCGGTCGCAACGCATCTACCCCCTTCATAGAGTTCGAACTCACGGCCTGCATACAATTCGTGGCTGGGGGCTTTATCCACGAGGTAGTACACATTCGCAAGCCACTCCAAGCCGTCGTTAGCAGAGCTGATCTTTTCCACGACCAATGACCATGTCACAGGGCCAGGCCAAGGCTCAGCCGGACTCAGCAGGCGAACCGTTGGTGCGTAGGGCGGTTCTCCTACTCCCGCAGGAGGGCTTGTCCTTCCGCCTTCTTCTCTTAATTTCCATTGGACTCTTGCTCGCATGGAGTCCTCTCAATATATCAAGTGAGAGCGCCGCGGCCGTGGCGTCTTGAAGCACTACTAGCGCCCGGCGGCCTAGCGGCGGTTTACTTCGTACTTCTTCGGTTGCCAAAGAGCTTGGTTGTTAACAAGCTGGCCAATACGACAAGGAAATCAACATGTGCGGGCTATTGTACCTACCCGGGCTTCCTACTTGGCATCGAGACGGCACCGGGCTATTCTGAAAACTCGCGAACAAGCTGGTCCAACTTGTCCTGCCCATACAAGGTGCCATCGCTAGTGAAAATCTCAACCTCTATCTCCCCATCGGAAAAAACGTCGATCTCCCATCGCTGCCCCGGAACGGTCGCAGAAATCGTGACTGCGTTTTCTCTTGTATACAGCAGAGCATGGAACACCTTTGATTGCTCAAGCGTCTGGAGAATCTCCATCAATTTTTCAAACGTTGTCACCATCCTACCTGTCGAACCTCTGATCGGTTAGGAGTTTCTTAATTGTCCTAAATCCAGTCTTCCCTTCCCTAGCTGCTTTGTCAATCGCTTCCCACGTCATTCCCTCAATTTCTGACCATGACGGAGAACCGCTTGGTAGGCCTGCAGATTTAATGCTGCCCTTTTTCCCCCCTAAGATCTCCTTTCCCGTCTTTCCTGAAAACTTGTGACGACGAGCACCAGCACAGACTTTACTAATAAGTTTCTGGGCGGCTTTCGAATCTTCCGCTTCACGAAGCGATTTGAAGAACGCCCGGCGCTCTGCTTTCGGCAGTTTCTTTATCACAGCGTACGCCTGGCTCGTAATCCTAATACCAACCTGTGTTCCTTTTGCTGCCTTATAAGTCACTTTTATAGCGCTACACGCCTCGTCAACTGGGAAGAACGCCATTAAGAGGGAAAATCCACCCGCCAGATAATCCCCGTTGCCAAGATGATCGAGTCCGATTGCAGCATCTGCCCCTCCGGTGGGGACGAGTTCGGCTAAGTCTCGGAGTACCTGCCCGTAGCCTCCAAAGCCTTCCAAAATTCTCTCTCGTCTTAGTCTCGCACCTTCTGCCGTCAGCCCTTCCGTTCCCATTAGATACATTTCAAATCGCCCAGAAACAGAATTGTCAGCGCCCAGCATCTGGTTCAGAATCTCCATCGCGACTTGGGCCGAGTTCATATCGACTGGTGCACGAACCAGAATCTTTGTTAGTTTCCGTTCATTGCCGAAGTTCCCATACTCTAATGAGCCCACTTCGAATGAAGCGCTAAAAATATATCCATGTTCTACGCCCTCGATCTGGCCAATGGGATCTGCACTAGTGATGGGGCGGCTCTTCCAGAAAGCTCCAGCATTCGGATCCAGATCGTCAAGGACCTCTCTCACCTCCTTGGAGTTCCATACAGTTTCCTCCAACCCATCCGGATCAACCGCTCCAGTTGCGAAGTTCCCCACATACCGATAGAGGTTCGGGTCACCTGCGTTGAACCCGATCGGATCCTCGCTCATCCAGCGACCGGTGGTGGCGTCGTACCAGCGGTTGAGATTGTTTTGCAGGCCGGTTGAGGCGTCGAAGGCACGGCCGGTGTAGCCGAAGAGATGATCGACCGACGCATGCGTCTCGCTGGTCACGTTGCCGAAGGCGTCGTAGGTAATGTGATTTACCACGGTCGTGGTGTCGGCGCCGGCGTCGTACTCGGCCAGATCGCAAATGCTACGGAGTTTATCGATCAGTATCCAAAGGACATCGCGATGGAATCTGAGAATCATCGATCATCGACAATGGTACCGGTCGCAACGCATGTACCCCCTTCATAGAGCTGGAACTCACGGCCTGCATACAATTCGTGGCTGGGGGCTTCATCCACGAGGTAGCGCACATTCGCAAGCCACTCCAAGCCGTCGTTAGCAGAGCTGATCTTTTCCACGA
>Ga0180438_10002428_pt1 | contig 30419 bp, 22 predicted proteins | sample SS_ome_12_FD_132455 | JGI IMG/M metagenome (GOLD analysis project Ga0180438, IMG submission 132455) | Hypersaline lake sediment archaeal communities from the Salton Sea, California, USA - SS_3_D_2 metaG | ecosystem: Environmental > Aquatic > Non-marine Saline and Alkaline > Hypersaline >...
CCAAGATCAATAATCCAGTCAGCTGTTTTAATTACATCAAGGTTATGCTCAATCACAATAACTGAATTACCTTTATCCACTAAACGGTTTAAAACATCTAGCAATTTTTTAATGTCATCAAAATGTAAACCTGTTGTAGGTTCATCTAGAATATATAATGTTTTACCGGTTGCCCTTTTACCTAATTCTGAAGCTAGTTTAATTCTTTGCGCTTCTCCACCTGATAAAGTAGTGGCTGGCTGACCAAGTTTAATATAACCCAAGCCGACATCAAAAAGTAATTGTAATTTATCTGCAATCAAAGGAATGTCCTGAAAAAAGTCTAAAGCTTCTTCAACTGTCATATTTAATATATCAGCGATGTTTTTATTCTTATAATGGACTTCTAAAGTTTCGCGATTATAACGTTTACCTTTGCATTTTTCACACTGGACATAAACATCTGGTAAAAAATGCATCTCAATTTTAATTACTCCATCACCCTCACAATTTTCGCAACGACCTCCCCGTACATTAAAAGAAAAACGGCCAGGTTTATAACCACGAACCTTGGCTTCTGGTGTTTGGGCAAATAAATCACGAATATCAGTAAAAACTTTAGTATAGGTTGCTGGATTAGAACGAGGGGTGCGGCCAATTGGTGACTGGTCTATAATAATGGCTTTATCAATATAACCTACATTGGTTAATTTCTCATGTTTACCTGGTAACTCCTTTGATTTATATAATCGTTTAGCAATTTCTTTATATAAAGTTTCATTTACTAAAGTAGATTTACCAGAACCAGATACGCCTGTCACACAAGTAAATACATGCAAAGGAAACTTGACCCTAACTTGTTTCAAATTATGTTCTTTAGCTCCAAAGATTTCCAAATAATCCCGCCACTCTCTCCTTTTATTAGGAACCGCAATTCTTTTAGCACCATTTAAATACTGGGCCGTCAAAGAATTCTTTTGTTTACGCACCTGATCAACAGTACCACTCGCTACAACTTTACCGCCATGAATCCCTGCGCCAGGACCTAAATCTACCAAATAATCACAGGATTCCATTGTTTCTTGATCATGTTCCACCACAATAATAGTGTTGCCTAAATCGCGTAAGTATTTTAAAGTTTCAATCAACTTCTTATTATCACGCTGATGCAAACCAATAGATGGTTCATCTAAAATATATAAAACTCCACGTAATTCTGATCCAATTTGCGTAGCCAAGCGAATTCGCTGAGCTTCACCACCACTTAAAGTTCCAGCAGAGCGAGACAAAGTTAAATAATCCAAACCAACATTAATTAAAAAATTTAAACGTGAGTATAATTCTTTTAAAATCTGGTCAGCGATTTTCTTTTTATAATCTGATAATTTTAAATCACTAATAAATTTAATCGTATCTTTAATAGTTAAATCAGTAATTTCAATAATATTAAAACCATTAATGGTCACGGCCAAACTTTCTGGTTTTAATCTTTGTCCCTGACAAACAGGGCAAGGTTTGGCTCTCATATATTTAGACATTTCTTTTCTGCGCCAATCAGATTCTGTTTGCTTAAATAATCTTTCTAATTGAGAAATTGCGCCTTCAAAATATCCTTCCCAAGCATATTCTGCTTTTGAGCTCTTTGATTTTAAATGAAAATCTACTTTTTCCTGAGAACCATATAAAATAGTATTTTTAACTTTTTTAGGTAAATCCATAAACGGTGTATTTAAATCAAATTCATATTTATCCGCCAAAGCTTCCATTTTTTGGCCTTGAAAACCAAACATTTGAGTTTTCCAAGGTTTAACTGCCCCTTCGTTTAAAGATAATTCTGGATTTGGCACAACAAGATCTTCAGCAAATTCTTGCATAAAACCCAAACCATGGCACTCAGGACATGCGCCATAAGGAGAATTAAAGGAAAATGAACGGGGTTGAATTTCTTCAAAATTAATGCCGCATTTAGCACAAGCTAATTTAGTATTAAACATGATCTCTTTGCCATTAATCTTAACCATGATAATACCTTCCTGTGAAATATCCATGGCAGTTTCCAAAGAATCAAACAAACGAGATTTGTTTTCATTATTGACTTTAATAGTATCAACAATTGCCTCAATCTCATGTTTCTCATATTTGGCTAACTTAATTTCACGAGGTAAATCATAAATCTTATTATCAACCCTGACTGTGGCATAGCCTTGTTTAAATAAATTATCAAATAATTTTTCATAAGTACCTTTTTTGCCACGAATGATAGATGCTAAAATTTCAACTTTTTTGTCTTTGGCTAGTTTATAGACTTGATCATAAATTGTTTGTACGTCCTGAGAAGAAATCTCTTGTCCGCATTTTGGACAATGGGCCTGTCCAATTCGGGCAAAAAGTAGCCTTAAGTAATCATAAATCTCTGTGACAGTCCCAACTGTTGAACGAGGATTACGTGATGTTGATTTTTGTTCAATTGAAATCGCAGGTGACAAACCTTTAATTGAATCAACATGAGGTTTATTCATAATACCTAAAAATTGTCTGGCATAAGCTGACAAACTTTCAACATAACGGCGCTGACCTTCAGCATATAAAGTATCAAAAGCTAAAGATGATTTGCCTGAACCTGAGACCCCAGTAATAACTATAAAATCATTGATTGGTAAACTTAAATCAATGTTTTGCAAATTATGCTCACGAGCGCCTTTTATTTGGATATACTCTTTGTTGTCTTGTTTAGGCATATCTTTTCTTACGAAATCACTAATAATTACGAATATACTAATGATGCAAAATTTGTATATTTGTACTGATTAGTATTCCGTAAATGTAAAAAGACCGGGTCTTTTTTGACTAACCCTGTCTGGGAATTTATTTAATTTGTATCATTATATTAACAAAAAATAATAACTTTGTCAATTTAGCTTTTACCCTTGACACACAACCATATATCTGCTATAATAATAAAATAACAATACAAACTATCTTGTCTTAATATAGGAGGAATGGAAAATGGAGCAACCTGTAAAGACTTATCGTATTGTGTATCCTGAAAAAAAGCATAAGAGTGATCGCACTCTGACAGTCTGGTCAACTAGCCCAGCACAAGCCTTAGAAAAATATGAAAACTCTAAACATGCTTTAAACCGCAAACCTCTGCAGGGTTCAGAGCCAAACATATATACAGAAAAAGAATTTGCCCAACTTGAACCTTATTACATTATGTATGAGGAAAATGATAAGATACAATTCTGTTATATTCTGGCTCAAAACACTGATTCAGCCAGAGCAAAATTTAACAGACGCTTTTCCGTTAAACCACTTGAGGTTTTAAATACAAAAGAATTCAAAATTGCCTGGCAACGTATTCAGGAAGCCAAACAAACCAACATGGTTTTAGCTAATACTCGGCCAGTATCCACTGCAGCCTAAACATAAAAGGGACTCTTTAATGAGTCCCTTCTTTTATTTATTATATTTGTAAATGTTTTTGCTGGGTTTGCCAAAGATCTCTATATATTCCCTTTTGTTTTACTAATTGTTTATGCCTGCCTTGCTGGACAATTTTCCCGTCTTCCAAAACAATTATTTTATCAGCAGATTGAGTAATGGCAGAAAAATCATGAGTAATTATTATTGTAGTCCGATTGGTAATTAAATTTTGCAAAGCATCTAAAACTTCAAATTTAGTTTTTTGATCTAAAGAAGTTGTAGCTTCATCTAAAATCAAAATTTTTGGATCACGTAAGGCGGCTCTAGCAATAACAATACGCTGTACTTGCCCACCTGAAAGCTTAACACCTCTTTCACCAACTTTAGTTTTATAACCTTTTGGTAAAGCCTTAATAAAATTATGAGCGTCAGCAATTTTTGCAGCCTTAATCACCTCTGACATCTTAGCATCCTGTTTTCCATATTTAATATTATCTAATATTGATTCATTAAACAAAGATGGATCCTGTGGCACCACAGCAATTTGTGAACGTAAAGACTGCTGTAAAATTTTTTTAGCTTCAATTCCATCAAATAATATTTTACCAGAATCAGGTTCGTATAATCTTAAAATTAAATTATAGGCAGTTGTTTTGCCTGAGCCTGTTTCACCAAAAATTGCCAGGGTTTGCCCGGCTTTGATTTTAAAATTTATATTTTTTAAAATACCAAAATCTCTTTCCGGATATTTAAAATTAACATTTTTAAATTCAATATTACCTTGCAAATCAATAGCTTCTGCTAAAGGATCATCACGTTCTTCTTTTTTCTTTTTTATCCTGGCTGCATCTTCTAAATCTACTAAAAGGCGACGTAACCAGCGTAGATTATGGGTTAAAATTCCTACAGGACGAAAAACCATAGCTAGGTAAGCAACAAACATTACTAATACTCCGGGAGTTAACTGATTAATAGCTAACAAATAAACTGCTAACCCTATTATTAATATGTAGCTTGCCCGACTAATTAAACCTTGTAAAATACCATGTTGGGCCCAATAAACCATTTGCTGCCACACCAGTTTAATTATTTTAATGAAACTTTTTTCTTTGTCTTTTATTTCTTCTTTTTCTGTTGTATTCGTTTTAACTGAAAAAATATTAGCCAACATATCACCAATATTACCAAATAACATATTATATTTCTTATTAACCTGCTTTTGATTCTCCATAATTTGATTCATTTTGTACTGCAAAGAGACAATAAAAAATATAATAATAGTAATAAAAACAATTGAAGCTAATAACTGATTGGTCCAGAACATAATTACTAAAGCAATGATTACCATTAAAATATTTGGCAAGAAGAGGGAAACAACCAAATCCATAATATTATGAGTAGCATTAGCTGCCCGATCAATAATTTTAAAAACTGCCCCAGGTTTTTGATTATAATGATAAGCAACTGGCAAATTAATACTATGCTGACAAAAATCAATTGTCATATCGCTAGCAACTTTAGTTTGCACATCAACTGCATAAATTGCACTAATATGATCTATTAATAAGGCTATTACTGAAAAACCTGCCCAAACTACTATTAACTGCCAAAAAGATAAACCAAGCAATTTGTCTGCTCCAAGAACAGTATCTGTCATTTTACCAAATAAAAAAGGAGCAATAGCATCAGCAAAAGCAGCTACAACTGAAGCAATAATCAAAACTATTACCATTTTTTTATAAGGTTTTACATAGGACCATAAAAAGGCAACTTTTTGTTGCCATGGCATTTTTGATTTTTTGTTTGACTTTTTAAACATAAAAAAATACCCCTTATAGGGGTATTATAACATTTTTAGGCTCAAAATTAAATTAGCGAAAATGGCCGGCGTAAAACGCCGTAGAGACATGCCATGGCATGTCTCTACAATTATAAAATAATTGGGCCATTTTCGTCTTAAGCTCTTATTTTTTTTAATTCATCTCGTATTTCTATTGCCTTTTCAAAATCCAAATTCTCTGCAGCGATTTTCATTTGCGTTTCTAGTTCAATAACTAAATCATCTACTGATTCAACTTTTTTCAGTTTAAATTTCTTGATTTCTTCTTTAACTACTGAAGGTTTTTCTTTAATCTTTTTAACAATTGATTCAGGAGTAATCTTATTCTTTTTATTATAATCAATTTGTAACTGACGACGACGATTAGTCTCATTAATCGCTTCTTTCATGGAACCTGTTGTTTTATCAGCATACATAATTACTCGCCCATTTACATTTCTTGCAGCCCGGCCAATAGTTTGAATTAAACTTCGCGCATCACGTAAAAATGACTCCTTGTCAGCATCTAAGATGCCTATTAAAGCGACTTCGGGTATATCTAAACCTTCACGAAGTAAATTAATACCAACCAAAACATCATATTTACCGCGTCTAAGGTCATGAATTATTTCTGTTCGTTCCAAAGTATCAACTTCAGAGTGTAAATATGTTACTTTAATCTTTTTCTTTAATAAATAATCTGTTAAATCCTCTGCCATTTGTTTAGTTAAGGTTGTAACAAGTGTACGATTGCCTTGTTCTTTTGTTTTTTGTATTTCAGTAATTAAATCATCCATTTGCCCTTCTATGGGACGAACTTCAATTTCCGGATCAACCAAACCCGTAGGACGAATAATTTGCTCAACAATTTGTCCTGAATTTTCATTTTCATAATCACTTGGTGTAGCAGTAGTATAGACAACGTGCTTTAAATACTTTTCAAATTCTGCAAATGTAAGCGGTCGATTATCATAAGCCGAAGGCAAACGAAACCCATTGTCAATCAAGTTTTGCTTTCTGGCTTTGTCTCCATTATACATGCCTCGAACTTGCGGTAAGGTCTGATGCGATTCATCAATAATCAGTAAAAAATCGGGAGGGAAAAAATCTAATAAAGTATTCGGAGGTTCTCCTGGTTGGCGTCCATCAAAATGGCGGGAATAATTTTCAATTCCCTTACAATAACCCAGTTCCCTAATCATCTCCATATCATATTTTGTTCTTTTCTCTAACCGGTGGGCTTCTAATTCTCCCATTTTCGGTAAAACTTCGTTTAGTTCCTTTTTAATTGTTATTAAGGCTCGCTCAATACTATCTTGAGTAGTAACAAAGGGTGAGGCTGGAAAAATCATTAGTTCTTTTGGCTGATCTAATATTTTCATATTTTGCGGTTCAATTGCCTGAATAGATTTTATTTGATCTCCTTCAAAACTAAACCGATAAATGGTTGCTCCCCAACCTTGAACCAAATCAATAATATTACCTTTAACCCGAAAACGGCCAGCTAAAAGTTCCGTATCATTACGTTCAAACTGAATATCAATTAGTTGTCTGATAAAATTATCCCGGTTAATATTTTGACCAGTTTTAATTGTTAAAATGCCTTGCGAATATTCTTGCGGATCACCTAAACCATAAATACAGGAAACTGATGCAACCACAATTACATCTTGGCGAGAAACAACAGAAGCTGCGGCTTCATGGCGAAATTCTTCAATACGCTGATTAACTTTCGTATCTTTTTCAATATAAGTATCAGTGGCTGGCAAATATGATTCCGGCTGATAATAATCATAATAAGAAATAAAATAACAAACTTTATTATCTGGGAAAAAAGTTTTAAATTCTTCGTAAAGCTGGCCAGCCAATGTTTTGTTATGAGCTAAAACTAAAGTTGGTTTTTGTACCTTTTGAATAACATTAGCCATAGTAAAAGTTTTACCTGAACCAGTAACACCTAAAAGAGTTTGCTGGGAATATTTTAAATAGCCATCTGTTAATTCTGAGATGGCTTTTGGTTGGTCTCCAGTGGGATTGTAAGTTGTTTTGAGTTTGAATTTCATATTAATTATTTTCCCATAATAAGCCAACAATATCTTTAGCAATTTTAAATTCATTAGATACAGAACCAAATAAACTACCTAAATTTTCAACTCTAGGACTTTCAGTTGTTACTTTTTTAGCCTCTTTTTGGGGTTCTTCTGGTATATTAGAAATCTCAGGATATTTCTCTTTTAACAAAACCCGTATAGCTTGAATAGCTTCAGTTTTAGTTTTTGCTTCTCTTACTGCTTGTTGAAATTCTGGCATTTCAGAAGCACGCAAGGAAATTTCATCTCGTTGTTTTTGAATATTTATTTGTTCAGGAGTTTTTTCAAATTTCTCCATAATTTTTAAATTATTTTAAATAAAAGTATTATAATTCAAATTTACCATATAAAAATAAAAAAGAAAACCGCCTTGATTTTTACAAGACGGTTATTTTTTGGGTGGGGCAGGAGAACCACGGAGTCAAGCTGCTTTTTTGCAGGGGACTTGATGAGCTGGTTCTCTTTAGAGTACTGCCCCATAAAAATTTAATTGATGGGCATCATAGGACTTTTCCCGAAGGGATCCCTTTGGGAAACCTGCATCTCCGGGTTGAGCGCCCGGCGTCCTTGAGCAAATATTAGACGATCAGCCCATATTATTTAGCCAGGTATTATGCTTCTGAGGCAGCTAATTTGGCTTCAAAATCAGCTGTGAGCATGAGTGCAGCAGTACTGCCATATGACCAATACTGTAATTTTTTCTCTGCAATCAAATCATCAATTGCTGCCAAAATTGTGGCTTTGTCAAACTGGCCTTTTAGCTCTTTTTTGATCAAATTTGGATAAACTTCTTTTTTACCCTTACCACTACTTTTTTCCATAAACGCAATAACTGCATTCTTTGCTGCCTGAGATACTTCACCCATTTTGTTTTACCTCCTTTAAGAAATTGGGTGGAGCAGGCGGGAGATTTATCTCCCCGCCCCCCGATTCGATGGCCTAACCTGCTCCAAAATCAATTTAGCAAGCAAATAGAAACCTGTCAAACAAAAAATCGCCTTTTTACGACGATTATTGTGGTGGAGGAGGGAGGATTTGAACCTCCGCAGATATCAACTGGTTTACAGCCAGCCCCCTTTGACCAGGCTCGGGCACTCCTCCATTATTAATTTATTTGTTTTGGCGGAAGGGGTGGGATTTGAACCCACGCGCCATTACTGACCTAACGGCTTAGCAAGCCGCCCTCTTAAACCTGACTTGAGTACCCTTCCTTTGAAAGTACAAAATGGCGGAGAGGGAGGGATTCGAACCCCCGGCCCCCGGAGGAACTCTGGTTTTCAAGACCAGCGCCTTTAGCCAGACTCGGCCACCTCTCCGACTAATTTGATAAAAATGACTCAAGCTCGACTTGCGTCCGCCGAAGTCCTGAACAAAGTGAAGGACGTAGGCGGGCCACCTCTCCGCAAGTTTATATTTTTGGTGGAGCAGATGGGAATCGAACCCACGACATCTGGCTTGCAAAGCCAGCGCTCTCCCTGTCTGAGCTACTGCCCCACTCACTTAATTATTTTTGGAAGCACAGACCCCGCATTATTCGCTCCGCTCAAAGTGCGGGGCAGGCGGGATTTTGATGCTTAATGGAAGCACGGATGGGAGTTGAACCCACGATCACGGATTTGCAATCCGTAGCCTTACCACTTGGCCACCGTGCTTCAATGTATATAGTATTCTATCATATTTTTTTGTTCTTGTCAATCCTTAACCTATAATAAAGAGCAGTCTATTGACTGCTCTTTGTTATTAAGCGGCATATGCTTTTTCTAAAGCACTTGAAGAAAGATGTTTACCTGGATGCAAAAGGGCCCAAGGACAATTTTTTTCTTGGGCTACTTGCATGGCAGCCTCTTTAGTATCATAATGCAATTTGCCGCCATCAATAACGACAACGTAGCGTAAAAAAACTGAACCAGGATGACCGATCATCCAACTATTCACCTCTTGCATTGTATCACAGACTTTAACATCCCAATTCTCTTCTTCGTCCTGATACAAAACACGGTATTGAGGACCAGTCTCTTTTTCATTAGTTTTGCTCATTTCCCCCTCCTTGTGGACTGGTTATTGTTTCCTTTACTAAAAATGAATTTGGATTTTTAGCCATAAAATCTCTAGCCTGATCTTCATTAGGGAATGTAACTGTAGCCATATTACCGCAAGGTTTTTGAAAACGAACAATAAAGCGCTTTTCTTCAATATCTGCCATTTTCTCCTCCTTAATTAAGTTATTTTTTTATTTTACACAATAATTTCAAAATGTCAACTATTTGTCGCTCAAACAAAATTGTTATATAATTAAATAAGGGATTTCCCCTTTATTTTTTAATTTGATTACTGGGTAGGCAGGACCCCTGTGCCCTGCATTATAAAGGCCAAGGCATAGGAACCTTGGCTACCCATTTTCATACACTAGCCAATGTATTTAGAAAAACTAGAAATTCAAGGATTTAAGTCTTTTGCTAAAAAGACTGTTTTAGAATTTCCTGACAAAATCAAAGGTTCCCATAGTATCACAGGTATTGTCGGACCTAATGGTTCTGGTAAATCTAATATTGCTGATGCAATTCGCTGGGTTTTAGGCGAACAGAGCATAAAAACTTTACGTGGTAAAAAAAGCCAAGATGTTATTTTTTCAGGTTCTGATAAAAAAGCACGACTTGGTTATGCTGAAGTTTCTTTGTTTTTAAATAATCATGATAAAAAAGCAGATATTGATTATGAGGAATTAATAATCACCAGAAGAGTTTATCAAAGCGGTGAAGGTGAATATTTTATTAACCATAACAAAGCCAGATTAGCTGATATTCAATTACTATTAGCTAAAGCTAATTTTGGTCAACGAACTTACTCAATTATTGGCCAAGGCATGGCTGATTCTGTCTTGTCTGCTTCCTTAGCTGAAAGAAAAGAATTATTTGATGAAGCAGTCGGTGTTAAACAATTTCAAATTAAAAGAGAACAAACTTTAAATAAGTTTAAAGCTACCCGTGATAATTTAGCTCAAAGCCAATTAACTTTACAAGAACTTGAACCAAGATTAAGATCATTAACTAGACAAGTAAAAAAATTAGAAAAAAGAGAAGAAATCGATAAAGATTTAAAACAATTACAATTAGATTATTACAGCCAAATCTGGCAGGGAAATAATCAAAAATTAAAAGATGTTGAAAAACAAAAGTCTTCTCTTGAAAAATCATATAAAAATTTTAATACAGAAATAACAGCAATCCAAGAGAAAATTGATCAATTTTCTACAGAAAGTTCCCGTCAAAATCAATATCAAAAAATACAATCTGATTATAATAATCTGATCGAAGAAAAAAATAATTTGTTGCATGAAAAAACTATTTTGCAAGCAAAAATTGATCTACAATTAGAAAAACAAGGGCAAGGTAATTTGGTTTGGCTTAATAAACATCAAAATGATCTAAATAAACAAATTTCTGATTTAAAAGAACAACTTAAGGATATAAATAATTTAATTAATCAGGAAAAAAATAATTTAACAGACAAAAAAGACAATTTAACTGCCTTAGAACAAAAATTAAACAATGTTAAATCTGAATTAAATAATTTACAAAAAACCACGCAATTACCATTTGAGCAAGAAGAAGAATTAGAAGAAATCTTTAATTTACAACAAAGACTTGTTAACCAATTATTAAAAATTACTGATCCTGAACAATTAAATGAAATAAAAAATCAAGCCAGAACAATTTCCCAAAAATTATCATTGTATTTAGATAAACTAAAAAATTGCAAAAAACAAGATTCAGTAAATTTAATTAATTTACAAAATCAATTAGAAAATTTAAGCCAACAAAAAAATGATTTAACTTTAGGAATAAGCCAAATCAAATTAAATATTGAAATTAAACAAGAGAAAATTGATAATATTGAAAAAGAAATTAACAAAACACAACAAGAGCAAGCAAAACTAGCCCAAGAAATTAGCTTGAATAAAATTGAGCCTAAAAACAAAAAAGAATATCAAACAAAAATTAATCAGCAACTGACAGAAATTGAAGAAAAAATCAATATTATAGACAAAAAAATAAAAAACCAAGAAGAAAAAATAAATCAATTTAATATTGAAGAGCAGAATAAAAAAGAAAATTTAATTAACTTACAAAAAGAATTCCAAGAAAAACAATTACAGCTAAATACTTATAGCCAAGAAATTAATCAATTTAATATTGAAATTGCTAAATATACCACTAAATTAGAAGATTTGGAAACTGAAATTAGACATGACCAATTAGATCTAAATAAAATCAAAGAACACCAATCAACTAAAAAAATAGATGAGGAAAGTACTTATCAAAAAATTGAGCAATTAAAAAGACAGATGGAAATAATTGGGGGAATAGATGATGAAACCTTGACTGAATACAAGGAAATAAAAGAAAGGCATGATTTTCTCAAAGAACAATCAGAGGATTTAGAAGATGCAATTAAATCATTGGAAAAAGTTATTGAAGAATTAGATAAAACCATTAAAGAACAATTTGATAAAGCGTTTAAAGAAATTAATAAAGAATTTCAGAAATATTTTAAAATTTTATTTAATGGTGGCCAAGCTGAATTAATCAAGGTTAGCTCAGCTCAAGTAAAAAAAGAAGAACAAGAAGAAACAGAAGAAGAAATAGAAGATGGCGTCTTAGCCCAAGCTGATAAATTTGCTAAAAAAATAAAAGAAAAGGAAAAAGAATCATATTCTGGCATAGAAATTAAAGCTACGCCTCCTGGTAAAAAAATAAAAGCTATTAATATGCTGTCTGGTGGTGAAAGAGCTTTAACCTCAATTGCCTTGATTTGTGCAATTATTTTTAATAACCCATCGCCTTTTATTGTTTTAGATGAAGTTGACGCTGCTTTAGACGAAGCTAATTCTGAAAGATTTAATGCTATTTTAGAACAATTAGCTAAAAAAACTCAGTTTATTGTTATCACTCATAACCGAGTTACCATGCATTATACCCATGTTTTGTACGGAGTAACTATGGGTGATGATGGTATTTCTAAAATGCTATCAGTAAAATTAGCAGATGCTGAAGATATGGTCGGTCAAACCTAAATATTGTTTATATTAAATAATAAAACCCCAGACAATTTTAGTCTAGGGTTTTTAATTTTTATTAACTGTCTCAGGATTATAAGGGTTAATCCAATCCCTTTGTCGACGACGCACTTTAATCCTCGCATGAGGATCAATAATGACCTGCTCACCAAAAATAATTTCAACTAAACGCATTAATTTACCAAACATTGGATGAAGCATGTCGTAAGGTACATTTGCAAAAACTGCCTTACATGATTCCTGATGATACCATTTTTGCGATTCATAACCTTTTGTAAAATTATGCCAAACTTTAGCTTTGGCAAATTCTGCTGGTGTAGATAACCCTTCATTATAAAGCGCTTCTAAAATACTTAAAAGATTATCACAATGGTCAGAAGTCCCTAGCAATTTAACTTCCAATGTGCCGTTCGCCAGAGCATTAATTTTGAACTTTTTGCGTTCAGGCCAGGGTTTACCTTTGGGTTCAGTTACTGCTTTGACTAAAAAAAGAACATGTGGGCCAAAAAGTTCTTCAATTTCTTTTTCAGTCATATCAGTATCTTCTAATACATCGTGCAAATGTCCAGCAATCACTAAATCTTCAGGCATTCTCATGGCCATAAGATATTCAGCTGTACCAGAAGTATGACAAATAAAAGGCAACCTCTTATTACTTATTCGCTCTTTACGAAACTGACCAGCATGTTTATCAGCTGCAATCATTCGGGCTTTTCTAACACGGCCAAAACTATAATACTTGACTCTTAAAATACCAGTTCGTTTCTGCTTCTTATTCTTTTTCTTGGCCAAGACAATCACCTCCTTTTTGTATTTAAATATTTTTGTATCTTATTATAAACCCTAAAATTTGTCAAAAAACTCTAACTTTTTATCCACAAACATAAAACCCCGGATAGATATCCGAGGTTATTTTGTTCAGAAAAAATTTACATTCATTTGATTAGGGCCGTACTGGCATTGCCAGTCAATTTTCATGATAACAGCTTTTTTACTTCTGGTAAAACTAATTTTACCAGTATCTTTTCGACCATCCTGATATTCCATTTCCACTTTAACTGGTTCTTGCGATTTGTTAAACCAAATCCTGCGTTTTTTATATGGCGGACCGTCATATTCAATAGGAAAATCATATTCTGTTTCTACTATAAACAATCCGTCTACTACAGGTAAAAGTGTTGTTTTTGATTTTAAAGCAAAACCATTTGATTGACCATTTTCTTCCCAATTTGCACCATTCTTGTAAATTGTTTCAGCCGGAAAACCTGTCAGACTATGAATGGGAGAATTAAATGTGGCATAAGGATCAATTTTTATGACACTTGGTTTTGTTACTCCAACCTGATGATTAAAACAAATCGCACCATTAGCTGGTAAATTTCTGTGTGCATTATCAGTAAAATCCATTGCATCTTTTAAAACAAAACCTCCATTGTCATTTACTCTTTGCCAAAATTCCAAAATTTCCCTAACCTTGATTTCCCTAACCTTCATTACCCCTCCTTTTTTTAGTTTATATATTAAACGTACTAGTTAGATAAATTTAATATATTTTTTAAAATTTGTCAATTGCACAAAGGCGCGATTCATTAATCGCGCCTTCTGTAAATATTTAACTCTGCATTTTTATAATAATAACAAACCTACTATCAATAATGCCACTATATTCAATATTTTAATCATAGGATTAATAGCCGGGCCTGCAGTATCTTTATAAGGATCGCCAACAGTATCACCAGTTACAGCGGCTTTGTGAGCCTCTGAACCTTTACCGCCATAATTACCTTCTTCAATATATTTTTTAGCATTATCCCAAGCACCACCGCCTGAAGTCATGGAAATTGCCACAAAAATACCAGTAATAATTGAACCAACCAATAACCCGCCCAAAGCATGGATACCTAAAATAAAACCAATCAAAATTGGGACCACTACTGGAATTAAAGCAGGGATAATCATTTCCTTGATTGCGCCTTTAGTGACAATATCAACAGTTTTTTTATAATCTGGTTTTTCAGTACCTTCCATAATGCCGGGTTTTTCTTTAAATTGTTTTCTTACTTCTGCCACAACTTCACCAGCTGCTTTACCAACAGCTTGCATAGATAATGCGCCAAATATATATGGTAATAAACCACCAATAAACAAACCAACTAATACTTTTGGATCACTAATTCTAAAAATTACATCTTCACCTATGGCATGGGTATAATCAGCAAATAAAACCAAAGCCGCCAAAGCAGCTGAAGCAATAGCATAACCTTTAGTTACTGCTTTAGTAGTATTACCAACAGCATCTAAAGGATCAGTGATGTCACGAACCTCATTTGGTAATTCTGCCATCTCAGCAATGCCTCCTGCATTATCAGTAATTGGTCCGTAAGAATCAATTGCAACAATAATTCCAGCCATAGATAACATGGCCATAGCTGCCACTGCCACACCATATAAATCAGCTAAAGCATAAGCGCCTAAAATAGCGGCTGAAATTATTATAATTGGCCAAGCTGTGGCTTTCATTGAAACTGCTAAACCAGCAATAATATTTGTACCATGCCCTGATTCTGAAGCTTTAGCAATATCTTTAACTGGCTTGTATTTGGTTGAAGTATAATATTCAGTGATAATAACCATTGCAGCAGTTACAACCAAACCGATTAAAGAAGCTAAATAAATATTTAAAACACTATATTGATTATTTGCACCTAATAACCATAACGTAGCAGGATAAAACCCGATAGCTGCTACAACTCCTGAGGCAATTAATCCTTTATATAAAGCTCCCATAATATTTTTCTTAGCACCTAAACGTATAAAAAAGCTACCAATTATTGAAGCTAAGATTGAGACACCACCTAAAACTAAAGGGTATAATATAGCATTTTCTAAATTAGCAAAAACTAAAGAACCTAATAGCATGGTAGCAATCGCAGTCACTGCATATGTTTCAAATAAATCTGCTGCCATCCCTGCGCAATCACCAACATTGTCACCAACATTATCAGCAATTACTGCTGGATTTCTAGGATCATCTTCAGGAATACCTGCTTCAACTTTACCAACTAAATCAGCTCCAACATCAGCTGCTTTAGTAAAAATACCACCGCCTAAACGGGCAAAAATCGAAATTAAAGAGCCTCCAAACCCTAAACCAATCAAAGCCTGTAAATCCTTGGTAATTAAATAAAACAATGAAACTCCTAGTAAACCTAAGCCAACAACTAAAAACCCAGTAACTGACCCACCACGCACAGCTACATCTAAAGCAGGTTTTAAACCTTTTTTTGCTGCTTCTGCGGTTCTGACATTAGCTCTGACAGAAATATTCATACCAATATAACCAGCTGCTCCTGATAAAACAGCGCCCAATAAAAAACCTATAGCTGTTGTCCAGCTTAAAGCAAAACCAATTATAATAAAAAGCACTACTGCTACAGCTCCAATAGTCTTATACTGACGATTTAAATAGGCTTGCGCTCCATCCTGGATAGCTTTAGCAATTTCTTGCATTTTTTCATTGCCTTTAGGCAGCTTAATAATCAACCTAATCAGGATTAAGCCATAAATTACAGCTAAAAGAGAACAAATCAAAGCAAAAATTAAATTTGAATTCATAGTTTTTTATTAATAAGTTAAAATAACATGCAATAAAAGAGCCCTTTTAGGGCTAAAATAAGCATAAATCTTATAAAACTAAAAAAATATATATTTGTATTTTAACCAGAAGATGCTTATCTGTCAATATTTTTTAAAAAATTAATTTCTTGACAATATAATTTAGTTTAGCTATACTATCTTATGTAAATTCATTTTGCTTTTAAGGAATTTTCTTATTGTATATATGCGACTTAAAACTGAAAATCTCCTGGTAAAGTGAATAAAGGGTCAAACATATTAGTAGGCCGATTAAACATTTATTAATAAAACTCATATTATCGCTTATCAAAGGTCTTAGTTTAGCAATAAGATCCTTTTTTAGTTTATTAAAAAAAGTTTTTACTAAACCTTTAAAATGGCTAATTCTATTTGTTTATAAAAATATTATTATTAATATTTATAAATTTTTTTATTTTTTAAATAAAATCAAAAAAATTGTTTTCCCGTCAGAAAAGATTAAACCTGTTTATATTTTTATTAATAAATATATTACGCACATAATTATAATTCTGCTTGTTATTGCAATTAGTTTTGCTAATATTTTCACCATGGAAACAAAAGCTGAAACTTTTGGAGAAAAAAGTATTTTATTTGCTTTAGCAACAGGCGGAAACTTGCAAGATGAATATATAGAAGAAACCATTGAGCCTTATCAGCCGCAAACAACAAGCTACTTGGAAACACAAACTACGGCTGTGACAGCCGGACAACAAATATTAACTACTGAAGAAGCCAGTGAAGAACAAGAAGAATTAGTCATAACAGGAGACAGCACCGCTTTAGTCAAGCCAGAAATATCTTCAATGGAAACTGCTAAAAAATTCCGTGATAAAATTATAGAATATGAAGTGCAAGAGGGAGACACAATTAGTTCAATTGCTGCTAATTTTTCTATCTCTCTTGATACTGTTTTATGGTCTAATGGTCTAAGCAAATACAGTATAATCAATCCTGGAAAAATTCTAACAATTTTACCTACTTCTGGCATTTCTCATAAAGTGGCCAGCGGTGATACAATTAATTCCATTGCTAAAAAATATCAAGCTGATAAAGATAAGATAATTGAATTTAATAAACTAGCTGATGAAAGTGATATCCAGGTTGGCCAAATATTAATATTGCCAGAAGGACAACCATATTATGCTCCTGTTACGCCATCTACCTCCTTGGCTTCTATTAAGCAAATCTTTAAACCAACTCATGTTAATGTGCCGACTGGCACAAAAATGGCATGGCCTACTACTGCCCGTCGCATTTCCCAGTATTATAGCTGGCGACATTTAGGTTTAGATATTGATGGTGAATTTGGGGATCCAATCTGGGCAGCTGATGATGGCGTTGTAACTAAAGTGGCTTATTTAAAATATGGCTACGGCTATCATGTGATTGTTGATCATGGCGGTGGTAAATCAACTTTATATGCCCATTTTCAAAGAATTTATATCAAACAAGGCCAAGCTGTTGCTCGTGGTGATGTTTTAGGTGAAATGGGTTCAACTGGTTATTCCACTGGTTCTCATTTGCATTTTGAAGTCAGGTATGGCAGTTCAAGGTATAACCCATTAAATTATATTAGATAAATTAAATACTAAATTAAAAGGATTGACTAAATCCTTTTATTATGATAATATTTTGAATTAGGTGAGACGAATACCGTGGTGTCTTTTATAAGACGATTTAACCTTTGTCTCGCCTTTTTTATTTAAATCTATATTGTAATGCTTCAGCCAAATGATTGGTTTTAATTTCTGAACAAGAATTTAAATCAGAGATTGTTCTGGCTAATTTTAAAATACGATGATAAGCTCGAGCAGATAAATGATATTGATTAACTGCATGTTTTAGTAACTGCTGAGACTGGTCATTTATTTGGCAATGTTTTTTTATATCTACTGCTCTCATTTCACTATTAGTTAAAATATTGCTCTGGCTAAATCTTTTATGTTGCATTTGCCTGGCTTGTTCAATTCTCTGCCTTATCTGCTCAGAGCTTTCAGCTACTTTTTCCTTGGTTAATTCTTCAAAACTTAAACGTGGCACTTCTACATGCAAATCGATACGATCAATTATTGGTCCTGATATTTTTTGCTGATATTTAATAATTTGTCCTGGTGTGCAGGTACAATTTTTCTGCGGGTCAGACGCAAAACCGCAAGGGCAAGGATTTTGAGCAGCAATTAACATAAATCTAGCAGGGTAAGTTAAGGTGCCTGAAGCCCGAGAAATAGAAACAATACCTTCTTCCAAAGGCTGACGTAAATTTTCCAAGACTTTACGAGGAAATTCTGTAAATTCATCTAAAAATAAAACTCCCCGATGAGCTAAGCTAATTTCGCCTGGTTTTGGGATTCTGCCTCCGCCAACTAAAGCTACACCTGATGAAGAATGATGAGGTGAACGAAACGGCCGAGTTTTTATTAATGGTTGTTTAGTTGGCAATAAACCAGCCACACTGTAAATTTTGGTCACTTCCAAAACCTCGGCCAAATTTAAGTTGGGCAGAATAGAAACTGTTGCCTTAGCTAAAAGAGTTTTGCCAGAGCCAGGCGGTCCTGACAGCAAAACATTATGCATGCCTGCAGCTGCAATTTCTAAGGCTCTTTTAACATGTTCCTGTCCTTGAATATAAGCCATATCAACTTCATATTCAGTAAGCTTAGCCTTAATTTTTTGTTTAGCTTGATAGGGTTTAATTACTTCTTTATTATTTAAATGCTCAATGACCTGACTTAAATTTTCAACAGCTAAAATTTGAATGCCTTTTATTAAATTGGCTTCTTGGGCATTAACTTTTGGTAAAAATACTTTTTTAAAACCCTGTTCCTTGGCAAAAATAACAGCTGGTAAAATACTATTAGTATGCCGTAAAACACCTTCTAAAGAAACTTCGCCAAGAAAAATACTGTCAGTTAAATCAGCCTGAAGTTCTAAAACATTGATTAAAATACCAATTGCCATGGCTAAATCATAAGCTGGTCCTTCTTTTTTTAAATCAGCTGGTGCCAAATTAATAACAATTTTTTTAGTGTAAGGAAAAAAATAATTACAGTTTTTAATTGCTAAACGTATTCTTTCCCTAGCCTCTTGCACAGCAGTGTCACCCAGGCCAACAATAAAAAAATCCGGATGTCCCATGGAAACATCAACTTCTACTTCAACTAATTGCGTATTTAAGCCAATAACAGCAACTGAATTTAATTTAGTTAACATGCTAAGTAATTAATTCACGATAATTCGTATAAATATATTGATAATTTTTTGCATTGGGTATTTTATGTTTGATGGGGTTTTTATAAACATATTTAATGTGATTTTTAAAATCTTTATAGTTACGGATATAATGGTCACGATATGATTTTTGCCAGCGGAATTTGGAAAGGCTGGTTTGGTTATTACCATATTTACTGATAAATTTATATTTTTGTTTTTTTAGTAATTTATAATAATTTTTAAGTTCTGATTTATATCTTAAATATCTCTTCTTTAATCGAAGAAGCCGTGAGCGAAGGAGCGATTGGTTAATTGCCCCTTTGATTTTAAAAAAGTTATCGTATCCTTGCAACCGAAAGAGCGATTCGCGAATCGCTCTTTCGGTTTTGTAAAAAAATTCATATCCTAAAATATAATTAATATCTCTAGCTGTATGCCTTTTTAAAAATTGCATTATCTTTGATAACTCTTCTGTTTTATACGGCATTAATAATAAATGGGCATGATCAGTCATAATTACAAATGCATATAAATCAAATTTGTAAAATATCTTAGCTAATCTTAGATTTGCTATAAAAATTTCACAAAATATTGACTCACTAAAATATTTTATTCTATTTTGAGTGTTTATCGTAATAAAATATATTGCTCCTTGATAAAATATTCGTTTTTGATTGCCTTTATACTCCATCCATTAATTATCTTATCCCCTTAAAACCGTGTCAAAACAAAAATCTCAACAAACATGTTGAGAGCTATTAACAATCTTACTATTATATTTACCTATAGTTAAAACAAAACAAATTCAATGTTACCCGAAAGATAGAAAGTCTTGATCATTAACTATTATTATGCAAAGGTAATCAATAAGGTGAGACGACAGGCGGGGTGTCTTTTTTAAGACGACAAGGCGACTGTCTCACCTTTTTTATTGACTATATTTATATCTTATGCTAAAGTCATAAATCTGGGTGAGATGAATGCAGCCCTGTCTTTAAATAGACGGTCACTTCCTTGTCTTGCCCTTTTTCCCAGCCTTTCGCAAAAGGCTGGGTTTTATTTCTTGACAGAAGAGAGAATTGGTGATAATTTTATCTATTAAAGGAGACGAAGGTTGATTTGTTTTAAAAAAAACGACTAAAGTTATGTCTCCTTTTTCAAAACATACTATGGTGAGACGAAAGTTTGAATATCTTTTATAAGACAAAGATATATGTGTCTCACCTTTTTTAGCCAGCCTCTTGCGAGAGGCTGGTTTTATTTATTAAAATATGGGATAGCTGAGAGCCCCTGTTCTCGGATGTAAAATTAGCATAGAACAGGTGACTTATGCTAACCGAGTTTTTAAACTGGGTTGAAATAATTAAAAAAATATAGTTAGATGATTATAAGGTGAGACGAGGACAAGCCTGTTTTTTATAAAACGATTTCGCGGCTGTCTCACCTTTTTTGATTTATAATTATTTATTATTAAAAAAGCCTGTAAATTAATACAGGCTAATCATTAAAATATAATTCACTTTAACCTTGAATGGTTTTCAGAAGAGTCCCACTCACGGACATCCTCCCAGGATGAAGATTCATCTGAAAAATTCGAACCAGATGAAAAAAATGAGCCTCCGCCAAAACCACCAGGCCGGCGGTCAAAAACACCAGCATTCCAAGCACTAAAAAGCATAAAAAGTGCCATGATCCCAAAAATTACCAGTAAATAGCCCCATTGAATGTTCATTATAATCACCTCCTTTATACTTTTATTATATTTTAATTATTTTTACTTTGTCAATTCTCTTTTTTTTAAATTCAAAAATTAAATAAATTATAACACCAAATACAATCATTGCATCAGCCAAATTAAAAACTGGCCAAATAAATATATTTAAATAATCAATGACAAAGCCATATAATAGTCTATCAAGAAAATTACTTAATGCTCCTAAAATGATTATTGAGATAGATAAAAGCTGCCAAATATTTTTTTTAATAAGTGCTTGCCACCAAAATATGCTTAAAACAATTAATATTATAACTACTAAAAAAATAGTTAAAAGCTGAGGTAAGGGGATGCCAAACGCAATATATTCATTAGCATAAAAACCTATTTGCAAAAATGAAAATAAATAAAATCCCTGATCAGGGATTTTATTTAAGATAAAATAATATTTTATTAAACTTTCAATTATAAATAGGGCTAAGCTGATAATAATGACACTGAAAAACTGCTGCTTAAAAGTCAGCTTCATAATTATTGGCTCATTAATTTTTCTTTACATTCAACACAAGCACTGGAAACTGGTCTTGCCAGTAACCGTTCTTCTTTAATTTCTTTACCACAATAATTGCACTTACCATAAGTGCCTTTGTCTATCCTGTCTAATGCTTTATTAATATCTCTTAATGTTTTTTCTAATGAATGTTCTATTGATAAATTATCAGTATATTCGGCAATTTCTTTAGCATTCTCATCTTCCTTATCACCAAAATCAGGGAATTCAGAACGGTAATTATCTTTAATAAATTCATCTTTTTTAGCAAAACTAGCTAATTCTTTTTCAATTTGCTCTTTACGGGCTAATAAATCTTTTTTAATTTTTTCAATAGTAGCTTTTTTCATACTTTTAACTGATTATTGAGAATTAAAAACTTAAATACTTATACTAATAAGTATAATAATATTATAAAATAAGGGTTTAAAAAAATCAAGGGTTTAGGTCTAATAAGAAAATTTTGCAAAGAAAAAAGGTCCAGCAGAACCCTATAATTTTTATTTATTGGTCGCTTGGACCTTTTTCATCCTTGGCTATGATTAATGTCCGCCCTTTACGGCGACCCAATAATATTAAAACTAAGGATGTTTGTTTAATCCTCCAAGAGCGTTGTAGGATCAATACACCTTTTACCATTTTTTGGCAGTTAAGCCGCTAATTAACCCTGAATTTCTTTTGTTTTTGTTTTGAGAGTGCTCTCGGTCACCCATAGAAAAACAGTAAAAGGCAGAGAAATGTAGCCAAATCCAGCTTATTTAGCTAAATTTCCCTGTAAAATTTATTAATTTGTACAAATAACATTTGTATCTTACACTCTCATTATATCAGTTTTTAGACCGCTTGTCAATTTTATTGTGTGTATAATAAAAAATAATTTGCTAATATTAGCAAATTTTATTAAAATATATTATTTTTCAATAATTTCTATTTTTACTCTTTAATTTTTGTTTTTATTTATTATCCCCATAATTATCCCCATTTTATCCCCAAAATTTCAATTTTACTCTAAACATAGCCAAATTTCATCATTATTAATTTGTTGACTAAATAATAAGTGATCAAAATATGGCTTAAACAACCAATTATCTGTTAAATTTTGGTTATTTACAAATAAATTTTGGCTAAAATTAGGTAATTCACTATAACAATTACTAATATCGGCTAAAGAAACAGTTTGGTTATCATTTAGCATATTTATTAATATTTGCCTATTATTAGCCAAATATAGCACGTCATCTATAATAAAATAGGCATATTCTTCTCCATTTTTCCGTAAATAATTTAAATTAAGCCCTTTTATATCCTGTATTTCAAAATCAAGCTTATTTGATTGTTTAATTATTTGCCTAATATAAGTCTTATCTGGCAATTGTTTTTCAACTTCAATTGGATTATTATAAGCTAAATGTTCCTTAATTATATACTCAATTTGTTTAATTTTAGCTGTTATATCATTATTATTGGCTAAATTAGCTAAAATCAGCCATTTATTATCTTGCATAACAATAAATTGAGCTTGTTGTTTTAATAAATCTAAAATATCTGTTTGCAAGTCAAATTTATATAATTGTTCGTAAAATTTAATTTGTTGATTAACTGAATTTGTATAATTTTTATCTATTTTTGATAATTTTTCTAAATAATTTTCATAATTTAGATTTGTATGATTTAAAATCAAATTAACTACGTAATCTGCTGGGAGCTTTTCACTAATAATTTGTTTATTTTTATTAGTATCATGTTTAAATGATTTTACAATTATCTTATTATCACTATCTTTAATATTTAAATATAATTCCTTTTGTTGAAAATTTGCTAATAATAACTTTAAATTTACATTATTAGTCTGATTAACTGCTTCTTTTAACGCCTGCAAATCAATAAAGATCTTCCCCTGATAATTAATGGGTATGGATTGCAAACTTAAAACAACTTCAACTCTATCTGCCAATGATGGTGCTTCTTGAACATTTATTTTTTTCACTTGCTTAATCACCTCTAATGAATTACTAACAATTAAAATATTTCTTTCAATTCTATCATGAATCAAATGCTCGTAATATAAATTGTTTTTTAGTAAATGATTTTCTATTTCAGAAATATCTTTTACCCCTGTTTTTAAATTTAAAATTAATAAATAATCATAATTATTATTAGGAATAACAGCAATGGCGGCATTATAACCGACTAAAGGATTTAAAATATTTAAATCTATATTAATTTTAAATTTTTCCTGTAATTGATTAGTCAGGGATAAAACCGCTTGATTTTGTAAAAAGCTATTATTAATTCTAAAAGAAGCAAAAGCTAAGCTATTTTTAGGTGCATATTTTAATAATGAATCTTTTTTAAAATAAAAGTTATAATACAAAAAGAGGGCAATTACTGCAATGATCAGAATCACCCCAAAAAATTTTAGTAAAAAAATTAATACTCTTTTTTGCCAAATACTCATATAAAAAGTTTATAAAAAATTAAGCTACTCGTCAATTATTTGACTAAAATAGATTTTCTGCCTAAAGTAAGATTATAGGTTTTGGCACGAGGGTGCTAAGACCTTGTCTCTGAGGAGAGGCAAAGCAGTTCTTTGAGAAAAGAAAGGAGAAAGACAATGGAACAAAGACAAGAATGGGAAGAGTTGGCAGAACTTTTGCTTGAAAAAGGCTACAATAGGCAATTAATGCGTATTTTTTTAAAGTTAAATGACTGCCAAAATGAAAAAGTAAGATTATATTATCGGAAAAAAGATAACTATGATGAACACATACTAAGAGGTAAATACACAAATATATGCAACAGAATCCTGAGAATAGCGATTGATGAGTTTGATGATGAAAAGGTAATAAGTAAAATTGTTTTATGTTTATTTATTACTCGCAAAGAATATGCTCACGTTGTGCGACAAATAATAACAAATTTTTTTGTGCTGCCTGCAGATCATGCCATTTTAGAAAAGGGTGTAGAAAAAGATTTTATCCATGTTTATGAAAAAATGCGTGGTATTCGTTGTGTTAAAAATAATAATTTCACAAATGGCCTGCTCTTGGGCTTATTTGAATTAGCCAAGCGCTCAAATATCAGAGGCGGAGGGATTGCTGATTTTGACAAAATGTTCATACAGTTACTGGCACAAATTATTGCCAAAAACACCTTACCAGAATATACCTGTTTGCCTGATTTTGAAAAAAAACTTGGCAAGGAAATCAAAGCTTTTGCCCGACCAGTTAATAATATTGGTGAACGTTTAGCTAAGATACATTGGCTTTACCAGCAAATTGAACCAATAATCACTGACCATAAAACTGAGTTAAACAAGTTAAGCAAGCTGCTCCTTGATCAGTTTAATTATGCTGTTTTAGGCACTATTAGTGAGAGAGGACGAGCTATTGCAGTTCATCATCTTTTCCAGCATCTTATTACCTTGCCTAATAAACAATCTAATCAAGACGATTTAAAAGAAGAATCTGACCTTACTACACTTTGTAAGGAAATTGAACCAGATCTAACTGACTTTCCCAGCCTAATTGACTTGGAAAATGTCAAATTAGACCCAAATTCGCTTTTAAATCAACAGCAAGAAATCTCAACTCATGATGCTGCTACTCATTATGATCTAGGTATTGCTTATAAAGAAATGGGCTTATATGAAGATGCCATTAAGGAGTTTATCGTAGCTATTAATGACTCACAAAGAGCAAATGAAATACTACTAATGATTGGCCAGTGCCTTAAAGAAATGGGCTTAATAGCACAAGCTCTTATTTTTTTCCATCAGGCCTTAGATCTTCAATCTCAAGATGCTGAAAAAACCTTTTTTGCTTATGAACTGGCTCTCATCTATCATGATAAAGGCATGAATGATTTAGCCATAGAAATGCTTAAAAAATGTCTTGAACATGATACTCTTCATCAAGAATTGCGTAAGACAGCTAGCGCTCTTCTCCAAAAATTAACCACTTAACTTTGTTCTTTTTGTAAATAAACTTTAACCCTGCCGACGCTAAAGCTATGGCAGGGTTTTTTATTTGTGAAAACGGCCATTCCGCCTTTGGCGGAATTGTAAGGAACGGTTTAAAACCGTTCCCTACGGTTTTACCAAAACCGGCCGTTTTCAATTTTGACTTTCTTTCATGCTTTTGTTAAGTTGAAAATGGCGTGAAAGCGTCAAAACAATATCTCTTAACGGAGATGAACTTTGAAAAAAGAAAGGAGAAAAGTAATGGACAAAAAACAAGAGGAAATTAGATGGATGTTAGTCAGAAAAAGGCTTTTTGCTGATGACAAAATAGTGAGTGAATTTCTTTTAAAAATTCATTCTATATTAATTCTACACCACCAAAAACAGGGATTTACCCTAACTAAACCGCTAATTAACGAAGTAAAAATTAAAATCCTGGGAAGTAGTCCTAATCAGGAGGAGATAATTAATACCGTGCTGGCAATTCTACTTTTTGACCCAAACTCAATCAACAGTTTTCTTGCAACTTTAGCTCGGGCAATTGATATTGGTAAAAAAGAAAGTCCAAAATTCATCCAGCAAGTCAAAAGTGACTATAGTGAATTTGGCAGCTGGGACTTTATGCCAGGCTTTATCTTGGGCTGTTTTGAAACATTAGACTGGGCTTTTCATCAATATCGAAATGGACCGGTTTTTACTGATTTATTTAATTTTCTGGAAGATATGATCCCCCTAACAATTATTACTGAATCAGATTTACAAGCCTGGACAGACAGAGTTTTTGCCCATAAATGTCATTCCAGCGAACAAAAACATTTTTCCTTTGAATTAAGTGAACAAGGCAAAAAATTTTCTGGCAGATTAGCTAATATTATTAGCAATATGCTACCTTCAAACGATAAAAATGCCAATGATTGTAACAATGAACTTAAGCGTACATTTTTATTAAGCTGTATTAATGCTACAATGATTCAACCAGACAAATATGTATCCTTAATCGGGCGAATTGTTCTGCAACAACTGCATTATGCCTTTTTTAAAATGCTAACACCATATGAAAGACAAAAAATTTTCCAAGATCACTGCTTTAATTAACAGCAAAAATAAGAAGCGACTATAAGTCGCTTCTTTAATTTGACTTAAAAATTTTCTTTTGTTAATATCAGCTTAGGTTAAAACTAACTTTGTTTATTATAAAATTAAAGATAGGAGGTGCTTGTGAAAAAGACACGCTACAACGGAATTATTGGAGTCAAGGGTACCTGGCTAATTGAATGGGCCAAAATGGTCAGAAAATACATTAAGGGTGACGAAAAGAAAAAAGAGGAATTCAATTCTTATTTAACAGCCAATGACTGGGAAATAATCAATGGCATGATTATCCCTTCTCAAGTGTATGCTTACGATTTTTTCCAACGTCTTGGACGCGCAGTCTTTCACATAGTTGCAAAAGAAAACCTTGAAGCAACTAGAGCTTTTGGCAAGCTATTGATGAAAAATTTACTTATAGTTTATAAAAACTTGCTGGTCGCCAATGACCCCATCGCCAGTGCCAAGAAACTGGTTGAGTACCACTCTTTCTGTTTTATCAATGTTGTTTCTAGAACAAGTGTCAAAGAAGAAGGAGAAAAATTCATCACCATTTTACTGACTCTGACTAAAGAGGACAAAAAGTATGTTGAAGCTGCCGAAGCTTTTGCTTACCAACTTGCCGGCAGTTTTGAAGAGCTGATTGCCCAGGCCGGCGCCGAAAATGTCCAAATGATTATTGAAAAAACGCCAGAAGGAAACTTTCAGTATAATGCAACTTGGCAATAAACTAATAGAGTCTCGCAAGGCGGGGCTCTTTTTTATTCGCCGTTCTCAAACGGCGTTTTTTACTTTAGAAAAAAAACTGAAAAACCCTTGACAAATATATAAAAATATGCTATAATACAATTAACAACAATAAAAAGAGGAAAATAAATAGTAATTGTGAGGATGCATGAAATCCCATCGATTACTGCGGGGCTAGGAGAGGTTACCCGCAAGCTGGGAGCATACCCACCAGATGCTTTCAGACAGGGCGAAAATTAGCTAAACGCCCAAGCTAGAAGAGTAAGGGGAAAATGAAAGGCCCTGGACAGCTAGCTAAACCTGCTCAGCAGGATGTGACGACACTCCCTCTTTTTCCAGCACTAAGGCGCGCAACCGCGCCTTTTTTATTTGACTTTAATTTATCCTAATGTTAAATTCCAAATATAGTAATGCCTCATATTACTTACCTAAGCACTTTTAAAAGGAGGTCCAAGAAAATGTCAAAGTGTAAAAAATGTAAAAAAGGCGAACTAGTACGATTTAAAAGAGAGGAGACTAAAAGAATAATAAAAAGCAAATACATTTGTGATAATTGCGAAGATATCACAACAGAGAAATTTGATAAAGTAAAAGCCAAAAAAGAAAGACTAGCTCAAGAGAAAAAATGGAAAGAAGAAAGTGAAAAAGAAGAAGCAAAACTGCAAAAAAAGATAAGATTAGTTGACTGGACAAAAGTCAAATGTCCGTATTGTAAAAAAAACTTAAATGAGAATGCATTTCCGCCTGATCTTATTCAGCATCTCTACGATTGCCCTCATTGTAATAATACTCTTCGACTATGCAAAAAATGCATTAAAGTTTATAAGATTATAGAACTTAAAAATCTTACTTATGAAAAATGCCCGAAATGTGGGCATAAAAACTATCCATCTGATACTTGTGATAAATGTCATAAGGGTATTATGAAAATTACCGGTGGCTGTGATCCAGTATTTGATACTAAATGTAATAATTGCGGCCATTATGGGAAAATGTACACATAAATTATGTAATAAAAAAAGAAGACGCCTAATCGCGTCTTCTTTTATATCTCAATTATCTGTCTCTTTTTTTAAAAAATGGTTTACCTCTTCTTTCTCTACGCTGATCATCTCTTGGTTTATCATGACTACGAAAACCGCCTTTGGCTGGAGGAGGCGTTTTACCACCTTCTAATAAAACTAAATTAATCCTGCCTTGAGCATCAATTTCAGCTATTTTTACTTTAACTTCCATACCTTCATCAACCACATCTGTTACTTTTTCTACTCTACCTGGCGCTAGTTTAGAAATATGAATCATACCATCTTTGCCTGGTAAAATTTCTACAAAAGCCCCAAAATCCATAATTCTAACAACTTTACCCTTATAAATCTCTCCAGGCATAGGTACTTTGACTATATCTTTAATCCACTGAACAGCCCTTTGTGACATAGCTGAATCAGTTGAAGTAACCATGACTAAACCAAATTCATCAATATCAATATCAACACCTGTTTCTTCAATTATTTTATTAATAATTTTACCACCCGGACCAATCACATCTTTTATCATGTCAGGTTCAATAGCAAAAGAAGTAATCCTTGGGGCATATGGTGACATTTCCTTTGGCTGAGGAATAGCTTTATTAATCCCTTCTAAAATCTGATTTAAAGCTTCTCGGCCTTGAGATAATGTCTGCTCAACCATTTTCATTGATAAACCATCTGTTTTAGTATCCATTTGAATAGCTGTAATCCCATCTTTTGTGCCAGTAATTTTAAAATCCATTCCTCCGGGTCCGTCTTCCAAATCCTGAATATCAGTTAAAATCTTATAACCACCATTACCATCAACAGCTAAACCCATGGCAATCCCAGCAACTGGGGCAATTAAAGGTACTCCAGCATCAAGCAATGCTAAAGTTGAACCGCAAGTCGATGCCATTGAACTTGAGCCATTAGAACCTAAAGTTTCAGATACTACTAGGATCGTATATGGAAAATCTTCTTTTGCAGGAATTACTGGGACTAAAGCTTTTTCAGCCAAAGCACCATGACCAATATCACGGCGACCAATGCCTACCCTTTTAACTTCACCAACAGAAAACGGAGCAAAAGTATAATAATGAATATAACGTTTTTCACCTTCTTTTTCCATTGTATCTAATTGTTGAACATCACCTGGTGAACCCAATGTAACATTAGAAAGTACCTGGGTCTCACCTCTTTGAAATAATCCAGTCCCATGTGTTCTTTTAATAATACCTGTTTCAAATAATAATGGCCTGATTTCATTAAGCTTACGACCATCAATTCTTGTTTCCCGCTCCATGATAGCTGCTGATACTTTTTTCATAACTAATTTTTCAGCTTTTTGAATTGCATACTCAATTAGTTCTTCTTCTACTCCTTGTTCAATTAATTTTTTTTCTAATTCAGCTGTTAATTCATGCATGCCATGCTTACGTAAAGCTTTAGTAGGTTTATTCTCATCTAAAAGATAAGGATTAACTTTATCTGAAATAAATTCATCAACCTGTTTTAGTAAATCTTCCTTAGCCTTTAATGTTTCTTCTGTTTCTTGTGGTACTAAGTCTAAAACATTTAATTTTTCTTTGCCTGCTTTTTTAACTAATTCATTAATTAAAGCAACAACTTCTGCAAATGCTTCATTACCAAAAGAAAAAGCTTCCAGTATCTTATCTTCTGGAACCTGATTGGCTTGTGATTCTACCATAATAATTTTATCAGTAGTACCTGCTAAAGTTAATTTAAACGGACTTTTGGCTTGCTGAGCAATAGTTGGATTTAATAATAATCCACTTTCATCAGCCCCAATATTTACTCCGGCAATTGGGCCGTTCCAGGGAATACTAGAAATTGCTAAAGCTGCTGAAGCAGCGATTAAACCGACCAAACTTGATTCATTTTCACCATCATAAGATAAGATAGTTAAAATTACCTGGACTTCATTTCTGATTTGATCATCAAAAAGCGGTCTGATTGCTCTATCAATCATCCGACCGTTTAAAACTGCATCATCAGTTGGTCGGCCATCCCGTTTAATAAAACGAGAACCTTTTATCCTGCCTGCTGCATAAAATCTTTCTTCAAATTCA
>Ga0180438_10002431_pt1 | contig 30400 bp, 27 predicted proteins | sample SS_ome_12_FD_132455 | JGI IMG/M metagenome (GOLD analysis project Ga0180438, IMG submission 132455) | Hypersaline lake sediment archaeal communities from the Salton Sea, California, USA - SS_3_D_2 metaG | ecosystem: Environmental > Aquatic > Non-marine Saline and Alkaline > Hypersaline >...
CAAGGTATGCACAAACGGGTTCCACCAGTAAAGGGCTGTGACAATCCTCTGGAGTACGCCTGTGACTTGATCCTTATGATAGATGTGAGACAGTTCATGAAAAAGAATGCTTCTGATCTCTTTTTTATTGAGCTTTCTGTAGACTCTTTGCGGAAGGACAATAAGAGGCCTGGCGATGCCCAGGACAACCGGGCTTTTGGCTGACTTTGAGGCATATACTTCCGGAAGTGATTTCAGACTAAAGGATTTTTGGGCCTGTCTCAAGATCTTTTCCAGGCGAATATCCTCTATCTTGGTGAGCCCCTTCTTAAATCCATTCAGAGAAGTGGCGCCATAGAGAAGCTTCCCCAACAGAAGAAGAAAACCCAGCAGCCATATTATCCCTACACCGTTAATCACAGTTGCTGTTGTGATCCGGGATAAAATCGATTGAAAGAACACAATGAGCTGGCTGTGTTTCTTAGGATTTGCAGCAGGCTCTTCGGATAGGCTAGCGGGAGTGGAGTGTTCTTCGTCAGCCGCAAGTGTTCTCAAATCACTGTATTCATGATTACTCAGACGGGAATCTCCAGCGAATGGAAGGGATGTTTTGTAAAAAGCGATATCAAATGACTGGTAGGCTACAGAAAAAAAAGGAAGCAGCAGAAGAGCCATCATCGCCACCAGGCTGATTTTGCTTCGAAGCGGTGCGGATTTCCGCCTGAGTAACTTGATGAAAAACCATCCTATGAACAGAACGAGAAGCGAGTGAAATGCGAAATTCAAAATCCATTCCGCCGTGTTCATGCTTGCGAAAAGGCTGTCCTTAACCATCTTCTTATTCCTTGTCGTACTTACTCAGTAATTCGCGGAGTTCTTGAATCTCCTCGGGTTCAAGATCAGACTCATCGATCAAGCTTTTAACAAGCTCTATTCTTGAACCGCCGAAAAGCCGGTTTTTGATGTCATTGATGATGTCCCGTTCAGTTTTTTGTCTTCCCCGAACTGCCCTGAAATAATGTGTCCGTCCCACTTCTCTGTGCTTGAGCCATCCATACTCCTCGAGACGGTTCATCTGGACCTGGATCGTTGTTCTTCGCACTTTGTCTTTTCTGCGGGAATTGACGGCCTCGAACACATCATTGACCGTTGCCTCGCCCAGCCTCCAGATAACCTTCATAATCTCAAGATTCGCCGGCGAAAGCTTTCGGGTTTGTTGTTTTGTCATTTTGGACTCTCCTGCTTATTAACGACATCTGTCGTTATTAATATAAACGACAATTGTCGTTTTGTCAAGCTTATTTTACCTGTCTTTTTTTCAACGCTCATCCCTTAAAACTGACCAAACAAAAAAAGTTTCGAACTTATTAATTCCATTTAGAACACAGAATGATAATAGACTTTGTGTCATGCGTATGAAACACAGTTATCAACCTTGTGTCATTGCGAGCGAAGCGTGGCAATCTCATAAAAAGGATATCTTCATTCCCGTAAAAATATTATTTCTTTCTACGGGATTGCCACGCTTCGCTCGCAATGACACTTTGTGCTCTCAACATTTTTAATTAAAGTGTTACTCAATTGCTGAGCATCAACAACAGGCGCCTTTTTTCTAACGTAATTTGACCCGGATGAGTTGAAGAGCGGACTCTTCGCTCTCTTTGAGCGGAAAAAGCCCATAGATAGCATCACCAGCAAAGACAATGTTCTTGAATCGCCGGTCGATCGTCAAATCGTATATGCCGCTGTCGATCGTCATTTCACAGACATACTTTCCCTCCGGCGAATACACCTGAAACACCTCATTACAATCTCCGATGCAATCGGTTTTTTTAAAGATTAAAATATTTCCTTCAGAATCCACGAGAATCTCTTTGAAATAAGGGAGGTATTTTCCGAACGCGTCCTCATAAGGAGTTTTCTTGGTTGCATCGATCGCACTCTGTCTGACCCCCCTCTCCTCCATACCTTGAATAATCGATTCTTTGTATCTTCGAATATAATCACGAGTCACCTGGACAGGATCCATTTTCAAAATGAATGAGCGGAGCAATTGGCCTTCAGGAGAAAAAATTTTAAGCTCATTAGATGTAGTCACTCCAACGACCAGATTTCCATACTTTGTTTGTGTGATGAGCATTTCGCCAGCACCAGTATTCATGACAAAACTACCACCCCCGCCAACTCTGATAAATTTTCTTTGCGACTGGCACTCATCTATGACCATTTCCTCTCCGGTTTCCACATCTTTAATAATAAGGATAGTGGTGAATTCTTGGATTTGATTCTTCATCGGGCCATATTCATAAGTCGTGTAGGCTATCTTATTGTCTTTGAGAGCCACAGTTGTAAAAGCATTTCGGTCTGTTTTCAGAAGCTTGGCAAAGTTGCCTTCCAGGTCAAACAGACTCACACGCCTCGAAGTGGCATACTCTCCGATCACAACATAACGGTCATCCAGAACAGAGAGGTCGCCTGGAAAATAGAGATCGCCCGGACCCTCCCCTTTTTGTCCATGCTTGCTGATGAATTTGCCCTCAGCAGAATATCTATACAGGCAGTGTTCGGTAGTATCTGCGATAAAGAATGAACCATCAGGGCTGCGGAGAAAGTCACACCTTGTATCATATATCGATCCGTCCCCAGATGTGTTCTTGCCAAAATGGGGATCAGCCTCCAGTTTGATCAAGCCTTTTTTGTAGAAATCAATCAAGGTCGCGTTGAGAAAAGAAGCGATGAGCAATAAAATTAAAATAAACGTACTACTCTTTTTAAACATTGACTTCCTCGCTTTAAATAAGTCAATCTCATAAGGCAAAGTGGCCTTTCCTCTTTTATTAAAACAATCAGAGGATCCAAAACGTTTAATGTTTCTTTAGCAGGGAACCGGCTGTAAAAATATTTAACAGAATGATCAAAAAGTTACCTCCCATTCCTCTATGAAGAGTAAAAACCATATTTTTTGTTTCCCTCATCCGAATCAATGCAGGATTCGTGCCTTTTTCCATAAAAATATGGACCACACCCCTATTCTTATCGACCTGGAATGATTATTGATGTAAAGAGATTGTTGCGCGAATCTCGCAAAGATAGAAAATGCAGGAAAAGGATAATTGGGGACTGTCCCCACTTTTTAAATAGTTAGCTGCGCTTCGCTCACAAAGATAGAAACAATAGGAAAGGATAAAAAGGGGCAGCTTCCTTTTTTTGGGAAGCTGCCCCTTTTTTCTGTATTGTCAAATGTTAAGAGTCTAGCCCTGATTTGCTGTAGTAGAATGCAACACTGCCTTCGCGATGACAACCAATCAATCCTTTTTAAGTTTCAGTAATGTCGATTGTTGTGATGCGACTCCTTGTTTGATTTCAGCTACTTAATTTCAGGGACAACAATGCCGGCGATGTTTTTCTGCTTGAGCATGTCGTTGAAAGCCTGGAGGTCTTTGGCGAGCAACTCCTTATACCGGGCTTGCTGTTTGACAAGACGTTCCTTGAGCACAGCATGCACTTCGCGCTGCTGTTTGTTCGGGGCAAAATCCACAAGGCCATTCACATCTTCAGCCAACACAGAGAACTTGCAGTAGAGTTTATGCGGATACCGGAATGACTTGGTGTCGCCTTCTGCGATTATGTGCTGGAAGAGTTCGTCTTCCACAGACCTGAGTTTTTTCTCAAACTCGTCTACAGATTTCAGCACATCTCCAGAACCTCCACCAGCTTTCAGGACATCCTTGAGTTCATAGAGCTGCCTTCTCATCCATTCGATCTGGCTGATCATATCCGAAACTGTGTTGAGATCCACTCTTATCTCCTTCTGCATTTTAATCTGTGCTTTGATATCGTCAATGGTTCCTTCTGAACGCGGGTCTTTTTTGACTACGAGCTTCTGTGTGTATTCCTTGCCTCCGACATTAAGCTTTAAAGTATACGTCCCGGGGGCAACCATGAATCCCCGAAAACCTCCGCTTGTTCCCCAGCTCAGAATGGGATACCAGCCTTCCCGAGTCCAGGTCGTCACGAATCTCTTTTCCTCGACCACTGTCGGATTTCCCGGAGGCTTTGTTCTCAGCCTGGCAGCCCTGGCTCCGGGATGCCTCATACTCCAATTGATTCGGTTGATTCCTCTCTGGCCGGTTCCCCGCAGCGTGTCGACCACCTCTCCCTGCTCATCCAGGATGGTGAGTCTTGCACCACCTCTGATATCTGATTTGAGATAGTAATTAATAGTGGCGCGGGAAAAGACACTGGGTCCTCCGGCAATACTGTGCAACCGATACGCGTCTCGTGGCTTGAAGAGATGGACATCGGATTTAAGGACACTATCCGTGAGCTGCTGCAGAGGCGTGATGTCATCCATGATCCAGAAACCTCGACCGTAGGTGCCCACCACCAGGTCGTTAAAATGCTCCTGGATCACCATATGGTGGACCGGTGCATGGGGCAGGTTGTTCTGCAGAGGAAGCCAGTTCTTGCCGTCATTGAAAGAGGCATAGATCGCATTCTCTGTTCCCAGGAAAAGCAGCCCCTTCCTCACCGGGTCTTCATGGATCCAGTGGGCATAACTGAATACACTTTTTGGAATATCCGCACTAATGGACTTCCAGCTCTTTCCGTAATTCGTGGTCTTGTAGACGTACGGATCGCGGTTATTCATCTGGTGAAAATCAACCGTAAGATAGGCTGTCCCGGCGTCGTAACGGGAAGGCTCGATGTTGCTGACCGTTCCCCAGGGCGGCAAGTCGGGAATATTCTTCGTGACATTGGTCCAGTTTTTACCGCCATCGCGTGTGACATGCAAAAGGCCATCGTTTGTCCCGGCCCAGATACAGCCTTCCTCTAAAGGCGACTCAGCGATGGCGAACACCACACATCCGTACTCAACGGCCAGGTTGTCTCTGGTCAATCCTCCTGAAGGCCCCATCTTGCTCGGGTCATTGGTGCTCAAGTCAGGACTGATCACACTCCAGCTTCGCCCCTTATCAGTGGTCACATGCACGTGCTGACTTCCGACATAGACTTTATTGTGGTCGTGCGGAGAAATATGGATGGGGAAAGTCCAGTTGAAGCGATACTTGGCCACCGCGGCATGGGAGCCGTAGATTGATTCCGGCCAGACATGGACGGTGTTAATATGTCCTGTCCGGTAGTCAGCACGCTGCAGCTGGGCATTGTAGCTTCCTCCCCAGACAATGCTGGGATCCACGGGATCAGGAATGATAAACCCGCACTCTCCTCCGGCTGTTTCCTGCCACTGCGATGTTCCGCGTCCGAACCGGAAGCCACCGCCTGTGCTCGGACCTTTATAGGCAGGACCGTCCTGTTTGCCGCCATAGACATAGTATGGGATTTGATTATCCACGTAGACATGATACATCTGGGCAATGTCCAGAGTGACCCTCTGCCAGCTTTCACCTCTATTCCGGGTGATAATGACTCCTCCATCATTGCTGATCATGAATCGGTTCGGATCTAACGGGTCGGCCCACATATCATGACAGTCACCACTCCAACGCACGGTTTCTGATGTGTAGCCACCGTCAAATGTCCGGCTCTGGCTGTTGGCGGCAAAATAAACCTCGTTTTCGTCTCCCGGATTGACCATGACCCTGGAGGCATAATGCGGCCGCTCATTCAGGATGCGGTTATAACTGACCAGTCTCCAGCTCTCACCGCAGTCATCCGAACGCCATAAAACCCCACGGTTCGGGTGTCCGGTCTCGATCAAGGCATAGACGACATCGGGATTGCTGTTGGCGATGGCGATGCCAACTTTTCCGATAGGAGGATCAGGCAGTCCGCGGCCAGTGAGGCGCTTCCATGTGGAGCCGCCATCTGCGGATTTCCATATTCCACCCATCGGCCCTCCACTATCTCTTCCATATGTCCTGATAATTAAGGGCCAAGTCCCCGCAAATAAAATCCTCGGGTTGCTGGGATTCATGGCGATTTCAAAGCAACCTGTGTTCTCATCCAGAAAGAGAACATGCTGCCAAGTCTCCCCACCGTCTGTGGTGCGGAAAACACCGCGTTCCTTCTGCGGTCCATAGCAGTGTCCCAGCGCAGCCACTAAAACGATATCAGGATCGGTGGGGTGAATCACGACTCGACCGATCCGTCCGGTCTTATCCAGCCCCATATGCTTCCAGGTCCGGCCGGCATCTGTCGATTTGTAGACGCCGTCACCGATTGAAACATTGCTGCGGATAAACGCTTCCCCAGTTCCTGCCCAGACTACGTTAGGGTCGGAGGGAGCAATAGCTAATGCGCCGATGGACTGGGATGGTTGGTCATCAAAAACAGGAAACCATCTGTTGCCTCCATCAGTGGTTTTCCAGATTCCTCCGGATGAGGCACCGATGTAATAAACCATGGGATCACCGGGCACACCGACAACCGCAGACGTCCGGTTTCCCGGAGGACCGATATGGCGGTACCTCAGTCGACTGAAGATGTCAGGGTTGATTTCCTGGGCGTAGATTTGAGCGAATCCGGCAAGGACAAAAAGGATCGCTGCTGTCATCACCCAAAAACCATGCACCCGTCTTCCCTTACCTCTAAGATACTTCATGAATACCCTCCTTGGGTCCTTAGAAACGGGCCCTGAATTTGATTTAAAAATATTGTTAAACCATCTCCGAGTATGGCTTTGGCTGTATTTTGCGCAGAGAGCTTAACCTTTTATCAATCTTCCAATTTTGGAATGATTCGCTGTCTTGGAATGATGTGGGTGTCCCCTGCCATTGCCGTCGAGAGAGTGTTATTTTCACTTTCGGGATGAGATTATTTTACTTCAATGGAAACGAGTTTCAAGCAAAAATTACATTTTATTCTTTTTCCGGCAAAGTCCATTTATAAGACTGATATTTCCAGCTGAATTCATCCCCTTTGACATCAACAATTACATATCCATTAGGGAGTCCTTGCCACGATGAGGCCTCCCACTTGGCGCCGCTCAAAATTCCCCCTGTAATGTAAGATGTCTTCTTGTATTTTATTTCTTCCAACACATGAAGATGGCCCTGGAGGACGAGTCTGACATTATATCCTGACAGGAGTTTAACGACTTTCGTCCCATTATTCACAACCATAAAGCTTGAAGGTGCGCTCATGTTGTCTATTTCTATCTGAATATACGATGTGACAAGAGGAATATGAAGAGCCACACAGACCGGTCTCTCAGTTCCTGTTTTGTCCAGGTCATCCTTTAGCCAGTTGAGCTGAATATCATCGATGTAGCCCCTGTAACCTCCGCTTTCTGTCTTTCCAATAGTGTCAAGCAAAATAAAATGCCAGTCCCGGTAATCAAAAGAGCGGTAAGTCGTTCCCTCTCCCAAACGTCTCCTGAACAGATCCTTGCCATAATCAGGATGAGTGGGATCAATAAGACTTTTATCAGACCTGATAATGTCATTATTCCCTAAAACGTTATAGACGGGCATTTCAAGCTTCTTCGTTATGCCTTGAAAAAGGTTAAACATTTTCTCCGCATTTTCGAGAGTTCGAGTGTATCGATTCTCAACCAAGTCTCCCCCCAAAATCACAAATTGGGACTGGGGCCTTAAACCATTGATGGATAAGATAGCCTGATTGAATCCTTCAATGGCCTGTTTATGCGGCATGAGGTGGATATCGGTGGCAAAAACAAATCTGAAGTCTTCACTGCCCTTCCCAGAAAGAACACCTTCTTGGCAGGCTCCGAACCACAGAATTAAGAGTATGAGGACGTACGGGATTACGTGTTTTCTCCGTGGCAAGTTTTTTTTAAGCACCATCATCTCTTCTACGCCGGATTTTAATTCATGTTTTTCAGCGCGCTGCGAGGGGTGTTCTCTAGCTTATGATCCCCTGGATAATCGGAAAAAGAATATCAACTCACGGGTCAAGAGTCAAACAGAATCAAGTAACGCGTTCAAAATTTTCTGGATTATTGAACGACTAAATTGGGTGAGGGCTAAACGGAGGTTTTAAAATGAGCGAACTCGTTGGAAAATTAACCTTTCTCTCTATAGTTATTATTACGGCTATAATCTTTGTGGCTGTGGCTGTTTTTGTTATGTTCTCGATTTTATGTGCTAACGTGGCGCAGATAAAAAAAACGCTCCGCAAAATTCTTGAAGCAACCAACAAAAGAAGAAACAACATCTCTGTGGATTATCTAACGCCAAAAACTTGAGACGGGATGGAACCGCGTCGAATTATTGGAGACTATTCCCAATTACACCACCAATTAAAGACATAGCTTCTGGCGATCCCTACCTGAACAGGATGAATGTGTATGCTCATTTACAGTTCTTTAAATGAGAAATGTCTTGTTTCCTATGAGATTGCCGCACTCCACTCACAATGACGATTTATTCCCCTAGAATGAAAGGGACATGCTCCATTAATTATCCACATCCACCTTATTTTTCAGTGAATTAAAGCAGCTCCTCACGGAGCCAATTCATATCAATCTCACGAAATGGATTAAAACGTCGATCAAATACTCGAGGAATGGGGCGTCTCAGCCAACGAATTTCCAGCTGATCCAGGAAAACCGCCGCGAAATCCCAATCGATGATTTGTGCGAGTCTCTTTAGGTCTTCAAGATGTTTAGCTCCCATTTCATCCAGTTTTACCAGGGAGCGCTTCAATTGAGGGTACAAGACAGCCTTTGGGAGGAACGCAAATTCAGGTGGGCCCGCACGATAACTGAATCCTTCCCAAGAGAGTATCTGCACACGTTCCAACAAAGAAGCCGGAACAGCAAAAGTCAAACCAGCACCAAGCTTAAACTCGATGAAACCATTGTCTAATCTGTACATTGAAATATCCAGAAGGCCCTCGCTCGTCGTGACGTGGTAGAAGTCGGTCTTCGGGGCAAGTATTCGTGTAATACTCGAATCCGTGGCGACTGCCACTTCAGGCAGACGAAGGGCTCGGAGCTTCCCCTCTTCGGAGATGATATGCCTGCGTGCGTGAAACAACGTCTCCACAAGAGAGACATCTATATCATGTCCCGGCTCCCGATAAGGAGTCATTAGAGGAAGAAAGGAAAGAGAGCCTGAGACGAAATAATCTTCAGAGTCTCCGATGATTCGAAAAAGGGACTCAAATAATTTCTTTACGCTCATTCTCTTTTTTGGACATAAAGATAATATTCTACATGAATACATAAAAATGCGGAAAGTTGTTTACGCTCACTAATCCGACAACACTTTTGTCATCGATATTGGAGATAAAAATGTTACTAAAAAACTGAGTTCGTATAGCATCTCCATTTTCTTTCATATTTTGATAAAGGTCCGTTTGGAGTACATCCAGTAGAGAATCAGCCAGATCACCCCAAATCCTGCCAATCCCCTCACAAAATCATCCCAAGGTTGAATGAACCGGAGCAGTCCGCCGACAAATACATCCCCAATCAGGCGAAAATTGAATAACTGTGTCGCCATGTACACAGAAATCGCGTTCATCCCGATCACCTTAAAGCCGAAGGCCCACTTCCGCCAGCCCTTGACATCAAGAATCATGTAAAACAGAGCCAGCAGCCAGACGCAAATTCCGCCAGAAAACAGGACGAATGAACTCGTCCATAAATGCTTGATTACGGGAAAAGCAAAGCCCCATATCCATCCCACTAGGATGCATCCAGCACCAATCCCTGCCAGCCAGGCGACTTTCATCCACTGTGACTTTTTTGAGCGCAGAAGCTGCCCGGATATCCCTCCCAACATGACTGTGGCCCCAAAAGTCAGACTGCTCAGGATCCAGCTGTAATTCGTTCCGTCCTGGAACCGTCCCAGAAGCAACTTGTCCAGATAGATGGCCAGGTTTCCTTCGGGCGTCAAAACTCCCGCCCCATAACCTGGTACCGGCACCCACGCCATCAAAGCCCAGAACACAAGAAGCAGTCCTGACGTTATGCCAATCTGCCACTTGATGTCGAAGTTAAGCATGATAAGCGAGGCAATCAGGTACCCTGCGGCTATAGCCTGAAGCGTGTTGCAGTAGAGGTCAAGTTTCGAGAGGTCGAACTTCAGGAGATTCCCCTGAGCAACAATCCCTAGAAAAAACAAGATCGCAAATCGAATGACAATGTGAATGTAAAGATCTCTCTTGCTGTCTCCTCTTTCCAGCCGTTTGCTGAATGAGAACGGCATCGCTACTCCGACGATAAAAAGAAAGAGCGGCATGATCAAATCCCAGAAATGGAAACCCTCCCATTTCGCATGCCTGAGCTGAGTGCTGATGAACTCTGTCAACGGATTCTTGGATACTGCACACAGTCCCATAAATATCCAATGGCCGCCGATAATCCAGAACATATCAAACCCACGCAGTGCATCAATGGAGAGCAACCTTTGGGCAAAAATGTCAGACTGACCTTGCTTACTCACAGAAGCTTTTCCTTTTCCGAATCAAGTGATGTTCGGGAAGCAGAAAACGATTTTTTTTGGGCTAGAGAGAGAGTCCTCATCTTCATCATAATTCTTTAGAGGATGTTTATCTCTAAAGCTTTTATCACTGGAAAAATTGATAGTCAAATGAAAATAGAGAACATTATTTGAAAATCTTTATCATCAGGTGTGGAGGAAAATGGATACAAAACTTTTAATTTAAATGTCATTGCGAGGAGTGAAACGACGTGGCAATCTCGTAAAATGAAGGGACATCATACTTATGAGATTGCCGCGCTCCGCTGGTAACGAAATAGAATATGTGTGCTGCGTCCGAAGGAAATTGGGGATAGCCCCCAATTCAAGTCATGTTAAATGTCAGGAACGATTCCACCAATCAATAGCTTGCTCTGAGTAAACCTTTTCACTTTTGTATCGTCTTTTAAAGAGAATGGGTTTATTATGGATTAATGAATATATCAAGGGAGGTTTTTATGAAACGCTATAAGCTGGCCTTCATTTTTCTTCTGTCATTTATTTTGCTCACACAGCCCAGCTGCAAGCCACAGGATCTGGGACAAACGCTTGAGAAGGAAATCCCAAAATTAATGGAAATGGCCAATATCCCAGGCATGTCGATAGCTGTGATCCGCGACGGAAAAATCTTTTGGTCAGGTGCCTTTGGACAGCGGAACCGAGAAACAAACGAGCCCGTGGATGAAAACACTATTTTTGAAGCCGCTTCACTCACCAAAACTGTAACAGCCGCTGCAGCATTGAAGCTGGTGGAACGTGGAGAACTGGACCTCGACAAGACTCTCGCGGAATATCTCCCCTATCCAAGACTTGCGGGTGATGAACGATATAAAAAGATTACTGCGAGACACGTCCTGACACACACGACTGGCCTTCCCAACTGGGGAAACAGGCTCATCCGAGAGCCGGGAGAGCTTTACGGTTATTCTGGCGAGGGTTTTCTGTATTTGGGCCGCACGATAGAAAAGATTACAGGTATGTCTCTGGATGAATTCACGAAAAAAGAAATATTCCAACCCTTGGGAATGTCCAGGACCAGTTATGTCTGGAATGACATCTACGCAGAAAACATTTCTGCAGGTCATGACCGCCATGGTTTTGTCAGTCAAAGAGGAAGGTCAAATGAGGCGAACGGAGGCGCAAGCCTGCTGACCACTGCGCTGGATTATGCCACATTCCTCTGTTCCATCATGAATGATCAACTGCTCGAGCCTGAGACCATTGACATGATGCTGACTCCCCACGTCAGAGTGACGAAAAGGGGAGAACCTGAAAATGCATTAGATGAGCATGTTTCATGGGGATTCGGTTGGGGAATCCAATCAGGAAACACAGAAAACGGATTCTGGCATTGGGGAGACAATGGTGAGCTCAGAGCCTTTACAGTTTCGTACAGGGAAAGAAAAGAAGGACTTGCGTTCTTTGCGAATTCCGAGAATCTGTTCCTGATCGCTGAACCACTCATCTCTCTTGTTCTGGACGACACGCAGCATGCATTCAACTGGCTCAATTACAAACGGCTCAGCGATCCTGAATGGGCCGCCATCATGACATTAGAAAAGACTTTTCTTGAAAAAGGGGAAGAAGCTGGCTTGGAGAAAATGGAAGAGGTGAAGAATCAATATCCGAAGTCTCTTGAAATTCAGGATCTCAGCCGCATGGCCCGGTACTTAGCCCTGAGAGAAAAGGTCAATGAGGCTGAGGCAATTCTAAAATGGATTATTGATTCAGACCCGAAATCAGATGTGGCTTGGGCAGGTCTTGCTCGTCTTTATCTTGAAACGGGCCAATACAAAGAATCTCTCGAACCTCTCCAAAAGGCTTTAGGATTGAACCCAGAAAACTCTTCCTTAAAGAGTAGCCTCCCCTGGATTAAGGAAGCTATCCAGGCAGAGGAGCATCCGGTTCTGGTTTCTGAGGCGAAACTGAAAAAATATGCGGGTGACTATGGCCCCCGTCATGTGTATTTCCGCCAAGGCAAGTTGTACTATCAAAGAGATGGAAGAAAGGAATATGAATTACTCCCGCTGACTCAAGATACATTCGCACTCATTGGATACGGGATTTTTCGTCTCCGTTTCGTTCTGGATAAAGACAGAAATGTGACGAAAGTTGTTGGAATATATATTGAAGGCCGTACGGATGAGTCGCTGCGCGATAAAACTACATAAGACGCAATCCCAATAGGACTTCTAAGGTGGTACCTTGGGGAACGTCCCCATTATTCATAGACGAGTATGACTACTCTTCTGTTCTGAGCTCTTCCTTCATTCGTCGAGTTGTCAGCTATCGGTTTGCTGCTCCCATAGCTGATCACTTCCATCCTGTGGAGAGGAATGCTGTACTGATTGTGAAGATAATCCATCACAGCTTCAGCTCTTAATTTTCCGAGAAACACATTCCACGCTTCTTCCCCTGTGTTATCTGTGTGTCCCTGAATTTCAAGATACAAACCCCTATTCTGGGCGATAAGGGTCTGGACAAACTGGTCGAGCATGGCTTTTGCTCCATCGGTAAGGTCAGCTTTATTAAATTCAAACTTTGCCTCATCATTTCTCAGAACCTCTTCAAGGATCAATTTTCCCTGGGCAAATCTTCTCACATCATCAATTTTGCCATCCAATTCAGATTTCTGCTGACTCATTTCAGACTGATTCTGGGTGATGAGTGAACCGAGGGTGGATAGTCGCTCATCATGTTCTTTAAGTCTTTTCTGATTCTCTTCAATGGTACTTTCCATTCCCTCGACTTTTTGATCCAGAGATGCCACCTCTCCCAAGGTCCACTTTTTGGTCGCGCAACCTGTTCCGGAAAGCAAACCAATTACGACTACAGTCGCAACCAGAAATGTGATCTTGTTTTTATTCATCTTCACCTCCATTCTTTATTCACAAATAACCAAATACAGGTTATTGACGATCATCTCCCCCCATTCATAATCTATAATGATAACACAGACCTTTTCTCTGTCAAGTGTACTCATACGATATCTTTTCTTGCGTTTTTAAAAAAACCGATCCTGTCTTTCGCCTTAGTTCTGATTTTACAGTCTCAGTCAGAGAGTTATTTTTCACCGCTGTAATATCCTTCTCTGGTTCTCACTCTATATTTCTTTTTTGAAGTAACGACTTTAATATTCCGGTACTCACTTTCTGGACTTCTATAAGAAGTGTATCCGAGTATATACTGATGACTGATCTCCTTTTTGATCCGGCTCAATGTTTCTTTCAGCTCTTCCGCTTGATTAATAAAAAATGCCTTTCCCCCTGTAGCTAATGAGAATCTCTCAAGAGAAGCAATGATACCAGAAGACGTTAGCTCAGGAGACCTCTTATACTTTTTTAAATACTGTTCACTTAAAGGAATCTTATACCCTATGGTATATATCGGCACATCCACTCTTCTCGCAATCTCTACGGCCTGTTCAGGAGAACTCTGACTGTCATTCTCAATCCCATCCGTGATTAAAAGGAGAGCCCTTTTTTCATTGTTCCCTTTGTTCGCAAATTCCGGGGACACCGCGACAGCATCATTCAAAGCTGTCTGGCCATACGCTTCAGTCTTCTCCAGAACAGCAAGAAAATCATTCTTGCTCTTAGAAAAATTCACAGCCACTTCCACCTCGCCATCCGCAAAAATCAATAATGAGACCTCATCACGACGATCAACAAGGAAAGTTATGAGATATTTGAGAGCTTCCTTGCTTTCTCTCAATTTATCCTGAAGTTCCATGCTCCCGCTGACATCAAGGAGAACCGTTAAACTCAGGGGAGATTCGAAATTGTGGCTAAAATAGGTTATTTTCTTCTCTTCATCGTTCTCATAGATTTGAAAGTCTTCCTCCATGAGGTCATTGATAAACCTTCCTTTTCTGTCTTGAACTGTGACAGCTATAGAAATGGCACTGACTGCCACATTGTGATAAAACTTTTTATCTTGAGTTTCTTGAGGAAAGGATGAGAACAAAGATAGATCGAACACAGCGAGCCAAAGGAAAAGAAGAAAGACTGACAGTGATAAGAGTTTTCTGTGTCTACTTGAAGTGACCGCCGTCATTTTTTGCTTCCTTCACCCATTTATCATTATAACCGATAATGCAAGTAAAATTTGGAATGGATAATAAAGAAAAGCCGACAACTACAATTTCACATAAAAAGATAGCCCTTGGCTCAAATCTTCTCCTCCCTATTTGAATTAGTCGTATGAACAGCACTTAATATGAAGAAAATTGATAAAATTGAGGATTCTCCCCAGTTTTTGTTCCCAATTTTATGTTCCCAATTTTGTTGTTCTTGATATTCAAATAAGAGAGGCCGGGTTCCCTATAATCTCAAATCCCATCAAGTCAATGGTCAGGCAAACAAATGCATCACATTCGATTTCCCCCACCCACATTTAAGACTTGTCCGGTTATCCAGTCAGCCTGCCTGGATGAGAAAAAAATGACGGCATTCGCTATATCCTCTGGTTTGCCGATTCTTTGTAAGGGATAACTCGAGGCAATCGTTTTTTCTATCTCCGGTGTCATCCATCCTGTTTGAACCGCACCTGGCGAAATTACATTGACTGTTATTCCATAAGGTCCTAACTCAACGGCAGCCGCCCGGCTGTAGCTTTCGATAGCATACTTGCTGGCTCCGTAAGAAACATTGGAAGGATGGGCATACGCTCCGTCTGTGCTTATGTTTATAATCCGTCCCCAGCTTGCCTTTCTCTCAATGTGCCGCCGGGCAAACTCTTCAATCATCAGAGCCACTGCCCGCGTATTCACGGCAAAATGGATGTCCAGAGAATCAGCGTTTATGGTGGTCATCGGGTATTCACCCAAAAAGTGCGGTTTTTTTTTCAATTCATCATCAGGAAGAAACGTGTCACATTGATCATGTGCGGCATTATTCACTAATATATCTACGCCTCCAAATTTCTCTTCTGCTCTATCGAATAATTTTGGAATATTATCAGGATCAGACAAATCCGCTTCCCAGGAATCACATTCGCCGCCCGAATCATCTATCTTTTTTATGACATCGTCTGCGGATTGCGTCAGCATCTTGTAATAATAGGCTCTTCCCGTCTCTTTGGCTTTTTTGACCTCTTCTTGACTTATTTGGCCGTACTTTTCAGGCGATAAACGAAGATAATTAAGGAACACTTTAGCTCCTTGTTCGGCAAAAGCCGCCGCTGTGGCTGCACCTATTCCATGATTCGCGCCAGTGACCAACACGTCTTTATCTCTGAGCCCAGTATCAATCATTTGCTCCTCCTTTTTTTCTATTCTAGCAGAAATGAGCGTGGCAATCTTATCTTATTGTCATTGCGAGAGGAATGGGATTCCTAAACCTCGCCCGGAACAGGCTTGGCAATCTCATAAAAAAGTTTTCATTAAAATTTTAGAGAGATTACCACCCTGCGCTGGCAATAACAACTATCTGAGATTGCCACGTTTCTCTCATAATGACATCCAAAAAGTGTTACTGAATGACTGAGCGCGCCAACAGCCCCCTATTATTGGTATCTCAAAGGTTAAGATACGATCCCTTCGTTTTAAGAATTTTTATAATGTTAAATACTCAGATACGACACCTTTATCTTTGCTTTGTTTTCATTTGTCGAAAACAAAAGTGTAGGAATATTTGACCATGATGGTTTGGCAGTTCCGGTATGGAAGGATGGGAAGTTCCCGGAAACGATTGGTGTTGAAGTCATCATTGTAGACCACATAAAGGTCCACACCTTCCCGCGGATTGTACCGGATGCGGAGATTGGCAATGATAGCATTAATGGCGCTGTTGTACTGGACAAAAGCGCTGGCTGAGAATTTCGTGCTCAGCGTGGCCAGGACTCGAGCTCTCACGATGTGAGCGGTAAGTTCCTGGTTTCTGTCGGGAAACACGACCCGGTTGAACTGGTACATGCCAGTGAGGCTGAACTCCGGAGAAATTCCCCAAACAGGCTGCACGTCGACAGAGGCTCTCCATCCATCGTAAAAAGAGCCCACGTCGATGTTGAAATTCGCACTTAAAGCTCTCCCCATCGGGGTACTAAACATGCCTTTTAATCCATAGAAGGTATAGTCTCCTGGCGGTACATCAATATCATCCGTAAACTCAAAGCTCTCCACCAAACCTTCACGGTACATTTTGAAAAAGAACTCCCCTCCGAATCCGGACTTGGTGGCGAAGGCCCAGCCTGGTCCGATCTCCGCCGATTCTATGGAATTATCCTCATTCCTGGTGACAATGAAGCCATCCACTAAGACTTGGTGTTCCAACAATACAGACTTCTCACCGGGACGCCATCCCAGCCAGATGCGGTTTCCCAGTTGTGAATAATCCTCCCTCAACTCAAAACCGATTCCTGGATTATAGTCTCTGCCGGCCCGTGAATAACCAAGATTAAAGCCCAGGCCTTTCCGTGTTCTCCGTTCCCAGGATAACCGGATCCGCGCCGGGTCAAGAGACGCCGGATTGTTTTCTTTGCCGTTTTCAAATGTCTGGGCCCAGTTGAACAGCAGGTAGTCATCCTCAGAAAGCCGGAAGATGCCATCCAGACCATACGCCGCATTATACGAGCCATCCAGGCCAATGCGGGAAGTGATCATGCTTCCTACGTATGAATTGAGATTGAAAACCCGGCGGCGGACGCGGAACACACCGAAATTTTCCGAAGGGAGGCTCTCTTCACCCTCCAAAGGAGCAGTCTGCATATCCAGGAAACCCAGGTCCCAGCCTCCCATGCGGCCCACAAGCCGCGCACCTCCATAAATGCGGACAACTTCTTCTTCATAGAGCCCGATACGCCGGCTGTAAAAAAGCCGGTTGGGCTCTCCATAGTTGAAATCAAACGTGCTGTTTCGCTCCTGGAAAAAAAGTCTTTTCTCTGGGAAGAAAAGAGAGAAGCGCGTTAAATTGACCTGCTGGTCATCCGCTTCCACCTGGGCAAAATCTGTATTTAATGTGAGGTCAAGAGTCAGATGACTGGATAATCCGTATTTGACATCCAATCCCGCTTCGAACTTCGGTTTATCCGAGTATAGATAGGCGGTTTCCGCATCATTCAAGTCATACGCCTGGCCATAGCCGGCCAGCCCGTAGGGAGTTATATAGAGAGGCCTGCGGCTCCGAACTCCTTCGAGCATTATCTCATGAGCACGGGATACTTTCCAGTAACTCCAGAATCCATATTTGGGGTCGATCAGAGGAAACATATCTATTTCGAATTTTCGAGCTATATACCTCCAGACGATCAAGCCCATAGTCACCCGGCCTTCCTGTTCCTGAAACCGGAGGCTGGAGAGAGGAATCCTCATCTCCACAAACCATCCTTGTTCGTTTTGGACAACAGCCACATCCCAGAAAGTATTCCAGCTTATGTTCAGAGGCAGCAGCCCTTCAGCATCATTGTATATAAGAGCGTCCAGACGGAGACCTGTGGGAGTTGTAAAAAAACCCATCCCGTTCTCTTTGTCGTTGAACGTATCGACAATAAGACCAAACCAGTCTGTGTTGCCCTGGAGATAATCCCTCTGTTTGGAAGTGGCCAGGATTTTTGATGGCTCCTGATCATAGAGTCGTCCGGCCAGATAGAGATAATCATCGTCAAAAGCGATCAAGGCCACTGTCTCTTCGGAAGGAGGATCTCCTGTGCTCGGTATCTGCATCACCATTGGCAGTGGATTGATTCCCTTCCAGGCATCTTCATCGCTCAGTCCATCGAGGTTGACAGGGCCATTCACTCGCTGAAGTATCAATCTCTCCTTTTGCTGTTCTGGCAGAGGAGTTTTCTCCTGAGACAAAGAGGCAGAGTTCACCACAATGAATAACAGGCTAAATGCAATAATAACTGAACTTTTGGACATCCACTAACCCTAATTATTCTTATTTTTCTTCTCGTTTTTCGGAATAATATACACAAAAGAATAAAAAAGAGCAAAAAAAAGGAAGCTCGCCCCTTTTATCTGCAAGCTCCTCCTATCTTTCATTTCAAGAACAGCCTGCATCCTTCTAGAAAAAAAGAGGGCTATTTTTTATAGTAAAATGTTAAATGTTAAGACGCAATCCATTATTTTCCCTTATAAGAATACGAGCTCTGCTCCTGCGTCTATAAAAATTTTTTTTATTGGCAAAAATTCAGATTGATTTTTTGAAAAAAAATATTAATACTGATTATGAACACTAATAAAGTTAGGAGTGACAGGCATGGAAAGAAATAAAAGACATTTCAATAAATCTTTAGCCGGACTTTTCACTGCAATAACGCTTATCTTTCTGAACATATCCTTTGCTCATCTCCAGCAGACTGACGTACCTTTTGTCCCGACTCCGGAACAAGTCGTGATGGAAATGCTTAAAATGGCGAATGTCAACAAAAATGATGTTCTCTACGATCTGGGATGCGGGGATGGCCGAATCGTTATCACGGCTGTAAAAAAGTTTGGCTGTCGAGGTGTGGGTATAGATATCGATCCGCAGCGCATCAAGGAAAGCCGAGAAAACGCCAAAAAACAAGGTGTCTCCAACAAGGTCAAATTCCTTCAAGAAAATCTTTTCACGGCCGACATCAGCGAAGCAACTGTTGTGACTCTCTATCTGCTCTCAGAAGTCAACCTCAGACTCCGGCCAAGACTTTTTACGGAACTGGCCCCAGGCACAAGAGTTGTCTCTCATGAATTCAGCATGGGAAAATGGGAGCCCGAAGTCAGCGTTACTGTGAAGACAGGAGAGAAGCCCGTAGTCGATTACTGGGACCAGGACGTAGAAGATTACTGGAATTCACACAACGTGCTTTTTTGGATTATACCGGCGAATGTGTCCGGAACCTGGGAATTAACAATACCTGATATTTCTGTGCCAAAGACGCTGACATTGAAGTTTGATCAAGAGTTTCAGCAGGTGAATGGAAAAGCGTATGAAGGCACGTCCGAGATTCCATTATCCATCGAGGAAGGGAAAATAAAAGGGGATAAGATTCATTTCACTTTGGAGAGAAAATTGAGAGGACGTACACAGAGAATGCACCTCGAAGGGACTATTAAAGATCATACCATGAAAGGCGCTGTGACGATTGAGGGTAATCCAGGAACAAAAGAGATCAAATGGAAAGCCCAACGCGATGAATCAACTATGCGTCCGATCCATATCTCAGATTATTAGATATAAAGTATTTTTAAACCCAGTCATCTGACATCTTTAAAGCAATATTTTGTCGAGTTGTCCAGGTGTCGGGGTCAACACTTAAAAAGCGGGCCAGTTGTGCGGCTCTATCCATTCAATAATTCGTCCTAATTTTAGACATCACTGTGTGCGAACCACTAAAGTAATACTCCGATTTAAAGACTTATCGAATAAGCGGAATTTGGGGACGGCTCCCTTCTCCACTTCTATCCTGGATTGCTTACTGCTTTTGAGTCCATCCACTTAAGAGAGAAAATGACTTTTACAGCCACAGCCGAAAACCAAAGCCATACAAACGGGCCCATATCGACAAGTCCCTGCGTCCCCGGATTATGAGGAAAAGTGTAAACATTAAAAGCTAAACCCAAAAACGCAACAATACAGCCAGGCACTCCGAACATCCACCCCAGCTTCGGATGCTTGAACATGGCCATCCCAAGAAGAAAGACGCTTGTGAAAATGAATATATCCCAGGCAACATCGATCCCCATTTGAACGGAATTGCCCACACTATAAGCACTCCTCCAGGCCTCTTTGGCTATCTCACTGGTTCCTTCCAGAGAAACAGCTCGAAACTCAGGCCGCACTGCCGCCTGCACCGTGCCCATCATCGTGACTGAGGCTCCGGCGATGATCAAAAACAACGTGCCGATTTGAAGCGGGATGGACTTCCTGTAATGCTTGACGAAGTGGTAAAAACCCGGAGCACTCGCACAAAGAAGCGGGCCAAAAGCCCAGAATACCGGATAAGCAATCTTCAGCGGCAAAGATACAGCCACCGAAACACCATAAGAAATGCCCGCGAGAAAGCCGCAGACGAGACCAGTTATGACCCATCGTTTGGCGAACTGCATTGGTTCATCCATAATTCCCTCCTCGATCCAAACTCATTCCTCACTCCTATTTTAAAATATCAGATGTGTCTGTCAACGAGAACTCCGAGGACCCAAAGAAAAATGAGGTCTGTATCCCCTTTTCTGTTTTTCTGTCATTGTGAGAAAAGAGCGGTAGTTTCACTTACCCGTAATTGTGGGAGAAACACCGAAATCCCATATAGCAAAATAATTCCTGATCTATTTCGCAACACGTCATTATGAGCAAAATGCGCCAATCTCACTTATCTTTCATTGCAAGTAAACTCATCTAACTGTCATTGCGAGCGAAGCGCGGCAATCTCGTAGAAAAGACAAAGATTATCCCCTTAACTAAAATATCAAATGCTGAGATGAGACTCCCCTATTCCATCCATTTTTCGGAATGTTAAATGTTAAGACGCGACCCTTTTTGAGTTGACAGGCGGGATGACGGTAAATATTATTTAGCATCAGCGTAGAGCAGGTATGAGATGAATGAATCATTTTATTTTCTGTTAGCGCTCTCTTTCCTGGTTGGCAGCATATGGGTGACTCTCACCTCGATTGCAGCAGAGCGTTTTGGGAGCAAAATCGGAGGACTGATCGGAGGCCTCCCTTCGACCGTCATTGTCTCCTTTTTCTTTATCGGACTCACGCAGTCTCCTCAAACCGCATCGCTTGCCACGAATGTCTTCCCATTAGCCTACAGCGTCACCGGATTATTCCTTGTGTTTTATGCCCTTTTTTCCAAGAAAGGATTTGCATTCTCATTTATCTCTTCGCTTTTAATCTGGTTTTCACTCTCTGCTCTGATCATACTGTTTGACATAAATAATTTTCTCATTTCTTTACTCGCCTATGCGCTCGCCTTTTCAATCTCTTATATCATCCTCGAAAAAAGATTGAAAATCCCGTCAACCGGAAGAATCAAGATGAATTACAGTCCTCTCCAGATCTTCGGAAGAGCAGTTTTCAGCGGGATGATGATCGCCTTTGCAGTCTTCATGAGCAGAGTCGGCGGCCCTATATTTGGGGGGATATTTTCCGCTTTTCCGGCTGTGTTTATCTCTATTTTAATAATCAGCTATAGGTCCAGAGGGATGGATTTTTCCCGAGCGATGACCAAACCCTTGATGACAACCGGCATGCTTTCAATCGTTGCTTACGGGACAGCCGTGAGATTCTTATATCCCAGTTTTGGCCTCATTGCAGGCACAGTGGGAGCATACATAATTTCCCTGGCAGGCGCTTATATATCTTATGTAGTCTTCCAAAAAACTGATATTAAGAACGGATCGGCGTGAGCGCATAAGATAAAAGAGTATCTTTATTTCCTTTACGGAATCATCTCCTGGGCGGAGTCGCCGCATGTCATTACACAAAGGGGAAAAGTAGGTTAAAAGGCAAAAAGGAGCCTCTTGTTTGTGCTTAGTAATTCATTAACATTTTTTGGATGTCATTGCGAGCGAAGCGCGGCAATGGCACTCTTATTCTCAGTATTTTTAAAAAAAGTGTTACCTATTAACTGAGCGCATACACCTATTCCCTTTTATTTGTTTGGAATGAAAGGAATCGTTTTTTTCTGATCTCAGTCAAAAATGTGTTGTGTTTTTTGATAAGTGGAATGCACCTTCTCGACGCTTTTTAAGATCATCTTTTTCTTCCTCGTCTTGACGGCTTCTGCCAAGGCACTCACAGCCTCCTCGAGTTCCTGCACACAATTATTGAACTCGGACTGTTTTGGAGACAAACGACCGGGTAGCTGAACTTGCTTGAGCGGAGGAAGCTTCTCCTGCATGGCCTTCACATCGGCCTGGATCTTTTCCAGGTCATAGTTCGGTACATTGTAATGGTAAAGCTTGTACAGCTCTTGATGAAAGGCCTCCAGTTCGGAGACGACTGGACGGATAGTCCGGACCAAACGCTCGAATCCGGAATGGAAGACTTCAACCTGCTTGAGCATTTCCTCTTTGTTATTAGTCTCCACAGCTCTTTTCAGTTTGTCTAATGCGGATTGAAGAAATTCTTTTCCCTGATCCCAGGCTTCCTGCTTATCACGAAGGATCCCGGGCAACTTGGCTGCATCGAGTTTTGCAGTCAGTGACTCTGCCTGAGGCAAAAGCTCTTTAATCAATTCATAATCTTTCTCTGGAAAGGCACTGTGCCACAGAGGGTAGACCACTTCGTGGAGGTCCATCAATTCAGGGACATTGGCTTTCAACTCTTCCTGAGTGACGTCAGGCCTGGCTTTCTGCTGTTCCTGCAGAGTGTTTTCCCCGATGCAGGGAGAAACAAATAAAAAGTTCGCTGTCAGGAATAAGGCTGATAAAAGAACCGTACGAGATTTCATGATTCCTCCTCAAAATTATTTCTGTGTTGTTCGTTTTAAGGTCAAAAACATATATCACGGCGCAGAGCGTCTGTCAATTCATTCAGAGAGAATGAGAAAACATGTCATCCAATGGATATACTTCACGACCTTTTGATTTTCCTGGAAAACTCAGACGCGACGCCCAAAAATTAATTTTTAAAGGCGTCAAAGATAAAGATATGGCCCCCGTCTTCTACACGTTTTTTTGAATGTAGAATATGAGGATACGACCCTATTATTCCAGTCTTTTGATTATGTGCCAGCCGTATTTGCTCGTTTCAGAATCGTACTCTGCGATCCCTATTCCGCCGACAGAGAGACTGAAACTTACATCTCCGAAAGCCTTCACCATTCGGGAACGGGAATACTCCTTTTTTTCCTTGTCTGGCGGAATATCTATATTCGACATCTTATAAATTCCGGGATACTGGTCATCTGTGTATTCCTTCACTAATGCATCAAAATCTTCGCCTTTCTGGGCCCTTTCGAAGACTTCTCTGGCCAGCGATTCTGCCTCCGCTTGAGTCCGCGTCACACTCTCAGTCGGGATCGATCCTTTAAAAGCGATCAAGACATGCTGGACAGTGACGCGATCAGGTTCTTTCTTGCAGCTTGCGAGCAGGGTGAGCACTGCTGCCAAACTTATGAATACCTTTGACTTCATTTTTTCCTCCTCGTTTTGAAGCCTGGTTCTGGAGAATGAATTTTATAAGATGAGAACACACACTCAAGCCTGGCTGGAAAACCGCCAACCTTTACGACACTGTTCGATAATTGGGGACAATCCCCATTTAATGAAATGTTGAATGCTGAGATGCGATCCCTCTAGACGACCCCTCTAGATCAGTTATCCTCCTGCATGGGATCGCGGCGAACAGAGACCGTTCCCTCATATGTTTTACCATTTACAGTAAGCTTCACAGCGTAGGTCCCTGGCTCAGCCTCAGCCGCTCCGGCTCCCCGTCCAAATCCTCTAAACCGCCTGAAGCCGCCAAAACCGATCGCCTCAAAAGCTTCTCTTTGAATCGCCTGCGCTTCCCTATAAGTAATGCCGGGCTGTTTGAGCTGTTCAAATGCTTTTTCCACTATTTTTTTCTGTTCTTCCTCCACTTCCGGCCTTTGAAGAATTCTATTCATCATATTCTGCATCTGCGCCATGCTCTGTTTCATCTGCTCTGGCGAAGGGTCAAACCGCATATCCCACATCAGACGATTCACTCCGGCTTCCGCATCCTTGAGAGTATAGGTCGTCGTGAGTTTTCCTGTGGCGTCTGTGATCTGGATCTCCACAGGACCGGACGGCTTTTCCTTGAGATAAAAACTAACCGCAGCCCCCTCAGGAGGATTTTCCCCTGCGAAGAAGAGGTTACCTCGTCCATAACCTCCCCGGCTCAAGCTCAGCCAGTGAGTGCCCGAACGTCCGTTTTCAAACAGATACGCCTCCGAGGACAGAACCTTATCCGTGGCTTCCTGGAGAGGCGAGATGTCATCCAGAATCCATATGCCGCGCCCATGAGTCCCCGCAATCAAGTCATTTTCCCGGGGATGGATAAGCAGGTCATGGAAAGCCACTGTCGGCATATTAAGTCTGAGGTCTGTCCAGCTTTTTCCGCCGTCTATGGAGAAGAATACGGCAAACTCCGTCCCGACAAACAAGAGGTTTTTATTCTTCAGGTCTTCGCGGATGACATAGACTGGCCCATTATCCGGTAGGTTCCCAGCGATGTTGGTCCAGGTTTTGCCGTAATCCGTAGTTTTAAACACGAACGGTTCAAAAACATCGCTCCGGTGTCCGTCGAAGGTCAGATAGCAGGTGCTTTCATCGAAACGAGAAGCCTCGACACGGCTGACCCAAATTTCTTTGGGAACATCCGGGACGTTTTTCCGCACATTTGTCCAAGTCCCGCCGCTGTCTCGGGTCAACTGGACATTGCCGTCATCCGTACCCACCCATATGAGGCCGGGTGTAATCGGGGATTCAGAAATAGTGATGATGGTGCAGTGCGTTTCTGCTCCTGTCTGGTCGAGGGTGATGCCTCCAGTGGGCTTGCTGTGTTTATCCGGATCGTTAGTGGTCAGGTCAGGGCTGATGATCATCCAGTTATCGCCGCGGTTGACCGATTTAAAAAGATGGTCTCCGCCGAAATAAATCGTACTTGGATTGTGCGGGGAAATAAGAATAGGAGAGCTCCAGTTGAAACGAAAGGGAGACCGCTGGCGAAACTGCATCTGCGGCTGCTGCTCGGGTTGCCGGGCTTCTTTCTTGCTGGGCGGAGGCACGTGCTCCTTCCAGTTGTATGTATTCTGCTGCGATGGTCTGATCCGGGCTGAATCCCGAGTCTCCACATTCACTCGCATTATATTCCCACCCTGGCTTTCGCAGTAGGCAATGCGCCAGTCAGTGGGGTCATTCTGAGTGTGAAACCCATCCCCACCTCCGAGGTTGAACCAGAAATCGGTCAGGATCATTCCTTCCCGGCTCATACTGGGACCACACCATGTGCCGTTATCCTGCAGTCCGCCGTAGACATAGTAAGGATCGCGCATATCTGCGCTGACCGCATAGAACTGTGTCATGCAGAGGTTATCGAAAAAAATCCAGGTTTCGCCATGGTCATGGGTGATGGAGGCGCCCCCATCCTGTCCAACATAAAAGCGGTTCTTGTTGGTCGGGTCGAGCCACATGGTGTGAAAATCAGGATGAAGCCCTCTGATGGTCTCAAAAGTCTTGCCCCCATCTTTGGAATACTGCATGCTGGTGGCCAGATAATAGACGAGCATGTCATCAAAGGGATTGATGTAGATATGGCTGTAGTAGAACGGACGGACATTTGTCCTGTTCATGAACATCCACGATCCCCCACCGTCTTCGGACCTGTAAATTCCGGTTCCGAGTTTTTCCATGTCGGTGAATTCAGGATTAGGTTTCTGCTGTCCACCTTCCCGGATCGAGCTCTCAGGCTGATATTCGTGCTCGACCACAGCCATCAGGATTTCCGGATTGCTGCGGGATATAGCCAGGCCGATTTTTCCCAGGTCCCCGGAGGGAAGACCTTTTTTCAGTTTCTTCCAGGTTTCTCCGCCATCCGTGGTCTTAAAAATTCCGCCGTTCGGTCCCCCGGAATCAAAACGCCAGGGTTGACGCAACCGCTGCCAGAAGCTGACATAGAGAATGTCCGGATTCTCCGGGTGTATGACGAGGTCGATGGCGCCGGTTTTTCCGTCATCCGGCAGCCCTTTGGTAAGTTTCTGCCAGGTCTTTCCACCGTCTTCGGTCTTAAACAGACCGCGGTCCCCTGAATAGCCCCACGTATGGCCGGTCGCCGCCGCATAAACGATATCGGGATCGGTTGGATGGGTAATGATCTTACCAATTGTCTGCGTGGTTTCCAGGCCCATCCGGGTGAACGTCTTGCCTCCGTCCGTGGATTTATAGATCCCGTCACCCCAGGCAATGCTGTTCCTGGGACATTCCTCCCCTGTTCCCACCCAGATGATATCCGGGTCTTTCTGGAAGAACGCCACATCGCCGATGGACGCTGAGCCGTATTTGTCAAAAATCGGCTCCCAAGTCGTCCCTGCGTTCACAGATTTCCAGACGCCTCCGGAAGCAGCCGCCACAAGCACCTGAGTGAAGTCGCTCTCCAGAGCTTCAAAGTCCGAAATGCGTCCGACCATGTTGGCTGGCCCGACATTGCGCCACTTGAAGTCCTTGATCAGGTTTTCTTCCGGACTCTGAGAAAAGATTATGCGAGTCACACCGAGAATAAGACAGAATAAAAGTAATGCCCGAAACGCTTTCTTAAAATACGGATTCATCCCTTACCTCCTGGTTTGGATTGAGAATGAGCTGAAGCACTCTTCAAACATGCGATGAGCGTTTTGTTGCGCATGGCCATAAGCCAATTTTCTAAACATGCGTAGCGCACACGTTCAGAAATGTGAGATGCCATTATATACAAAATAATGTATTCTTCAAACGAAATTTTAGGTGAGCCAGAATCAACTTTTTCTTTGTCTTCGCCTTTTCTTAAGCCACACGATCAATATGATGATGACAATTACCAGAAGGAGAACTCCCCCGCCCATCAGAGCAAAACGGTTCACGAATTTTTTGGCCATCTCCGGAGCGCTCTGAGAGGGAGTGAAATTCATGGGCTCATAGTGAAACTTTGAATCATCCACAATCCCCTCTAGATAGAAGGATTCCGCAAGATGCCGAAAAGCATCCGCCTGGATATTCCTCACATCGCTGCTGTGGCCCATTTCTGAGAGGATAACAAGATTTCCGTTCTTCAGATGAGGCAGCAGTTCATCCCTTGCGTGTTCAGCAGGAGTCGAGAAATCAATGTTTCCATTGACCATCAGTGTTTCCACATCCGAGTCCTGTAATTTTCGGTATTCCTCCGGAATAGGTTTAATCGGCCATCCTCCATATTTCAGGCCTCCCAGTATTTTTGACATGGGTGAGCCCAGGATCGAATCCGGCGGCATCATTTCCTTCTCATAATCCCGTGTTGGATCATAATCAGCACTTAATGCTTTAGACGCATTGTCTCCCCAATTGAGTGCAGTCGGCATCATTCTGTCGTAAAAAAACGAGAGAAAGGCCAGGCCGCTGTAATCTCCATTCTCAGCCGCAATGAAGGCGTCAAACAGCTGTGCCGCCGTGTCCCTATGGTACAAGAACATAAACATTCCAGAACGGATCTTATCAGGATCAGCTCTGAAAATGAGCCATTTCTGGGGAAGGCTGGCGAGCACATTTTGGATTGTTTTAATTAAATCCGGAGTGCGCGATAAGGCATCAGGATCTTTTTTCCAAAGTTCGCCATAATATCTCAGCTGTTCATCCACCTTCTCAGGCTCCCAAATAAAATGCCCCGGGGGATTGACGCTGATCATCAGAGACCGGTGAATGCTCGCTGGATATCTCAGGCCATAGATGTACGCGACGCGCGTTCCATAACTGACGCTGTAGAGATTTATCTTTTCAAATCCCATGCTTTTCCGTACCTCCTCTGTATCATCGATGACATCCACCATTGTATATCTGTCGATATCCGTCCCTTCTTCCTTTATCCTCTGGAAAGCGGCATAATACGCCCTTCCCAGCCTTTCAATGTTCTCATGGGCAAGTGGGTATTCTTTCACTTTCATGGCTTTGGCCACCTCAGGACAATCGAGAGAAACAGACCCATCCACACCGCGGTATCCAACCATGACCACATCATGATTCTCCAGGAGCCAGGCTGGAGGAGACGCCCAGATATTGGTCTGTCCTGGCCCCCCAGCAAGCAGGAGGACAGGTTCAGAAGGATTCTCTCCTGTGGCATGAATCTTGATAACGGGCAGATGAATCAACCGGGAATCGGGGTTATCCCTGTTCTCTAAAACTGTTAAAGTCCCAAAGTCCGCTTTGTACTGTTTTTCCTTCACATCAAGCACCCCGGGTTTCCAGGTTATATCCCCTGCCGGCTTTTCAGAAACTTCTTGTAAGGATGGGAAAGGAGATTCTTCAACCCTGGAACAGGAAAAAATGAGTAAAAGAAAGATAGACAAAAAAAGCCATGGTCTAAATATTCTCATGATTTTCACTTCCAGATGTTTTAGGAAGAACATATCACACACTTAAATAAAGTTTCAAATCTCGAGAAACTTAAGCAAATTAAGATTTTTTTATTACTTAATAGTTTTTTCACTTGACAGTATGTACAATTGTGCATATAATATACAAGTGAAATTTGAGTGGGATAGTAAGAAAGCTATTTCCAATCTTAAAAAGCATGGAGTCAATTTTGCAGATGCTGTGACTGTGTTAGAGGACGAAAGGGCCATCACAATAGCTGACGACTTTCCTCATGAAGAACGTTCCATCACCATTGGGATGGACTCTTCCGGCCGAATTCTTGTAGTTGCCCATACTTGGCGCGAAACTCGGTTACGGATTATTTCTGCGAGGAAAGCTACAACCAATGAAATAATGCAATATAAAGGATAGCTCAATGAAAAAAGAATACGATTTTCGGAAAGGGAAAAGAGGCCCGGTCATAAAAATGCCTAAAGGAAAAATACGCATCACTATCCGAATAGACAATGATATCATCGACTGGTTCCGCCAACAGGTACACGAGGCAGGAGGTGGAAATTATCAGACGCTGATCAATACAGTTCTAAGAGAATACATGAGTTCAAAAAGAGAATCGCTCGAGGAAACCCTTCGACATGTTATTCGTGAAGAATTATCAGCCTACGGTAAAAAATCCAAGCCGTGACACAGAAATCTGTCTAGCCGAATATCAGTCCTTGCCAGAAACTAGGGATTATCCCTAATTTTACTGTCCCTAATTTTTCATTAATTTTTCCAATTGACTTTATACCGCTTCACAAATTGATACCCTTCCTCATCTTCTTCTATGGAGTATATCTTCCCCTTCTTCAACACTCGTGGTCTGAAATTGAAAGGAATTCTGGCAATGTATTTTCCCTCATTATCAAAAATATCAAAAAAGTATCCTTCACCATTATCCGGCCTCTCCCAGGTGCGAACATAAATCCGCTCTTCATCATCCACAGCCAGGTATCTGATTACGTTAAACATATAATTTTCATTACCCTGGATTTCGCCGATTTTCAAGTCTTCTTCTACGGAGAAAACCTCATTTCCATACATCGGCTCTCTCGGGTTTTTAACAACAATGATTCCATCTACCTCTTCAATAGTCCCTTTCCATCCGTTGCTTTGTTTTCCGCAGGAAACAAGAAGAATGACAGCGGAACAAAATAAAGCGATTGAGACGATATTGATTTTGTTTTTCATCTAAATTCCCTTGCTGTTTCTTTCACGATTCTACCACCTTCAGAGAAAGAAAAACAAGGAGTCTGCTCTTCTATTTTCTGAAATAAGTAATATTTTGATATTACTGATTTTTTTAAAAAAAGACTTGACTTTCAGCTTCTAATGTTATATATTTCTAACATAATGTTAGGAAATTATCACATATGGAGGTTAAAATGAAGAGCTCATGGCTCAAATACCTGGGATTTTTAGGAATGCTCGGTGTCCTCGGAATATTCACAGATAACATCGGATTTTATGGATTCTTCGGCTTTTTCGGCTTCTTCATCTACAGCAAGGTCATTAAGGACGAACGGCTGGAGGCCAACATCAACAAAGCCGCGCGGAATGCTTTTGTTGTTGCCGTACCGATTTTCGTCATCGCCACAGTCATCGCAGGTATCATGAAGGATCTCTCTGTTTACAGCTATGCATTCATCGTGCTTTTTATACTGCAGCTTTTGACGTTTTCCTTTTCGTTAAAGTTTTATGAAAAAGAACTGAGGGAAGAGTGATGTCTTTCAGGACACGGATCAAGGAATTCAGGGCAAAACACGACCTGACTCAAGAAGACCTGGCGAAACGAGTCAAAATCAGGAGGGAGACTGTCATCTATCTTGAAAAGGGAAAATACAACCCATCCCTCAGACTGGCTCACGATGTGGCCAAAGCTTTGAACGCATCCATCGACGAGCTTTTTATCTTTGACGATGAAAAATAAGAAAGGCATAAGAGCGTTTTTTTAGGATGTGAAATCAACATTTCTCACTGAA
>Ga0180438_10002433_pt1 | contig 30388 bp, 28 predicted proteins | sample SS_ome_12_FD_132455 | JGI IMG/M metagenome (GOLD analysis project Ga0180438, IMG submission 132455) | Hypersaline lake sediment archaeal communities from the Salton Sea, California, USA - SS_3_D_2 metaG | ecosystem: Environmental > Aquatic > Non-marine Saline and Alkaline > Hypersaline >...
CAGCTGCTGGAGGAGCGGGCAGCCTACGACAAGCAGATGGAGGAGTTCAAGAAGGAGATCGAGCATCTGTGGGACGTGGTGGAGATTGTGTATCAGGACAACAAGTCGATGTGGAAGGTGAACGACTTTGATGACATTGCGAAGAAGGCGAAGAACAAGATCAGGCGGCGGATCAAGGCGGTGAGCGGGGACCCGCTGTACGAGGACATGAAGAAGACGTGGAACGAGATTCTGCACATCAAGGCGGGGGAGACGGATGTGGAGAAGCTGAACCGCACCTACATCTACGAGAAGACGCTGATGAAGGAGATGATCAGGCGCACGCGGGAGAAGGTGCAGAAGATCTACGGGTTTCAGAACCCGAAGATACGGGTGCTGCTGGACGAGCGGACGGATTTTCTGCGTCGGGAGTTTGAGAAGTTTGACTACATGATCAATCCCTACCACATTCAGCCTGGGCTGATACTGGACATTGACATTGCGTCGATCAAGCGCAAGCAGTTCACGCTGAAGGGGATGTCCAATGTGCTGAACGAGTTTCTGCACGGGGTATCGAAGGGGTTTCAGGATGCGGCGTTTGCATCGTTCCGGAGGCGGCGGTCGACGATTCGTCAGGACATTGACCAGAGCTTTGCGGCGACACTGCCGGAGGAGGAGGACGTGAGGGCTACGGTTCCCGAGCATGTCCCCTATTCTGCATCGCTGGTGGAGGAGGACAGGGCAAGACGCGGTGGATCCGCCGGTTCACGGGTGAAGGGGAAGGCAGATGTCACCCCCAGAAGGAAAAAGTCGAATCTCGACGATCTGAAAGAACTGTGATAGATGGAAAACCAACTCAATGTACTTTCAAGCAGAGCAGGTTTCAATACTGCTCTGCGTCATTTTAAATCAGTCTCTTCCTACATTTCCGACGTGCAGGAAGGGGGAAATCTGGCCGATCTCATAAACGAATCCATAGGGGAAAAAGAGATCGACCGCTTTCAGGTAAAATCGATTCTGAACGCACTGCTGGTCGATAAGTTCGGCTACAGGTATAGGTCTCACAACCTGGAGAACTCCATAGAGAATGCTGCGGGTGTGCTGAACGCGGTCTCGAAGTGGGGAAACATTCAACTCGTTGTCTCCTACTTCCATCCACAAGCGGGGCTATCCGTAATAAACCCGAAAAATAATGCCTCCTGGGACAGCATCCTGCCTCTCACAAAGGATGAGCTCATCGTCATCTATTCCGGTGGCTTCGAAGATGCGTTGGACGCGAAAACACTGGAGTCATCGATCGACGATTTCCTGCTTCTGCTCTACGGAAACAAGGTCAAACCCAAAGAAAAATATATGGGCAGAAGAGTTGAGGAAGAGGAGGTAGAACAGAGGATAGCTCCTGTACAGGCACCCAAGAGGAGAATGACTCCTCGGTATTCAGTACAGGTCACCAACGAACTCTTCCACAATGGAAACGTGGAAGCCTGGAAGAAGATCGTTGAAAGCTACAGGACCACGTATTCTGATCTCGATGTTCTCATATGGTACGAGAATGAGCGAATCAACGACATCAACGCCCTATTCAAATGGGGAAAGGTGAAGCATGGAGGGCTCATATTCTTCAGTGTGGTGGGAGAAAACATTACTGATGTTTCCAAGCTCCAGCGATACCTCTTCGAAGGGGCGAGCCCCAGGTTCGAGGTGTTTCTGCGAGGTGGAATCGGGAGAGTGCTTGATCTTTTCTGAGCATGAAAGAGGGAATCTGGTATCAGAGTTATTCATACCAGTGAAAAGATCTGGTCAATACGTCAAGCTCGATCGGCAGCAACAAGAGTATAGAGGTCTTGAGAAAGGGTCTTTTCCCATTTGAGCGATGGGGAAATACCCTTTTCTTTGATTCTGCAGTCATAGCATCAGAGAGGAATCGTGAAGAGCACTGAAGAGCACTAAGGAAGAGCAGGGTAAAAATATGAAAAGATACTATTCTTTCAGCAGTACCGAACACATAGAGGACAAAGATGCGCTGGATCTCATCGGGATCAGAGGAAAAAGGGCAATGGAGCTTGCGACCCTCGGCGCGCCCATACTCCCGGGTTTCATGCTTCCCAACGAAACAATAAACAGCCTGATACAAAAGCCTTCGGAAGCAAAAAAATTTCTCATAGAGCCCCTCGGAAAGATGGAGCGAGTCCTTGGGAAGCGTTTCAACGATGAAAAAAACCCGATGCTCGTTAAGGTGGTCGAGAGTCCTCAGCTCAACATGATCACCGCGTTCTCCATCCACAACATCGGACTCTGTGAAAAGACCATCGGGGGATTCTCGACCTTTGTCGGGGAAGAGTTTGCATATCATGAATACAGAAACGTCATCATCAAGCTCATTGAGCTGGAACGCAAGTGCGACATCGATGGGGAAAGGAATAAAAAACTTGAAGCCTTCGGGAAAAGCCTCAAGGCATCGAAAAAACAGAACAAGATTCGAGAGCTCATAGAGGAAAACAAAGCCCTATTCCCTGTTGAAATATTTTCCAACGCCTATGATCAACTTCTTTATATGATCGAACGCTTCGGGACATTCTTCAAAGCAAGTTCATCAAACATCGACTCTGCAATCCTCATACAGGCAATGACATTCGGTAACTACGGGGAGGAGAGTTACTTCGGCAGTTATTATACGAGAAACATCATAACAGGTGAAAATGAGATTAGCGGTAAATACTTTCTCAATGCCTTTGACGCCACCGAAACTGCTGGGAAACCCATTACACGGATCGAAAAAACCTTTCTCACAGATCTGAAAAGAATTGCAGTGGAAATGGAGAAGCTCTTCAAGGAAGTCCGCCAGATTCGATTCACTGTTGAGAATGGAAGACTTTGGATCATCGATCAAGTTCCTGTGCCGAATAAATCGACACAGTCGGAAATCAAGACTCTGCTGGACCTTCATGCCCAGAAAGCGGTGGATGATGCTTACGTGATCAACACCATCAAGCCGGGACGCCTCTCGGAAATCCTTCACTCGGTCATCGATCTTGAAAGCGCCACCAAGATCCCAAAGATGGATGGAGGCATCGCGGGAGCTGTGGGATCTGCAATCGGACGGGTCTACTTCTCGACTGAGAAGCTTATCAAGGCATACAGAAGGGCAGCCCAGACAAACCAGGACTCGAACTTCATACTTGCCATGCCTGCCACTTTTGCGGAAGACGTAAAAGCAATTGAAGTTGCAAAGGGTGTGCTTTCCTCCGAAGGAGGATACGCTTCCCATGCGCCTGTCGTTGCCAGGAGCCTTGGAAAGGTGTCTCTTGTGTACCCGGAGATAAAGTTCGGCGCAGAAACCATGAAAATCGGAAATAAAACCGTCAAGGAAGGCGACTACCTCAGCCTCAATGTTCCCTACTATGATATTCCATCAATATATTTCGGAAAAGTAAACCTTATCGAGCCCTCGCCTGAGGGAAGCGGGCTTCTGGAGTTACTTGAACTTGTACAGAAGCACATCGGCGATTTCGATGTGCATGCAAATGCAGATCAGCCGAAGGACGCACAGCTCGCGAAACTTTTCAAGGCGGCAGGCATAGGGCTGTGCCGCACTGAGCACATGTTCTTCCACGAAAAGAGAATAAACACCTTCAGGTCGATGATCATTGCGGGTGAGAAGCGTGAACGGGTGGCAGCGCTTGAAGAGCTCAAGAAAATGCAGGTGGCTGATTTCTACAAGCTCTTTAAAATAATGGAAGGTCTGCCCGTCACAATACGTCTCCTTGACGCTCCACTTCACGAGTTTCTCCCGCACACAAAGGAGAGTATGGCTCAGTTCGTCAAATTCATGAGAGCGCGACACCCCAAGCTCGATGAGAGTGAAATTCGACTCCGCTGCGACATGCTGAAAGAGTTCAATCCGATGCTCGGGCACAGAGGAATCCGGGTCGCCATCTCCTATCCTGAAATTTACAACATGCAGACCCGCGCCATTTTTGAGGCCGCGTACAGTCTCAAAAAGGAGGGAGTGGAGGTGAAACCGGAGATCATGATCCCCATCGTCATGAGCGCGATCGAGCTCAAGACAATCAGAAATGGCAAGAAAATAGAAGGCGCGGCAATTACCGGAATAAAGGACATAGAGAAAGAAGTAAGGGAGAGCTTTAAAACAGACCCTGTGGAATACAAGGTCGGAACGATGATCGAGCTCCCTGCAGCCGCTCTCTCTGCAGACAAGATAGCCCAGTATGCGGATTTTTTCAGCTTCGGCACCAACGATCTCACCCAGACGACGAATGGTATCTCCAGGGACGATTTCAACTCGTTCTTTTCCGATTATAACGAGTTCGACCTGCTCGAGCAGAATCCCTTCAAGGTGCTCGGCGAGCAGGTGAAAGAGCTCATCCTGCTTGCTGCAGAGAGAGGCAGGCTCACGAGACCGGACATCATACTTGGTCTGTGCGGTGAGCACGGAGCAGAACCCGATAATATTCCCTTTGTGCGAAGTGCAGGGCTCAACTATGTTTCCTGCTCACCCTACGGGATACCAATTGCAAAGCTTGCCATCGCCCAGTACAACCTTCAGTCTCAACAGTGATGAGGCTCAGTACCGCATGCTTTTCAGCAGCTGTATCACCCTGGTGAACATCTCGATCAGGTAGATTTTGAGGATTGCTTCAGGCACCCAGCTGCTCTGAGGGTACCGGGCGATAACGATGAGGAACTCTTCATAGCTCAGGCTGATTTTCTGGTAGAAACTGCCACTTCGGATGCGTATCAGTCTGTCCCCAAAGAAGGCATCCTTTATCGCGTAGTCAAGGGCGCTGCTTCCATTCGAGTAGTGCCTGTAAGCCTTGTGCTCGATTTCTATCCCCGAAGGCACGAAGTATTTATGGATGAGCATATTCTGAAGGAATGCCTTCGAGAAATCGATGAACTGGTCGAGATTCTCTCTCTGTGCATTGAATAATGCGATTGCTTTCAGATCAGTGAGGCTCTTTATACCCCGCTCGATCTGCCGTAAAGACTCCCTGAAGCGAAATTTCCGCACCCCCTCCTTTCGGAGATGTACATTTTCAAGTCCGTAATCGTAGTACAGCTCTATCGCCTGTAGCACGCTGTGTACAGCGTGGCTGAACCTTGCAGTATAGGGAACAGGTGAGCTTTTTTTCGCGCCTTGCTCGGGCTCCCCCTGAGACGTGAAAAACTTCAGCGCGGTTTCATAGGCGAGGTTCAATTTCGTCATCTTTCCATGAGCCCAGCTTTCCTTTCCCTGATTAAAATCAGGATGGTACTTTTTCGCGAGCCTGCGGAAGGTGGAATTCAAATCACCGGTCGTGGAGGAGGCTGTCAGTCCGAGAAACTCGAGGGCATTCTCTATCTCCATATCAGAAGTATGGGTTTTCTTTCACTCACTGTCAAATAAAACTTTTTCTCCGAAAAATTGGATAACCCTGTCCAGTTCACCTATAATTTTATAAACAAAGCGAGAAAAGGAGAAACCCATGGCAGTAGTGAAGGAGCTTTTCAAAGCGTACTACAAGAGCCAACTACCTGACACCGGCGGGTATATAATAAGCTCATTTTTTGATCCTCATTCCTCCTACTCAAGATATGAAGTAACTGTCTACAACAATGTGAAAGACATCTACACATCCGAAGATGGGCTTACCTTTCAGGCTGACGGGAAAAAACTCTTCGTGCTGGTAGAACCTGCCAACTACCCTCAGAAACATACAGAGCCTTCCAACAGAGATGACGCACACAGGATCCCCTACCGGTTTAAAGAAGTGGAAACCGTCATCTCAAAACGTCAGGACAGAATCATGATCGGGAAAAATCCCATCATCACCTATACCTGCTTCACCATTCTCAAACCGGAGGGCCACAATTTCGCCCTGATTTTTTATGATACCCAAGACGCAATCGAGGTCATCGAAAAGTTCTTTGCAGATTCCATCTGGAAAGACGCAAACGTACCCAAAGTCGATGCAGAGAAGTGCGCGCGAATCATTAAGGGGCTATTCAGCGACTTCGTTGAATACAAGATTGCCTGATCGTGGCATACTACCGGCGCAATCCGTGCTGGCATCATCCATACCGGTGCCCTCCATTGTTGCGGTGAGCTTCAGTTCCGGCACGCATGTCAGATATTTTTCATGGTAAGCATTCTGATATGATTCTTGAGGTCATTGATCTGTTTCTGTTGGGCACTGATGACGGTAAGCAGATCTCCCACGTTGATCTCTTCCTCTGAACTTCTTGAAGATTCAATTTCCTGGTAGTCGTTCACCGCCTCGATCTGTGTGAGCTCGAAGGAGTCCTTGTAATAGTCGAGATCAAGAGGCATGATAGGAAATTTTTCCGACTGGATCATCTTGAGAGCGATCCTCTCGATGTCCCGGGACGCAACAGAACCCTCTGCAAATTTTATGAGGGGAATACCCTCATCGAGAGATTGGTTCACCGTGTCATCAAAATAAATCATTCCCATGCACTCCACATGCACACCCAGGCCGCTTAAGATAAGGTCCTTCAGCTTCAGGGCCATTTCCAGATCTTCGGGGCTTTTGGCCATATTCACGATGATTTTGGGTTGAAGAACAGAGAGATATTTGTCTATCTTTTCCCCCACTCTTCTGTCGATGCGCCTGATCTTTTTGAGGATCTCAGAAAAATCCATGCCGCTCCCCGGCTTTTTCTCCTTCATCACTGATTTGAGATATCTCGACACCTCTCTGTGGGAGGAAAAGGCCCGTTGAATGAATCTGAACACCACATTTCGCATGAACCCATAGGTATTGAGGATTGAAGAAGTCTGGCTGCTGGTAACTATGAAGCCGGAGTTGGAAATGAGAAAAAAGTCTGTAACAGCGTTGTTGCTTCCCGGACCAAGATCGAGTATGATATAGTCTTCTGTGAGCTTCAGAATATTGTCGAGAATCCTTTTCTTTTGAGAAAACTGGAGATCGGCAATACCCGGTACGAGCACATCCCCAGGTATGTACTTTAAATTGTCGTAGGGCGTTTCATGAAGGATGTCTTTCAATGCACCTCTCCGACTGGAGAGGAAATTTCCGATTCCCATGCGGGTATTTCTCATCCCCAGCACAGTGTGCAGGTTTGATCCTCCAAGATCCAGATCAATGGCCACTGTGTCTTTGCCATGCTTCGCGAGCGCCAGGGCGAGGTTGGCTGAGACGAGCGTCTTTCCCACGCCCCCCTTTCCCCCTGCGACCGGAATAATCTTTCTGCTCGCATTCTCATTGATTACCATAACACCCCTTTCCTCAGACTATAACATACTGGGAAAAGATGTATAATTCAAAGAAAATTCCCTGAAGGAGAAAATTCGAATTGACATGCAGCCCCAATCTTATAATATCCTAATTACCTTAAAAAAAAGGGAGTTTGCGATAGATGAAACTCATCAGGCTGTGTATGATCGGGGGCTTCCTTCTCCTGCTCCTTTTATCCTGCACGAGTCTTGAGAAGCGGACGCTGCATGAACCACGGGACAGTGTTGCGCAGGAATACTATGCAAGTGCGCTCAGAGAGCTGGAGAAAAATAATATCTCCCGGGCTCTCATGATGCTCTCCGCGGCGCAGAGCAGAAGCCCGCGGGATTCAGGCATTCGAAGCATGTTGAACCAGGTACTTTCGAAACTCGAACCTGAGATCATCTACAGGCATGAGGTGATCAAAAAGGGGAGAGGGCTTGCGAGTCCCCTCCAGTACATCCTCCGCTACAGAGCCGAAGGTGGGAAGATTCCGGTCTCCGACATTCCGGTATATTTTTTATTTCGAGAAGGATCGGGTCTGCTCACCGGAGAAGCGCTCACCGATGATCTTGGAATCGCAAAGTGCTACGTTGAAGAGATCAGGGATTTCTCAAGCCTGCTCATCGTCGAAGCAAGGGTCATTCTGGATTTCCCTGGCGGGAGGATGGAACCTGACTCACTGGTAAGAACGTATGTGTTCAGGGATGTATCTGTACTCGATCTTTCGCACCTCATCCTCCTCCACCTGGAAGGAGCACACTTTTCATTTCAGTCTGACCCGTGCACCGATTGTGTCCGGCCGTTTCACCAAAACGGTTTCTCTGACGTGAGATGCGCACTCAGCGACAGCAGTTCCATCTTCGAGGATGCCTTCAAGATGGAACAGTCTGCACTGAAGATTCTGAAAAACCAGCACAGAGCAAATATCCTCGTTTTGCTCAAACTCACGCCTCAATTTATGGAGCAGCAATCTGCAGATTTTTATCTTTACAGGGCTCTGGCCCAAATAAAAATCATTGACACTGACACATTTTCACTGCAGTTTGAGGACAGCAGTACGGAAAAGGGGGCTGGCAGGACGGCGCAGGAAGCGGAAGAACATTCCTTTACACGGTCGATCGAAGACCTGAGTCTGAAAGTAGAACAATATCTGAAGCTCATTAGGAGGAGAAATGGAATTTAAAAGAAAGGTTAGTCCCTCACTTCTCGCAGCGGATTATGGAAGTCTCGGAGATGCTGCCCAGACAGCTGAATCGGGCGGCGCAGCATCGCTGCACGTTGACTACATGGACGGGCACTATGCGCCGAATCTGAGTTTCGGTTTCGATCTGATTCCCGCGCTGCAGAAACGTGTAAAAATACCGCTTGTTGCACATTTGATGATCTCCAATACAGAGGAAAGGCTTGCAGATTTCATAAAACTTAAACCCGACTACATTATCATCCAGGAGGACACGGTGGGCAACCCGGGCGTGGTCCTGAATACCATCAGGGATGCAGGCATAAAAAACGGCTTTGCTTTGAAGCCTGACAGGCCCGTCTCCCTCTTTTCTGAACTGCTCCATACAATCGACTTTCTACTCATTCTCGGAGTGTTTCCGGGATTTGGAGGACAGAAGTTCATGAAAGAAACCCTTTCAAAAATGAGAGAAGCTCACCAGTACCGGTTGAAGCACAATCTTTCCTACGACATTGCAGTCGATGGAGGAGTAAACATGGAAACCGCACCGGAAATAATCCATACCGGCGCAAATGTGCTTGTCGCGGGAACCGCGATCTACGGTAAACCAAACATACAGCAGGCGATCGAGGACTTCCTTGCGCTGTGATACATAGACGAGGACTTTTATGAAGGCGGGAGACTACCGCGAGCGGTTCTATCGGGCGTGGGCACAGGCAAAAGACCTGTACACTTTCCGAATCAGCTGCGGAGAAACTGACCTCCAGATATCTGCTCTCCCGCCGGGTCGGCTTGGGGAGACGTGGACTCTGAAACTCGAGAACACAGCCCAGGAGCTCGTCCGCAAATACAGAACCCAGATCCTCAAGACCATCAAAAGATTTCCTGAGTTTCTCACCTCGCTTCAGCCCCTTGCACTCCACACGGAGTTTGAAATCACCGACAGAATGCTTGAAATGTCTTCTCTCGCAGGCGTTGGTCCAATGGCCGCAGTTGCCGGGGCAATTGCAGAGTTTGTCGGTCACGATCTTCTCAGCATCGCTGATGAGATCATCGTCGAGAATGGTGGCGATCTTTTCATCCGGAGCATGAGAGAAAGAGCAGTCCTCATCTACGCAGGAGAAGATTCACCCTATAAAAATAAGCTCCTGCTGAGGGTCAGAGGGAGGGATTTGCCCCTGGGAATCGCGAGCTCCTCCGGACGTATCGGACATTCCCTCAGCCTCGGGAACACGGATGTGGCGCTCATCACGGCGTGCTCTGCAATTACCGCCGATGCCTTCGCCACAGCAATCGGAAACCTTGTAAAACACGCGGATGACATCCCTCAGGCCATGGAGTTTGCAGCCCGGTGCAAGGAGATCGAAGGAGGGCTCATTCTGATCGGAAGCAAGCTCGGCATATGGGGTGAAATAGAGCTCCTCGAATAAGCAACCCTGTCCCTGAAAAGGGGCCACTTCAATCCATCAGGTATACATCCTCAGTGGATCAGACGCTCTTCGTCCCCTATCTTTTGCAGGACCCGTATCCTGTTGCTCAGGTTATTCCCTCTCACGATGAACAGCTCCTCTTGCTCGCTTTCGAAGTATATCTCAAAGGAGAGAAGCATTCCCGTTGGGGTAAAGGGGAGCATAACTTTCCCCTCCCGCACCTCATCCCCGGGAATCATCCGCACGCTTCTGACACTGAGGCGCTGGGGGATTGAAGCGGAAGCAAGATACCTGTCTCTCACTATTCCTTCCGGATTCCCCTCCTCAGAAACCGTAAAAAAGTATCGCCTTTCATCCATATCAAAATTAAAAAAGTAGACTGTCTTTTCGAGAATGGCCTTGTCACTCAGATAGATAAGGGAATTTTGAAGCCGGAGAAGAAAGTTCTTCGTTTTCGCAGGATTCGAAACCGAGATAAAACGAGGCGTCACGATGAAGAAGAGTATGGAAAGAATCGCAAGCACAATGAGGAGCTCCAGAAGCGTGAAGGATGGGAAACCCCGTGTCTTTCTGTTCACTCCTTTTTGTTTCATGGAGGCATGGCTACCAGACGAAACCGTGCCTGAAGCAGTAATGGAGTCAGTCCCAGTTTGTGATATCCGCGTCGTAGCCCTCGCCCCCCTCTTCTCCATTCTTTCCAAGGGAAAAGAGATCGAAGTCTTGATTGTGCATACCCGGAGAGACATACACGTACTCGTTTCCCCAGGGATCGACGGGTAGTTTCTTTTTATTCAGATACCCACCTTCTTTCCACCCCTCCGGAATCTCACCAGTGTCCGGTTTTTCGATAAGAGCGCTGAGCCCCTGTTCTGTGGTTGGATACATCCCATTGTCCAGGTAATAGAGCTCAAGTGCCTGCTCCATGTTGGATATTTCTATTTTTGCCTTTGTGACCTTCGCATCCTCAGGCCTTTTTGTGATCCTGGGAACAACGAAAGCTGCGAGAATTCCAAGAATAACAATGACAACCATGAGCTCGATCAGGGTAAAGGCTTCGAGTTTCACATTTCTCCTGTAAAACCTTCCCAATCGATCTATGAAGTCGCGAAGCACGCACTGCTTTTGTTTTCCCATTTCAATTGCTCCATGTGTGAATATATCTAAGCATATCACCTTTTTTGTGAAAAAACAAATTCATATCTCCCCGAAAAGGGTGCAACGGTTCCTGCACCCTCAATCATTCTGATACAATCAGACATTCTCAGATATCGTCTTGCTCATGAATTGATTGAAATCTTCCCTGTATTACACTACATTATATTCTCATCTCTCACAGAGTTTCCATTCCGGGGTCGGGGTATTTTGAAAAAAGTTCAGGACTTTTACTTTAAAAAGGCAAAAAAGGAACACTTTGCCGCCCGTTCAGTGTACAAGCTTCAGGAGATCGACAGAAAATACAGGCTCGTGAAACCCGGTATGCATATTCTTGACATCGGCTGTACACCTGGATCCTGGAGCCAGTACCTGTTGAAAAAAATCGGGGGCGGAAGAGTGGTCGGTGTCGACATCAGGGAAGACGTTCGGGTATCCGACCCGCGCTTCACCTTCTTCAGGGCCGACCTCATGCAGATGGATGGAGGATTCCTGGACGAACATGCGAACGCATTTGACCTGATAGTCTCCGACGCGGCCCCGAGCACCTCGGGCAACAAGTTCATCGACAGTCAGGCCTCCCTTGCCATGGTACAGAGTGTCTTCAGGAACGCCGAAACGCTGCTCAAACCCGACGGTTCTGTAGTAGCGAAGATATTCCAGGGGGAAGATGTGCACTCCTTCGTCCAGGATCTGAAAAATCGATTCGGAAAAATTCACCTCTTCAAACCGACTAGCTCGCGAAAGGAGAGCAAAGAGCTGTTTATTATTGCACTGCGCAGGAGGGATGGGAATGATTCGAAACACTAAGCTCATCACGGCGTCCTCTTTCACATCCATGTTTTTTCTCGGCGTCGGTGCCGCGATCATTGGTGCTGCAGCGCGGAATATCGGGCTCAACCCATTCCAGATCGGCCTCTTGATCACTGTCCAGAACATCGGTTTCATGTTCTCTGTGATCATCTCCGGCGCGCTCTCCGATACGCACGAAAAACCACGGCTGCTTTTTTTCGGCAGTCTGATTCTTGCAGCCTCCTTCTTCACGTACTACGCGGGCAGCTCTTTCCCGCTGAACCTCATCATCATGTTTTTTATCGGTGTGGGAATCGGCTCCTATGAAGGCGTCACAGATGCAATGCTTCTTGACATCCACAAGGAAAGGGAGAGCCTGTTTATCAATGTAAACCATTTTTTCGTCACCTTCGGATCACTCATGATCACCCTTTACCTGGTGTTCCTTCAGATGAACTGGAGAAAATCAATGGTGCAGTCCGCCACCGCAGTGTTCCTCCTCGCCCTGGTTTTCGCGTTCACAAAGCTTCCAGCAGAGACATCAGGGGTAGAAACACTTTCCCGCAGGCTCGGCTTCCTGACAAAGCAGAAGATCGTCTGGCTGCTCTTTATCGCAACAATCTGCACGGTTGGCTTCGAGATGGGATCTATCGGCATCCTCACAACCTATCTGATGGAGGTGCGGGCATTTAACCAGGTGACCTCGAAAATCGGACTCATCGTATTTCTTACCGGCGTTGGAAGCGGGAGGATACTGGTGGGAATATTCACGAAAAAGGAGCAGATCCTCAGTAACATCATGCTCCTCTTTGCACTGTCCACGGTTTTCGGAAGCTGTACCTACTTCATCGCTGCTGGGAGCCTTACTTATGTATTCATATATCTGAGCGGAATGGCCGCTTCTTCACTTCTCCCGCTCATCATCACCCTGGCAGGAGTCACCTACAAAGACATGGCTGGAACCGTGCTGGGGGTAATCAAGTTCGCCATCGCAATCGGTGGAATCCTGATACCATTCCTGTTCTCCGTGCTTTCCAAATACGCATCCCTGAGGGTGGCTCTCGGTCTTTTCCCGGCGATCGTCTTTCTGAGCTTTCTCATGCTCTTTTTCGCCCGTAAAAGCTTCAAGATTGAGGAACCTGGGAAATTTTCTTTAAGAAAAATTTCCTAAGGAGTATGACTCTATGGCTTCAGAAGGAGCACAATTCCTCTGTATAGACGCGGGAACGACCCGTTTCAAAGCGGCGGTCGTTTCCCAGACCGGTGAGATTCTCGGCAGAAGCGACCACCTTTATGCTCCAGGGGAAGGTTTTTTCCACGAATACAGGATAGGAGAGTTCGAAGGTGCTCTGAAACAGACACTGAGAATCCTTTCGTCAGAAGTCGATCCAGCACGCATTACGGCCTGCGGAATCACCGGACACGGTCCAACACTCATTCCTGTCGGACGCGACAGGAAACCTCTCTACACCGGTGTGGGGTATCTGGATGAACGGGTAAAAAAATACATTCAAAGACTCGCGGAAAGACAGACGGACAGGATCACCTCCACCATGTACATTCCCATCGCGCTTTTCTTCAGAGAGGAGTTTCCCGCGATCTATGAAAGAACAGAAAAGTTCCTGCAGTCCTTCGATTACCTCGCATTTCTTCTCACAGGAATATACACAGCATCTTCATCACAGAGCGGAATCAAACCCTGGGACGAAAAATCTCTCGAGCAGTCCGGTCTGAATGCGGAAAAATTTCCTCCAGTCGTCTATATGGGCGCGGGTATCGGGAACGTCACCAAAGGCGCGGCGAAAGCGTTTGGAATTCCCGCGGGAATCCCTGTCTTTGCGGTGGGAGTTGATTTTGCCGCTGCGCTGGTGGGAACAGACACCATGGCAAAGGGCAAAAGCTGTGAGCGTTCAGGATCATCAGGTGGCATCAATCTCTGCTGGGACGCTCACATCAAGGACAACCGCATCCTCAGCTACGAGCACTTTATGCCCGAACTGTGGAATCTCGCAGGAATCACCACCACCTGGGGAAAGGCGCTGGACTGGATCCACAGGGTTCTGGGTATCAAGGAGACCATATTTCCCGAACGAAAAACAGCAGCTGAGGAAATCATCTTTTTCCCCTATCTGAAAGGAGAGAGAACACCACTCTGGAACCCCTATGCAAAGGGAACCTTTTACGGTCTTACGACCGAGCACACGAGGGAAGACATTCTCTTCTCCGTGTACCTGGGGATTGCTCTGAGCCTCAGGGACTGTATGCAGATCATCGAAGACCAGGGGGGCAAATTTCTCTCTCCGGTGGTGGCAACCGGTTGGGGGGCCAAGGAAGACAGGTTCATCCAGCTGAAGTCTGATGTAACCGGGAAATCTTTTTCAAAGATACAGACCGAGGATGCGGAGCTCCTCGGTATTGCGAGTGTTCTCGCAGTATCCTCGGGGCTTGCCAAAAGCCTTCCGCAGGCTGCCGGGGCAATAATCAGGGAGAAAAAACGGTTTCACCCGAACGAAAAAACTTTCGATCACTACACGACCATCTTCAACACGTACAAAGAGCTGCAGCAGAAGCTCTACGTTTCCTCCTGACAGAATAAACTATTTGACACTGGGGGGTGAAAAATTTATATTTCGGTTTTGATTTGAACTCTTTTTATCCTCTCACATCAAGGGGAATTTCAGAGATGAAGAAGTTCAGCATGGTTGTCCTCGCAAAACAAGTGCCTGACACGAAAAACATCACAGGCCAGGCGATGAAGGATGATGGCACGGTAAACAGGGCAGCCCTTCCCGCGGTGTTCAATCCAGAAGATCTCAACGCACTGGAAATGGCTCTCCAAATAAAGGAGCAGTTCGGTGGGACTGTATCAGTTATATCCATGGGACCCCCCTCTGCGATGGCAGTGCTGAAGGAATCGCTCTACAGGGGTGCTGATTCCGTGTACCTTCTGAGTGACCGCAAGCTCGCGGGGTCAGACACGCTTGCAACATCCTTTGCGCTGAAGCAGGCGATACAGTCGAAAATTCCTGATTTTGATATCGTTCTGTGCGGCAGGCAGGCAATCGACGGCGATACCGCCCAGGTGGGACCGCAAACTGCTGAGAAGCTGGGCGTCCCCCAGCTCACCTGCGTGGAACGCATCGAGCATCTTGACGAGAGCACGATCAAAGTCAGAAGGCAGATAGAAAACGGCTCTGAAATCGTGGAGGCAGATCTTCCCGTGCTACTTACCGTGACCAATACGGCAAATGATCCCCGTCCCTTCATCGCAAAGAAACTCCTGAAGTATCGGAAGGCCGCCTGTGACTTCGATCTTCCCACACTGCTGACACGGTATCCACAATTCAAGAACGCGGATCAGCTCAGGGAGCATCTGAGAAGCAAGGGGCTGCATGTCCAGATGTGGGGTATCGAAGATATTCAGGCCGACCAGGAGAGCGTTGGTTTTGCAGGCTCGCCGACCATGGTGAAAAAGATCGAGTCGATCACCCTTACCGGCCGGGGATTCAAAGCAATCGAACCGAACGAGCATGGAATCAAAGAGTTCGTCGCCGAGCTCATCGAAGACCATACATGGTGAGCCCGCGTCCGCGTTCGTGCTGAACTTTCAGCAATATTCTCGGTAGACAGGAACACCATTTTCACACAAGGACATTGAAACGATGCATACCAATGGAGAAGTCTGGGTTTTTGCCGAACAGGAATGGGACTCGCTCCAGGAGATCGGCATAGAGCTCCTCTCAAAGGGGCGGGAGCTCGCCGATGCGCTCGGGGTGAAGCTCGCATCTGTACTACTGGGTTCGAATGTCCGGAAACACACAGATATACTCTTTCAGCACGGAGCTGACAAGGTATATGTCTGCGACAGCCCGACCCTCGAATACTACGATACGGTCAAGTATGCAAAGGCCTGTGGAGACCTCATAAAAAAGTATCACCCCCAGGTTGTGCTTTACGGCGCTTCCATTCGGGGAAGGGACCTCGCACCGAGAATCGCCTCATCTCTGAAAGTGGGGCTCACTGCAGACTGCACCGACCTGCAGATTGGCAATTTCAAAAGCCCTGGCGGGGAGGAGTATAAAAACATACTCTATCAGATACGGCCTGCCTTCGGTGGAAACATCATCGCAACGATCGTCACTCCCACAAAAAGGCCGCAGATGGCCACGGTGCGGGAGGGTGTCATGCCGATTCCACCGATCCAGGATGGACGAAAAGGCGAGGTCATAATCGAGAACCCCCAACTCCAAAACCTCAGGAATATCACTCGTATTCTCAAACGTGAAAAGACCGAGAAGAGGGTGAACCTCAAAGCAGCGCAGACCATCGTTTCCGGCGGATACGGGGTGGGATCAAGGGAAAACTTCAAGCTCATCTACGACCTTGCGTCGGCTCTCGGCGCAGAGGTGGGTGCGAGCAGGGCTGCGGTGGACGCGGGGTTCATTAGCAAGGACCATCAGGTCGGCCAGACAGGAACGACAGTACGTCCAAAGCTCTACATCGCCTGCGGCATCTCCGGGTCAGTCCAGCACAGGGCCGGGATGGAACAGTCGGCGAAAATCGTCGCAATCAACAATGACCCCGATGCGCCGATATTCAGTATCGCCCATTATGGCATTATCGGTGACCTCAACGAGGTGATTCCCTTGCTCATCGACGACATCAAAAAAAGGCGGGTGGACTAATATGGAGAACTTCTTCACCGAGAACAGAGACATACAGCTCATCTTCGACAATACAGACCTCACCGAAATAACAGACCTGAAAGAGGGCGACTACTCCGATGCACTGGAGTACGATTACGCCTTCACGGATGTACAGGATGCCAAGGCAGGGTACAGGGAGGTGCTTACGCTGATCGGTGAGATCTGTGCGAAAACCATCGCGCCGCTTGCACCCGAGGTGGATGAGGAAGGATGCCATTTCGACTCAGGTCGGGTGACCTATCCGAAAGGCATACAGAAGGACATGGAGGTACTGAAAAGGTCGAACCTCATGGGGTTCACTCTCCCCAGAAAGTACGGAGGGCTGAACTTTCCCTCCTTCGTCTATTCTGTTGCCATTGAAATGGTCTCCCAGGCGGATGCGAGTCTCATGAACATCTTCGGTCTCCAGGATATCGGGGAAACGATAAACGATTTTGCAGATGAGGAGCTCAAGACCAGGTATCTTCCCCTTTTCACCAGCGGGCAGGTAACAGGGGCCATGGCGCTCACAGAACCGGACGCGGGGAGCGACCTTCAGGCAGTACAGCTCAAGGCCATCTATGACGAATCAAACTCAAGCTGGCATCTGAACGGTGTGAAGCGGTTTATCACGAACGGCTGTGGGGATGTGCTCCTGGTGCTTGCACGGAGCGAACCAGGCACAAAGGACGGACGCGGGCTCTCCATGTTCGTCTGTGAGAAGGACGAGTCCCTCGTCGTCCGGAGGATAGAGAACAAGCTCGGTATCCACGGCTCCCCCACCTGCGAGCTCCAGTTCAACAACACAAGGGCGTACCTGATCGGCAAACGGAGGATGGGGCTCATACGCTACGTCATGTCGCTCATGAACGGTGCCAGGATCGGGGTTTCCGCCCAGGGTGTGGGCATCGCTCAGGCAGCCTACCTGGAAGGGCTCGAGTATGCGAAGGCCAGGGAGCAGTTCGGAACCCCAATCGTGAAAATGCCCCTCGTCTACGACATGCTCCTGAATGCCAGGGTCAACGTGGAGGCCGCCCGAATCCTCCTGTACGACACTTCCAGAGTCGTTGATCTGAGAAATGGGTACGGGAAAAAACTCGAGCAGAGCGAATCTCCCACGAAAGAGCTCAGGGAAACCGCAAAATACTACAGCTCCCTTGCAGCATTCCTCACGCCCATATCAAAATACATCTCCACAGAATACGCCAACAAAGTGGCCTACGACATGCTTCAGGTGCACGGCGGTACCGGATACATGAAGGATTTCAACATCGAGCGGCACTACAGGGATGCACGCATCACCAACATCTACGAGGGAACCACGCAGCTCCAGTTCGTCGCTGCGATTGGCGGGGTAATCACCCAGGTAATGGAACCCGAGTTCGACAAGATGGAGGCCGCGCTTACAGAAAGCTTCCAGAAGCCATACCTCAAGGAGCTCAGGGCAAAGCGTGACCTCCTGAACAGGGTAATCCAGTATATAAAGGCAAAAAACGATCATCAATACCAGTCCTACTACTCCGGGCGGATAGTCGACATGGCCGCCAAGATCTACACCTCCTATCTCTTCCTGAAGTACGCGCCCTTCTCAGATGAAAAGAAGAAGACACAGGACATCTACTTCGAGCGTGAGATGCCTGAGATAGAGAAAAATTTCCAGATGGTAACGAGCGGCAGCCGCGGAGCGATCGACCAGGCACAAGACCTGCTGCTTCAGGAAATCACCTGATCAGAGAATAGTGGGTGAAGAGAGAAAAAGTAATATCGCTTCTTGGTAAAGAACCGATCATTCAATAATTGATATCGAGAGGAGTTTTATAAATCGAGATTCACCACCATACGTAAAAAAAATCGCGAAAAGCTCCCGATTTGCCCGTGAAAGATCCGTGAATGCTCTTACTGCCGAAAAACAACAGCACTTTTGTAAATATACAACCCGTAATAGAGCATTCTGTCAAGAAGAATAAAAATGTGGAGTTACCAGGGCATTTCTGAAAATATGAACAGGTATACTTCACCCTTGGATATTTCTTTTTTCATTGATGTGGAAGTGAGGTTCAGGAGACTTTTGTTGTTCTCTTATCGAATGGCGGCGCATGGTTACTTTTCAGACATTCCAAGATCTTTCTCAATTCCTGCGGATTGGTGACGACCGCAATCACTTTCATCTCATGGCCACATTTTTCATAAATCACGTATGATCGAAAATATGATATTTGAAACTTCTTCGAAGAGGTTCCTGTCATATTTGAAATAGGGTCGAAGCAGTTTGGGGAGGGTAAATACAAACTGGCGATGAGGGAGCCTCAAGAGCACGTTTTCTGAAAGGTGTTCCGAAAAAAGCAGGAGTCTTTTCTGGTTACAGCTTGGACAAAGATACCAGCTCTTGCAGGCCTCTTTGAGCGAAGCGACAAATGAACAAAAATATTGATGTCCGCAGTGAGTATTGGTACACTTAATCCGTGCGATACCTTTTGAGTAGTCCCCACATTCAATAAATTTTTCAACCGATTCTTTAAGCGCCTTTTTCTGAGGGTACACGATCTGTCGTTGCTCTCGCTAAAGAATGTGAGGTGTAAACATACACAATAATCCGACATGAATCCATACAGAAGATGAGAATTCGTGCCCGAATCTCTGGGTGGGATCAAGAGGACTCGGGCCCTGGTTCTGCCAGTTCACATGCCCTGCCCTTGAGGTTGAAGAACAGTTTCAGGATTTTTTTCATCTTTTCTGAGTAGAACTTCTCGGCCAGCCTTTTACCCGCCACCCGGAAATTGATTTCGCCGAGGGTGGGAAAGGGGTGCACCGACGAGGCAAGGGTCGAGAGCTTCACCCCGCCGTTCATCGCCGCGACCCACTCACCGATCAGGGTACCCGCCTCAGGACCGAATATCTGCACGCCGATGGGCCGGTCTTTTTCGTTCACGAGCAGCTTCACGTGCCCGGTCATGTGCCCCTCTGCCACGCTCCTGTCGTTGTTCTTGAACTCCTCCTTCCACACCGTGTAGGCGAGGCCTGCATCTCGGGCTCGCTTCTCGTTCATGCCGATACTCGCAAGCTCGGGTTCTGTGTACGTGCACCAGGGAAGATAGGTATAGTCCGTCTTTTTCGGCATGTGACCAATCGCGTTCACCGTGACGATCGAGCCCTCGTACCCGCTCGCATGGGTGAAGAGGTATCCGCCTATCACGTCGCCCGCGCCGTAGATGTGCTTGTGGTTGGTTCGGAGCCTCCCATCGACCTTGATACCTCTGCGGCCGATCTCCACACCGATCTGCTCGAGTCCGAGCCCTGCAATATTCGGCACACGTCCCGACGACACCAGTATCGTCTCGCAGGACAGTGTTTTCTTTGAGCCGTCCTGGAGCACGACCTCGACCTCTCGATGGGTTCCCCTGTCCCGAACCCTCTCGACTGACGCATTCATGAGGAACTTGACTCCTTCGTCGGAAAGCACCTTCATGACTCCATCAGCCATGTCTTTGTCTTCCTTGTTCAGGATCTGATCGGCCTTGTCCACCACCGTGACATCGGTTCCAAAACGGTTGAAGGACTGCCCCATTTCGATACCGATAGGACCACCACCAATGATCACCATGGAACCGGGGAGCTTGTCGAGGTAGAAGATCTCCTTGTTGGTAATGTAGGGCGTCTTGTCGAGCCCCTCGATCGGGGGAACGAAGGGCGAGGAGCCTGTTGCAATGAGCCATTTTCTGGCAGCGTAGCTCGTTCCGTTGAGCCGAACGGTGCGCTCGTCGACGAAAGAGGGTTCGCCGAACTCGACCTGCGTTCCGAGACCGCAGAACCGTTCGACCGAGTCGTGTTTCTGCAGATGGGCGATGACGCTCAAAATACGTTCTCGAATCTTCTTGAAATCCACCGGCGGCGGATCGACCGCACCCAGCCCCAGGGTTTCTGCCGTCTTCATTGTGTGATACACACGTGCAGAGCGGATGAGCGTCTTACTCGGCACGCACCCGAAGTGCAGACAATCCCCCCCGAGCACCTCTTCCCGCTCAATGAGCAGGGTCCTGGCACCGAGCTGCGACGAAACGGACGCGGCGGTGAGCCCGGCTGAACCACCTCCTATAATGCCGAAATCGTAATCGTATGAAGCCATGCTGTCTCCTCCATCTGTTGATCTTTTATCCCTTCAGGGAGCCCCCCTGGAAACCCCTTCGTCTCAGACTTTCCTTCAGCCGCTCGTACTCGCGACACAATCTCACCGACCGTTTCCTGAATGCGGTATCCTGAGCGAGCTCCTCGAGATCATCCCAGGTATCGATATCGCGCATTTGAGGACCCACACCGACTCTGAGCCCGCACTTTTTCGCCCGCTCGAGGGTGAGTGAGAGCACAGAACCGCTGCTCCAGGGGATATCCTCGAACAGCCTCCTTGACAGCCCACGTATAGAGCACCCGATCAGGTAATACCCTCCGTCTGCCGCAGGACCGATTACCGTGTCACAGCTGTCGAGAAGCTCGAGATAGCTCTGGAGGAGCTTCTCACTGACCTGTGGAATGTCAGTTCCGATCAACAGAGCCCGTGAGGCGTCATGCTCCAGCACCTCTTCGAGGGCATTGTACATACGCACTCCCAGGTCCCCGCCGCGCTGCCTTCTGAGCTCGAATCCCTGGAGATCGGTATAGGTCTCATGCTCGCTCGCCGAAGACGGGGCCTCGTAGAACAGCACCTGCGTTGCTATTGGGCGAAGGTTGTCTGCGAGGTCCCCGATCATCGCACGGTACAGTCTGAGAGCCGACTCGTCGCCTGTGTGCTGCGCAACTCTGGTCTTCACGCGCCCCTTCACCGGGGGCCTGAAAAAAACTATGACCCGATAAGTTTCCATGCCACGATTGAACGTCTGAGCGATTCAGGCGCTCTCCGCTGCTTCCTCTTTGTCGGATTGCTTCTTTGCCTTCAACTTCTTGTAAATCACCGGTACGATGCTCAGTACGGCGAGAAGCAGGAATGCGAAGATGAGATTCTTGGGTACACCGGGCTCCGCTCCCAGCTTGGCCACTGCATAGCCCGAATAAGCGTAGGCGAAGGAACCGGGTATAATACCCACCGACGTGGTCCAAAGAAAAGTCAGGGGCTTCACCTTTGTCACACCGGCGAACAGGTTGATGAGGAAGAACGGGAAAATGGGTATGAGCCTCAGGGTGATCAGATAGTTCGTTCCGTTTTCCTCCATTTCCCTGTTGAACTTCGCAAGCTTCTCCCCGTACTTCTTCTGGACCATCTCCCCGATGAAAAACCGTGCTGCTATGAATATGATGAAGGCCCCGATCGTTGCGCCGATGTTGATGTACAGGGTTGCAAGGACTGCTCCAAAGAAAAATCCACCGAGTATCGAAAGTATGGATGCCCCCGGTATTGAAAGGGCAACCGCACCGATGTACACGAAGATGTAGATGATCGAGTAGAGTCTTTCCCGCTGCTCCACCCGTGCGAGCAGGGCATCCCTGTTCTGAAATACACGCTGAAGGTTTAGATAGGACTTAATCGGCGAACCATTTATCGAGCCGAAGTTTACAACCAGTACGATTGCTGCCACCACAACGATCAGTATGATGATCCTCACCAGGTATTTTTTCTGCATGACGAAAATCCTCTCTTTGGACGAAAGCTAATACAAACGATAACGGTGGTCATGGGCATGTCAACGGCTGTTTTACCAATAGTATCTTTTTTTATAGAGTAATGCCGGGGTCAAGATGTGTGTGGCCTGTAATACCCGATGAGTCGATCAGGAGAAACCCCGATCCTGAACAGGGTGTATATCATCCAGTTTCTGACTGTTCCCCGTACCGCGCCCTCATCCCGCCATCTCCGGTCAGAGGTACAGGTTTTTTCTCTGAGAATGTGAATCGGTATTCCCCGTTTTCTGAGCTCGAGCGCGAGCGCCACATCCTCCATGAGGGGTATTTCCTGAAAGCCCCCCAATGAAAAAAAGGCGTCTCTCCGCATGAAGAGGGCCTGATCTCCGTAGGGAATCCGGGTGATTTTCGAGCGAAGATTTGCAAGGCGCTCACCGAGCTTCAGAAAACCGCGGGATGAGTCGATGCCCAACGAGAAGGCTCCTGCGGCAAACCTGCGCAGCGCATCCTCGACGAGGCTGAGGGCGTTGTGGGGAATCCGGGTGTCTACATGGAGAAATATGAGCATCTCCGCCCTGGCCTCTGCAGCCCCTCTGTTCTGCTGAACACCTCTTCCCGTCGGCGACTGTACCTTCTTCAGGGTAAAGGTGAAGGACTGGTCCTCTATGGCCGACACCGTTGATCCTCCATCCCCATCGGCCACGATGACCTCTGCCTCACGAATCCGCTGCAGGCTGTTGACCTGGGCGAGACACCGGTTGATGAGCCCCTGCTCTCTGTATACGGGAACCACAATGGAGAAACGGGGAGCTCCGGCGCCTGATAGCAATTCCCTCCGGTTCTGATCCCCCTGGCCTATCGTCATGTCGTCATGCCCCACCGGTGATACGCGTGTTCCAGCACACGATCGATGGTGAAGAAGAGCGAGATGGGTATCACCATGAATATGATCGTGAGAAGAGACGCAATCGAGCGCTCCGATGAGTTGAGAAAGGGAAACAGATACCCCGTGTAGGATGGGACCGTGCCGCCACCTATGAGAAAGACGAGAAAGTACTCAGAGAAGGCGACCAGAAACACGACGGTGCTTCCAGCCACGATGGAAGGAAGCAGAAGGGGTATATCGACACGAAACACCCGCATCAACAGCGATGCACCCAGATTTCGGGCACAGAGATCGTACTCAGCCCCGTAGGCAAGAAAACCGGCAACCAGAGAACGGAGCATGTAGGGATAGCTGAAGATGGTGAGCACCGCCACGATACCGATCAGCCTGTCCGCCGCGCCTATCTTGATGAAGAAGTAGTGAATACCTACGGAAAAAGTGATCGCCGGCACGAGAGCAGGGGCGAGGGCCAGGCTTTCCAGAATTCTCTTTCCCCTGAACTCCACACGGGCAAACACCGATGCGGGGAGGAGACACATGCAGAAGGTGCAGAGCACGGTGATAAGGGAGTACTGGAATGAGGAAAGCAGGCTCAGCGATAACTTCGCCCGCTGTGACGCCACGTAACGGAGGCTGTCCAGCCGCAGCGCTGTGGGCCACAGGTCCGGGTACCTCCACCCTGGAGAAAGCGCGTAGAAGAATAGCACGACCAGGGGAAATACGAAAAGCGCGATCAGAAGTATGGAGAGTACTATGTTCTTCGTCATATCTTTCGGAATCGAATGTCTATTCGTTGGGCGATTCTCGAGTACAGATAGATGAAAACGAGACTGAAAGCGAACATGACCACGAGAATGGCCATGGCCTGGGGCCGATTGATGAGATCGCGCTTGAAGTACAGGTTGTACACCTGAATACTGAGCATCGAAGGATGGCTTTCACCGATCATGAAGGGTATGTCAAAGGCCCCGAAGCTGTAGAGAAAGAGTATGATGAATGAGGTGTTGATCACGGGAAGTAGGAAGGGCAGCACGATCCTGAAAAAGGTCGTACGCTTCGTCGCTCCGAGCATCCGTGCCGTCTCTATCTGCCGGTGATCGTACTTCTTCAACATGAAAGTCACGAGGAGCATAACAAAGGGCGTTTCCTTGTACACATAGGCGAGAATGATTCCCAATCCATTCCCGCCGAACAGGATTGCCGGAAAATCGGATGAGCTCTCTATCATTCCCAGGTGATTCAGCACCGAGGACACATAACCGGTTCTGGCGAAGAACATGAGAACGATAAAGGCAACGGCGATGTGGGGCAGTATCAGAGGTACCTTCGACACCACGGAAAGCTTCTGCATGCCTGGGGGCAACCGCCAGATCACATAGGACAGGAACGTGCCAAGGACAACAGATAAAACGGCTGAGACGAATGCACAGTACAGAGAAAAACCCAGATTCACGTAAAACCATGAGCCTCTGAACAGTGCGGCGTAGGAGGAGAAGAGCCTCCCCTCAAAGGGTATGGGCATGAACAGGCCGAGGGACTGCAGTATGGTGAGAAAAACCCCAGTGGTGAATATCACCGTGAAGGGAACGAGAAGGGGTGAAAGTTTCAGTAAAATGACGGACCTGGAGGTCATGGCTGCTTTCTGAGAACCTCCTCCTCCCAACCCGCCTCGAGGGCCTCCAGGTAGGGGGAGGGAATCTCCGCTACCGCGTATTTCGAGAGCACATCAAGCCCGAGGACGGCCTCGCCGAGGACGATTGACTCGAAGACCGCGCGTTCCTCTTCGCTGAGACGACCCATGTCAAGCACCGTGAAGTCGCCCCAGTTTTCGGGATCGTTCTTAAAAGCCTGGGCTTCCACGGAGAGGAGTAGATTCGCAGTCACCAGTGCCCCCGCCTTGTTCGGGGCGTTGAAGGGGATTGCAACGAAATGTGTGTTGTAAATCGATCCGTCCTTCATGACGAAGCTTCGTACCGTATCGGGGTACAGACCGCTGAGTATGCTGTTCTGAGCATGGGCCTGATGATAGGTCATGTTCAGGTCGACCTCACCCCTGGCAAAGAGGGTGTCGAGCGTAGCCACATCCTTCGGGTATGATTTTCCCTCCTGCCAGAGATAGGGTTTCATCCTGTTGAGATAATCCCATAACCTGACGACATTCAGCTCGAAGAGAGACTGATCAAACCCGTGCATGTACTGCTCGTGGCCGCCCGTCACCGCGTAGAGGGCTTGCCGTATGAACGCTGAGCCCGTGAAATCGGGTGGTTGCGGGTAGATGAATCGACCCGGATTTTTTTCGACCCAATCCAGGAGCTTCTTGAAGGTGTCCGGAGGTTCCTCCATCCGCGCCCGGTCATACTCGAACACGAACTGGGCTCGCCCGTAGGGTGCCTCGTAACCCCGGGTCGGATAGCCGAAATCGTAAGCCACGGTATCTTCATCGACGTAGCGCAGGAAATTGGGGAGTTTTTCGGAAAAGGGGCCGAAGAGAAGCCCCGCCTCCATGGCGTTCTTGAAGTTCTCACCGTTGATCCAGAGGAGGTCCATGGTCCCCCTCTCCTTGCCCGCCTGCTTCTCAGTCAAGAGCTTGTTCACGAAAATACTTGCATCCATGGGTACCCGATCGAGGGTGATAGCGTAGCGTCTCTTCAGCTCTCCCCCCACGTAGGAATCGACCCACTCGTTGATGACGGCTGACCCGCCCCACATGTACCAGCTTATCGTGGTGGAGCGTGCCGCATCCTCGATTTCCACGAAATCCAGCGCGAGCCAGTCAGTCTCCTCCCCGCCCTTGCCTCCTGCCAGGAAGAGGAAGGACAGGAGCACCGCAGCGAAGAGAAGCACCATTGCATTTTTTTTCATGACGACCTCCGTCACACAGATCCCTCGGACGTCCCGGAATAGCGTTCGACCCTCAATTGTACGCGGTCGCCCTCAGAAATGCCGTTGCTCAGGCTGTACACGGTAAAGACGCTTTCCTGTACCTGAACCTTGTAGAGGATCAGTACACCCACGAAGCACACGTCGACGACCACACCCGATCCTTTCCCATCCTTTTCGATGGTAATACCTTCCGCCCTGGCGAACACCGGTCCGCGGTGCCCTTCGCATTCCCCCCTGACGCCGAGGGTTTCAAAAAGTGTTTCAGGAATAACATTAACAGGACCGAGGAACTTGGCAACTTCAAAGGTGTTTGGTTTGAAATATATTTTCTCAGCCGTGTCGAACTGCACCAGTCGTCCGTCGAGCATGATGCCGATCTTGTCTGACATGGCGAAGGCTTCCTGCAAATCGTGGGTTACGCTCACCGTCGTCACACCGAATTCTTTCTGGGTGGACCGAATGAACTCCGCCGTACCGAGCCTGAGGTTCTTGTCCAGATGGGCGAAGGGCTCATCGAGCAAAAGTACGGAGGGCTCGACCACCATGGCCCTGGCTATTGCCGCCCTCTGACGCTGTCCAGCGGAAAGTCTGCCAGGATAGGCATCCCTCAATTCCCCGATGTCGAAATAGCTGAGCATCGACACAACCCGTTCCTCGATGTACTTCCTCGGCAGTTTCCTGGCCCTGAGTCCGAACGCGACGTTCTCGAATACGGTGAGATTGGGAAAGAGAATGAAATCCTGGAATACCAGAATGACCGGGTGTTTCGTGGTAGGCTCCATCTCGAAGGTAATCTCTCCCGAGGTGAGCGGCTCAAGCCCCGCAATGAGCTTGAGCAGTGTCGTTTTTCCCACACCCGAGGGTCCGATGATGGAGACGATATCTCCTCTGTCCACCTGCATGCTGATCTCTTCGACTATCATCTTCCTGCCGTAGCATTTTGTCACTGATTTGAGCTCAAAAAACATTCCATATTCTCCATGTACATCTGTATCTTCTCGAAGGTGTCCTGGTTGGCCAGCGTCCTGTCCTCCAGGCTGTATTCGTAATAGGCCATGAAACACCAGCTCAACGCTCTGAGCAGGATGGTTTTTTCGAGCACCTCGGTTTTCATGGAGAGCTCCTCCAAACTGAGTCCGAGGTCCATGCACGACCGATAGGTTTCCAGGAAACGGAGCCTGCTCTCACAGTCGAAGGTAAAATCACTCTTCCAAAGCGTGGTCGTGGGCACCACGAAATGGCCGAGGTCTTGGTACCTGCATGAGACGACTGCCTTCTCCCAGTCCACGAGAAAACCGCATGGGCCCTGCTTGCGTCTCCGCCGCATGATAAAGTTGTTCGAATTGACCTCGGTGTTGACGATGCAGAGCGGCTCCTCGTCAAAGAGCGTTTCTGTTTCCTCTCCCAGCCGGAGCACCTCCGTATGATAGGTGCGAAGCCTCAGCCTCTGCTCTTTCAGAGGATGGTCTTCGAAACGCTCGATCAGTCCAAGCGATTCAGCTGCGATGTCGAACACGGGCCTTTTCTGCACGATCAGGTCTGCGGAAAGGGGTTGGCTGTGCACCGCGGCGAATATCCGGGCGGCTTCATCGAAATCCTTTTCGTACTCGAGAGGCTCGCCTGGAATGTACTCCATGAGAAGAACACCGTCACCCGGTATATCAGAGTCGAGCATGTACTCGAAAGGCCTGGGCGTCACACCTGAGTTTTCAAGGCTCTGCAGAACCCTGTACTCATACTCGATCTGGTTTGAAAGACCAAGCTGGCTTCCGTGGTTTATTCTGAACACATAGCGGCGGCCGTCGGCCTGCACCCTGTAATTTTCGTTGTATTCTCCGGCGGCGAGAAATTCAACATGCTCCACCCTGCTGACCCACTCCTTCCGGAGCAGAAAATCCTCTATGTGCTCTCGCAGATCCATTCAGATGTTCTTTTCACCCAGTTTCAACCGGTGCACCTTGATCATGTTGGTGGGGCTGTTGGCGAGGACCGGTACCCCCCCGACCATGAGAACCATGTCACCTTCTTCGCACAAACCGCTCTCAATGAGAATCTCCTCAGCACGATTGAACAGCTCTTCGGTTGTATTCACATTCTCAATCAGCACGCCGTATACTCCCCAGAGCGGGGAAAGTCGGCGAATCACCTCTTCGCTGGGTGACATGGCGATGATCGGCACCGAGGGCCTGCATCGGCTCACTAAAGATGCGGTTCTGCCGCTCAGCGTGAAGCTCACGATGAACTTCACGTTGAGAGAATCCGCGAGATGCGTGGCGTTGTAGCACACGTTGTCGGCAATGTTGCCCTTGCCGGGGAAACGTCTTGGTTCGATGTACTCATGCTGCTCATTTCGGCGCAGGATCTCCTGCTCCGTCCTGCGGGCGATGGTGTCCATGACCTGAACCGCCTGCAGGGGATAATCTCCCACCGCCGTCTCCCCTGAGAGCATGACGCAATCCGTTCCATCGAAATGATAGGAGTTAAAATGATAATGATAGGAGTTTTTATAATTCGAGATTCGCCAACAAACGCAAAAAAAGCCGCGAAAAGCACATAATTCGCCCATGAAATACTCACGAATGCTTTTCCCAACAAAAAACGACAGCCTTCTTGTAAATATACTACCCGTAATAGAACATTCTGTCAAGAATAAAGAAAATGTGAGGTTTCCAGGGTATTTCTGAAAATAGGGATGGACGTACCTCACCTTCTGGAGAGAGCGAAAATTTGACATCTGTAATAGAAACTGAATTAGGAGACCTTTGCTACAACCTTATCGAAGGGAGGAGCATGGTTGCGCTTCAGGCATTCCAAGATTTTTCGCACCTCATGCGGTTCGGTGATAACTGCCATCACTCGCATCTCATGACCGCATTTCTCACAGATCAGAGGATCGACTTCGTAAACCTTTTGTATCAGTCGTGCCCAGCTTTTCCTTGAAGCTTTAGATGATACAGTCTCCATCTCAGGATCGGAGGCATGATCAGGTTTCTTTTTGGGTGCGGCATTACACCCAAACTTTGTGAGGGTGCCGTCTTTGGCGGCCTTGCCCTTTGTTCTGCTGGAATACAGGCCGTAATAGCAGATAAGGTGTTTGTGCTTGGGCGGGATATGCTGGGTGAGCTCTGCGATAAAATCGTTCGCTTTGAAGAGATTCATGTTCTCCTTCCAGTATTCGTTATACTTCATCGTGTAAATAACCGTCCCATTTGATCGTGCATAGAGGATCTTCTGTAAAGAAATCGGATTCCTGATAATATACTGGCTGAGGTTCACTCGCGCCTTTCGGCTCGATGCGGGGATTGGGACGGAGTTGTCAACCGAAAACCCGGAGTGTTGCCAGGAGAGAATCTTCAACGCAAAACTGCGGTCGAGCAATCCCCTGTCAACGAACAGCTTTATAACACGATTCCTGAAAACCCCGGTGATTCTTGCAGTATTTTTTATAGGGATGTGGTGCAAAGAGCCCGCCTCGTCTATTCCCTCTTCCAAAACAATGCAGTGAAAGTGGGGATTCCATCGCATAAGGTCACCAAATGACTGATATGAAACGACAACTCCTGTCTTTACTGTTGTTTTTACTGTTTCAGTGTAGTAATCGTGGATGATCGAAAAAATAATCCTTGAAATGTCTTCAAGTTGTATGCGCAGCAGACAACCGAGGTTCTCAGTCATATTTGAAATACACCCTCAGCAACTTCGGGAGGGTGAATACAAACTGCCGGTGTGGGAGCTTCAGGAGCACGTTTTCTGAGAGATGTTCGGAGAAAAGCAGAAGTCGTTTCTGATTACAGCTTGGACAGAGGTACCAGCTCTTGCATGAGAAAGGCCGGAAGTATTCGTATTTACAATCGTGATTTGTGCACTTGATCCGCGCTATGCCTTTTGAGTAGTCACCGCATTCGATGAATTTTTCAACCGATTCTTTAATGTGGATAATCCTGTATTTGCCATATTTTTTCGAGTATTGGGTGTCATAACTTTCTTCAAACAAGCTGAAATGATCTTGTAGTATCTCCCGAATGACATTCTTTTCCCTCGGTTTATAGTCGGGCACCCGGCCCTCCAAAAAATCCTTTGCCTTATATACACCGGAGAACTGCCGGATTTGTTTTATAGTCGGAGGGAAGGCATTTTTGAAAAAGAGAGGGTTTTTGGAATTGAAGGAGGAAAGAGGCGCGCCTACCTTCTTCACCCCAAAGTCCCACTTTTCACTGTCCACTTTCCTCGGCAAGGCATGCATTGAAAGTGAAAAAATGGACGATGGGGAGCAAACGGTATGGTACCCGCTGTAACCAGTTGAAAAGTAAAACAGAGTACTTTCGCTATCGATTATGAGAGAATCGACATCGACTTTAGAATTGTGTAGCCCGGATTCGGTGAGAAAAGGACCGTACAAGGGGCCTTACGCAACATATCTCTCGCCTCTCGAAAAAATCGATTTAACGTAATAAGTATGAGTGATGTGATTCTACACAGGCACGAAGAATGAGTAAAACCATAAAAAAATATGACAGGTTTTCCAGAGTGTA
>Ga0180438_10002434_pt1 | contig 30382 bp, 30 predicted proteins | sample SS_ome_12_FD_132455 | JGI IMG/M metagenome (GOLD analysis project Ga0180438, IMG submission 132455) | Hypersaline lake sediment archaeal communities from the Salton Sea, California, USA - SS_3_D_2 metaG | ecosystem: Environmental > Aquatic > Non-marine Saline and Alkaline > Hypersaline >...
TAAATTTCCCCATTTTCCCGCAAAATCCTTCCAATTCCAATCCCTCTTTTTCCAACTTTTCCACCCCATCTTCCAACTTCTTTCTTCCATCTTCTATCTTCTATCCTCCATCTTCCATCGTTTTACGCTTTCTTCAATCTTCTTCCACATTCTCCATAACCGACTATATAACAACGACTTACATCAAAGACGAACCGCAACACCCCCATTTTCAGCCCAAAAACCAACTTCGTGCACACATTCACAAATCCCCGTTTAAAGCCTAAAAACACGCATTTTTCTCCATCTCAAGCATCATTTTCTTGACCTTCACACCCCCGAACGCACTGAACCCCCCGATCCTTCCATTGCTGTAAGTTATTCTATGACAAGGAATTATGAGCGGCACCGGATTCCTCGCCAGCACCCCGCCGACCGCCCTCACGGCCGTCCAACTTCCCGCCATCTTGGCCAGATTAACATAAGTCCTTATTTCACCGTATTTTACGCGCCTTAACGCCCTCAACACCGCTTTCTGAAACCCCGTCAGGCCGTCCAAACAAACCGGCACATCAAAATTAACATAACTCCCTTTATAATAAGCATTTACATCCTCTTGTACCTTTTTCATAAGCTCCTTATCGTAACTGCAGCCAATACCCCCTAACCCCTTTAACAGCAAAGACTTAGCTTTCTTTTCATCCCTAACCGGAAGCACACTCCGCACCACCTGCGCCCCAGTTCCGGCCAATCCGAAATACCCCCATTCCGTCTCAAAAATTACATATTTAATTCGTTTACTCATAAGCAGTTACAAAAAAAATAAAAAAAATATATCATTTCCACTCTACCAATTTCATTGACTCAGCAACAGATTTTTGTTAAATATAATGGTTTTTTATAAACCGCTCACCGATTGAGATGAACGGCCGTGCCTTGCCCGGAAAAACTGTGCTATAAGTGCATAAATAACAAAAGCTTACACGAACAAAAATTTTTTCATAGCGAACAATGTCACTGGACGAATTCAGAAAAAAAATTGACGACATCGACCGGCAGCTCGTCGAGCTCCTCAACGAACGCGCGCGCATCGTCGTCGAAATCGGCAAACTCAAAAAAGAAACCGAAAAACCCGTTTACGCCCCCGACCGCGAAAAAGAAGTCCTCGAAAAAATCAAAAAAGCCAACAAAGGCCCCCTGCCGGACCGAACTCTCATCGCCGTCTGGCGTGAAATGATGAGCGGCTCATTCGTTCTGGAACGACCCTTACGGATTGCTTATCTTGGCCCGGACGGCAGTTTCAGTCACACCGCAGCGATGCTGAAATTCGGCCAGAGCGTTGAGTACGAACCCTTATCGAATATTGTGAGCATTTTCGACGAAGTCAGCAAAGGCCACTGCGACCTCGGCCTGGCACCCATCGAAAACTCCTCGGGCGGCGGAGTCATCGAAACCCTCGACGCTTTGATCGAGTCTGACGTGAAAGTCTGTTCGGAAGTATCGATGGCAATACATCATAATCTAATCGCAAACTGCCCTTTGGATGAAATCGAAAGAATCTACTCCAAGCCGGAGGTCTTCGCGCAGTGTAGAAAGTGGCTAAGTGCCACCTGCAAGGACGCCGAGGTCATCTCCGTAGCATCCAGTGCCAAAGCGGCCAAGATTGCCTCAGAGGAAAAGGGAGCCGCCGCCATCGGTTCAATTATCGCGGCTGAGCTTTACAACCTGAAGGTAGTCTGTGAAAATATCGAGGATATCGCCAACAACGTCACCCGCTTTCTGGTCATCAGCAAAGAGGACGCCAGACCCACGGGTGATGACAAGACCGCAATCCTCTTCAGCACCGCCCATAAAGCCGGTGCCCTGGCGGATGTGCTTGAAGTATTTAAAAAATTTGGTATTAATCTGACGAATATCGAATCCCGGCCCAGCAAGAAAAGGGAATGGGAATACTACTTTTTTATGGATTTTCTGGGCCACAGGACGGAAGATACCATACAGAAAGGTCTTGAAGAAGCAAAACAGCATTGTCTACAGCTTTCCATCCTCGGCAGTTTTCCGCGAGCGAAAGAGCTGCTTTAATGAAATTTAAAAAACAGGAACAGCCACGTTGATAATCAGGAGAAAAAAATGAAAAAACTGGTAGCCGGCAATTGGAAAATGAACACAGACAGCAACACTTCCGTCGCTTTAGCGGAAGGCATCGCGTTAAAGTCTCAGGATATCGCAGGAACAAAAGTAGACGTGATGATCTGCCCGCCTTTCGTATATCTGCCTAATGTTATTGACGCGGTTAAGACTGAACACATTTCTGTTGGTGCCCAGGATGTGTATTTTGAATCGAATGGAGCTTTCACTGGTGAAATCAGTATAGAGATGCTCAAGGACATCGGCTGTACCTATGTTCTATGCGGCCACTCCGAACGCCGTCACGTTATCGGCGAGACGGATGAACTGATAAATAAAAAGTTGTCTGCAGCATTATCGGGAGGCTTATTGCCCATTCTATGCGTAGGCGAAACGAAAGACCAGCGCGAGACTGAACAAACAACAGATGTGGTTACTACACAGCTAAAGGAAGGTTTATCCGGTCTTGGCGAAGAAAAAACGCTTGCCGTAACGATTGCCTATGAACCGGTGTGGGCAATCGGTACGGGTCTGACAGCCACACCGGAGCAGGCCCAGGAAGTTCATTCGTTAATTCGTAAACTGTTGGCTGAGATGTACAACGAAGACGTTGCAGGTCAGATTCGAATTCTCTATGGCGGGTCAGTAAAACCCAACAACGCCGCTGAATTGATGGGGCAGGATAACATCGACGGCGTATTGGTTGGAGGAGCGAGCTTAAAAGTCGATGACTTTATGGCGATTATTGAAGCCGGTGAGGATAAATAAATCGTATTCGAGAAAATAAGGAAACCAATAGTTGGAAATACATAGACTTCGCATTTAAACTTTTTAATTTCAGGGGATAACTATGATTGGATTGCCCATTTTAGCTGCAGGCGTAATTATGAATATCATCGCTGTATTCTGGTTCGTATGCGCGATAGTAATGATTTTAATCATTTTGATTCAAAAAGGCCGAGGTGGCGGTTTAGGAGCAGCCTTTGGTGGCGGGATGGGCTCAAGCCTTTTAGGTTCGAAAACAGGTGATTTTTTAACATGGGTCACCATCGGCTTGGTAGTTGTGTTTCTGGGACTGGCGTTACTTATGGCAAAATATTTAAAACCTTCCATCAGTGACGTCGGCTCCGCAGCAGTAGCCGGACAAACTCAACCTGCTTCAACATCTCAACAACCTACAACGCAACCCGACCAACCATCCGAAATCCCTGCCGCCCCAGAACAGCCAGCCGAAAGCCCGCCTACTCCGATAGTGGAATTAGAAGAAACGATTGATATGAATTCACTACCGATAGAAGAATAACAAAATATTCACAGGTAAATGGTATAAATACTTGAATCATTAAGCGGATTGTTAAAAGGCAAAGATAACTATGCTTCATAGCATGACCGGTTACGGCGAGGCGCAGGGACATTTCCAAGGGACTGCTTACACGACTGAGATCAGAGCGGTTAATAACCGATATTTTAAGGCTCGCATAAAATTGCCTGATTTATTAATGTTCCTTGAGGATGAAATAGAGAAAATGCTTCGTACGCAGTTGAGCCGAGGAATGGTCAGCTGTAACCTTCGGCTTAAAGATGCTTTACAAAATGAAAGTTTCGATATCAATGAAAAAATCCTGGCCCGTTATATCAAAAAGCTTAGACGCGTTTCTTCTGCCGCACAGATGCAGAACAAGTTCGACATCAGCAATTTATTGACGCTTCCCGGTGTTTTGATGCCCAACGAACCGGAGGACAGCATGCTGAAAGATCTTAAAGATTTTGTCATTGACCTTATACAGCAGGCCTTAGACAGACTTAAAGAAATGCAGGCCGCCGAAGGTGTCGCTCTCGAAAATGATTTAAAGAGTCATTGTCAGCAAATCAAAGAAAAACTTGTTACTATTTCGAACCGAAGCCGAGTTGTGCTCGAGGACTATCACGATAAACTTAAACAGAAGGTAGAAACTTTGTTAGCTGAATCTGATGTGGAACTGGACCAAGCAACGGTGCTCAGAGAGGTAGCTGTCTTCGCTGAAAAGTCAGACATTACCGAAGAAATAACCCGTTTGGATTCCCACCTTGTGCAATTCGAGGAAAACTGCAAGACAAACGGACAAGCCGGAAGAAGACTCGATTTTTTAGCACAAGAAATGCTAAGGGAGGCAAATACTATTGCCAGCAAAGCCGCCGATGTCGATATCACAAGCGATGTGATAGATATTAAATGCTGCATCGACCGTATTAAGGAGCAGGTTCAGAACGTAAAATGAACAAGTCAAATACAAGCAAGGGAAAAATCGTCGTTATCAGCGGACCAAGCGGTGTCGGCAAAAGCACCATTACCGCCCGCGTCGCTGAACAACTGCCTGATGTTTATGTGAGCGTGTCCGCGACTACGAGGCCAAAAGCCGAGAACGAAACGGAAGGACAAGATTACTGGTATCTCAGTCGTGAGGAGTTTGAAGAACGTGTAAAAAAAGGTGAATTTTTGGAATATGCGGAAGTTTTTGGGAATTTTTACGGTACGCTCAAAGAAAAAGTCTTCGAGAAACTGGCTGAAGGAAAGGTTGTAATTTTGGAAATCGATGTGCAGGGCGGTGAACAAATTCAGCAGTCATATCCTGATGCGGTCATGATTTTCATCGTACCGCCTTCACAGAGAGCGCTCGCTGAACGTATGCAAAACCGCGGCCGCGAGAACGGCAAAGACGCTGAAACAAGACTTGAATTAGCAGACGACGAAATAGCCGCTGCCTGGAAAAACTATAATCATATGGTCATTAACGACGACCTTGAGCAGGCAGTCAAGGAAGTGGTGCAAATAATAAGAAATATACAATCGGAGTAATACCCCTAATTTAAAGAGTATACAATCGGAGAAAATATATATGATAGAGGAATTGAAAAACACTAATATTGTGGAAAAAGTGGGCGGAAAATACAGACTCACCGCCCTGATTCAAAAACGAATTAGAGAAATGATGGAAGGGGCCAGACCGTTAATTGATGATACCGAAGGGATGACTCAACTGGAAATTGTCATACAGGAAATCCTTCAGGATAAGATAACTATTGATATCAGCAGCGGAGACTCCTTCCTGACGAAAGGTGAATAAGTGCTTTAATCGTCTCTTAATTTATTGATTAAATAATGATGATATAGTTTCATGGCTAAAACAATTAGAGCAGTCAAAAATAAAAATATTCTTTTGGGTGTCAGCGGAGGGATTGCTGCTTACAAGACGGTGGATCTGGCCAGCAAATTAACCGCAGCTCAAGCTCTCGTAAATACTGTCATGACGGAAAATGCCTGTCGCCTGGTGACCGCCAAAAGCTTTGAAGCCGTCACCCATTCAGAGGTTTTCAGCAACATGTGGTCCGATGCATCTCAGTATAATATCGAACACGTGAATCTCGTCGATTGGGCGGATGCGGTCGTCGTAGCTCCGGCTACTGCCAATATAATCGGTAAAATTGCTAACGGTATTTGTGATGACCTGCTCAGCACGATTCTTTGTGTTTGCTGGAATAAAAGAGTCCTGCTCGCACCCGCCATGAACGAAAACATGTGGCTCAATCCGGCGGTGCAGCAAAATGTTAAGAAAGTAAAACAAATTGGAATGAGACTCGTCGGTCCTGTTGAGGGCCGTCTCGCCTGCGGAACATCCGGGCCCGGCAGAATGGCTGAACCTGACGATATTATAAAGGCTGTTGAAAAGCTATTGTCGAACAAAGCATAAATCAAATTACACGTTTAAGCCTATGTACTTTTTAATCACAGCCGGAGGAACCCGCGAATATATCGACCCGGTTCGATTCATATCAAACGCCAGCAGCGGCAAGATGGGGTATGCATTGTCCCAAGCGGCTTTTGATGCCGGCGATAAAGTAACTCTTATCAGTGCATCTGATATGCAGCCGCCCGTCGGGGTGGATTTTGTCGGTGTGGAAAGCGCAAAAGATATGCTGGATGCGGTTAAGAAGTACTTTAAAGAATGTGACTGTCTGATTATGGCGGCGGCCGTTTCAGATTACGCACCTGTCCGCTGTTCAAAAACAAAAATTAAAAAAGGGCATTCAAATTTAATCATCAAATTAAAACCGACCGCGGACATCCTCGCCTGGTCAGGAAGAAACAAAAGGAAGAACCAGATCATAGTCGGTTTCGCGTTGGAAGATAAATCACTTAAAACAAATGCCGAAAAGAAGGTGAAAGCAAAACACCTCGATATGATTGTCGCAAATAAGTCCGATACAATCGGCGCCGACAAAACAACCGTTCATATAAAAACTCCAGGCTCAAAATGGGTAACTGTCAAAGATCAGAAGAAGTCCGCTATAGCCAAAAAAATAATAGAAATGATAAAAAAAATATAAATTACTTGCCTTTTTCTCAGCTTCTCGTCATACGTCGACATATATCCTTATTTGTAAACCTGATGAGAAGAATAGCGATGATCGCACCGATAAAATTGGCCACCAGGTCCAGCGATGTGTTGAGATATCCGCCGACTCCTGTTTCCGGTATGAGAATCGTGGCTATAAACTCCACAATTTCATTAAATGCCCCAACGCCAAGACCCGCAGCAACAACGACGATTGAGAGGGCCAGCCAGCCGTTCAGGTCTTTTCGGAGCAACGGCTTCAACACATAAAACATAACAATCGTCGCCGCTGCGAAGCCGAAAATATGCACAAACTGGTCATAACGAAAGACCTCATGTTGTTCCCAGACAGATACTAATATTAACTCATATAGCTTTTGACCATTGATATAAAACGATCCGCCGGCCAGATGCATCAGTGCCCAGAAACTCAAACCCCACAAAAGAGCATTGGGGAAGTGTACTCTTGAATTTGTATAGATAAAAATCCCTAAAAAGACAACAATAACACCTACATAGAGAACAAATTCATAATTTTTCCCGGCAATAAAATGAGTAAAAAAAACCGCTAGAATAATAAGATTGAAAAGCAGTATCGGCCACTGACCTTTTCGTATTTCTATTCTTACCATCGCCTGGTTTAATCCGTTATTCCCAAGTCATCTTTTGTGAGGATCGCCTCAAAACTATATCCGGCCTTGGTGATGTTTTCTTCGGCACCCTGTTTGCGGTCAATTACGCATACTATCTTCTTTACAGTCGCGCCCGCCTCGCTGATAATATTCGCAGCTTCCGTCACCTGACCACCCGTAGTTGCGATATCTTCCACCAGTGGTACTACATCATTTTCAGTCAGCGTTCCTTCGATCATTTTGCCGGTGCCGTATCCCTTTTTGCTGTTGCGAATAATAATCCAATTTTTTCCGGTCTTCATGGCCGCGGCCGCCGCCAGCGCCACTCCGCCCAGCTCGGCTCCGGCGATTAATGTAACATCCTCATCGACATACCCGGCAAATTCCTCTCCCAGCGCTTCCAGGATATCGGGACAGGTTTCGAACAGGTACTTATCAAGGTAGTAATGGCTTCGCTTGCCGCTGCGAAGCACAAAATCTCCCTCCAGATAAGACGTCTGCTTAATACGTTTAATCAATTCTTCCCTGGTCACTATAACACTCCCTTTTAGACGTCCAGTTCAACTTTTCGATTTAAAGCACTGCGATATCTTCTCCTGACAGGCGTCACCACTGCCTTAATGAACTCATCGACCTGCTGAGGTGCCCTGCCAATATAGTTTTTGGGATTGAGCACTTTCTTAAAATCTACTTTCTTAAAAGCAGGGTCTTTTTTGAGACGTTCTATCAAATCATTATGTTTTCCGTATTTTTTCACCTGCTCAGCAGCGGCGTGGGAGTGCTGCCGAATCTTTTCGTGAACTTTTTGCCTGTCGCCGCCGGCTTTGACAGCCGCCATTAGAATATTCTCGGTCGCCATGAACGGCAGTTCGGCTTCCAACCGTGCCGAAATGACCTTGGGATAGACGACCAGACCATCGGTCACATTGATTAAAATCTCCAGAATTCCGTCCGTGGCCAGAAAGGATTCAGCCAGCACGACTCTTCGATTGGCTGAGTCATCGAGCGTTCTTTCCAACCATTGCACACTTGCCGTCATTGCAGGACTTGCTGCAAGTGATAAAACAAGGCGGCTCAACGCCGTTGCCCTTTCGCATCTCATCGGGTTGCGCTTATAAGCCATCGCTGACGAACCGACCTGTGTTTTCGCAAACGGTTCTTCAAGTTCCTTGGCATTCGCCAGCAACCGGATATCACTGCACATTTTATGGGTTGACTGGGCCGCCAGGGCAAGCGTGTTGATAATCATCGTATCGATTTTCCGCTGGTACGTTTGTCCCGTCACCGGACAGACATTTTTGAAACCGAATGCTTCGGCTACCATTTTATCAAGACGTTTGACTTTGTTATGATTACCCTCAAACAATGCCAAAAACGTTGCCTGTGTCCCCGTTACTCCTTTGACTCCTCTAAATGGCAGGTTATCGAGCCGGTGCTCAATTTCCTGTAAATCCATTATGAATTCCTGACACCACAACACCGCTCGTTTACCGACAGTCGTCGGCTGGGCGGGCTGAAAATGTGTTAAACCAAGCGCAGGCATTGCCCGGTACTTCGTGGCGAATTGTGCAAGGTTGCTTATTACCACAGCAAGCTTACCGGCAAGTATCTGAAGTCCCTGGCGCATAAGAATCAGGTCCGTATTATCAGCGACAAAACAGCTTGTTGCGCCGAGATGGATGATAGGCGCGGCTTTCGGAGCAACGTCACCAAAGGCGTGAATGTGCGCCATCACATCATGCCGGGTTTTCTTTTCATAGCGAGCCGCTTTCTTGAAATCGATGTCATCGAGATGTCGGGCCATCTCATCGATTTGATTCTGTTTAATATCCAAGCCCAGCTTTTTCTGTGCTTTGGCCAGTTCCAGCCACAATCTGCGCCAGGTACTGAACTTCCTCTGAGCCCCGAAAAGCTCCGCCATCTCTTTCGAAGCGTTCCGTTCCACCAGAGGACTTATGTACTTGTTCTTATTTACTTGCATTGATTTTTTCCTGAAGTGAACTTAGTAATTCCTCTATTTCATCAATATCGTCTTGTCCAAGCTCCCAATCGGAAGCGGTATATGTTTCTGCGATTTGCTCAGGCCTTCTTGCACCCACAATCGCTGCGGTCACCTCTGACCGCCGTAATGTCCAGCTTATCGCCAACTGAGCCAATGTCTTTCCATGACGTTCAGCTATAGGTTTGAGCTGCTCGACAAACTCCAGAATGTGTGAAAACTGAGGGTCCTGGAATTCAAAACACTTTAATCTGTGGTCATCCGGTGCAAGGTTTTTTAATCTCTCATGTGAAAACTTACCGGTCAGCAAGCCCCGCTGCATCGGGCTGTAGACAATGACACCTATATCGTTCCGGGCACAATAACTTAAAAGCTCATCCTCAACCTGTCGCCGGAGCATATTATAGGGAGGCTGCAGAGACGCAACGGGCGCGATCTTCTGCGCACGCCTGATTTGCTTCACATTAAAATTAGACACACCAATATACCTGACTTTACCTTCCTCCTGAAGCTTTGCCAAGGCTTCCCACGCCTGCTCTACATCTTCGTCCGGTTCGGGCCAGTGTATCTGATAGAGGTCAATTCTTTCTAAGCCGAGCCGCTTCAGGCTCGCGTGACATTCCGTGCGGATACTTTCTGATTTGAGACAGTTGACCTTTTCTCCTTTGTCATTCCAAAGAAGGCCGCACTTGGTGGCAATAACGGGCTGCTCACCCATTTGCTTTAGAGCCTGCCCCACCAGTTCTTCAGAATGCCCTAAGCCGTAAATGGCCGCTGTATCAATCCAGTTGATGCCTAACTCCAGCGCCTTTAAGATGGCGGCAATCGCTTCACCATCATCCTGCGGTCCCCATCCGAATTGCCAGGGCCCCCCGATTGCCCAGGTTCCTAAGCCCACCGTAGTCAGCTCCAGCTCGGTAAATCCTAACTTCCGTGTTTTCATAAATTTCCCAATCTTTTTACAAATTTTAATTGTTCTTCTTTATATTAGTACACTAACCTCAGTTTACACTGACTTGTTCTATCTTTTGCAATATATGTTCTGCCTGCTCGGGGAATTGATTGACTAAAGTCTCCGCCTTGCTGCGAACAAATGTTAGCGTTTCCCAGCTCGTTGAGGAGGACAAAAAGCCCCTTTTGCTGACGGGGATACTTAATAGTTCCCTGATAGTCTTCCCGTTTTCATCGAAGTGAATCTGCTGCGACAAACCGCTGTCATCAAGGAAATTGATTTGTAATGCATAGGCGGGCTTTTCAAGATCGGGTTTTGTTATTTCGGGTTCTGTTCGTACAATATTCATAGGTATTATTTTACCATTGGATTCAATAATTTCCACGTTAACCTTGTCGAAATCGCTTTCGTGAATATAACTAACCAGCATATCGGAAAACACTTCCGGAACAGAAGATAAACTCGGCTGAAATGTTTTTTCTATAGGAGGAAGCGAAAGTTTTGTTAGAGTAATAACTCCTTCTTCATCGAGAACGGTTTGGAACTCGGTTTTTCTTCCGTACGTATTTCGTTCGCTTCTCCAGATATATTCTTTTATGCCTTCGTCTCCGTAAAATAAAGCAGACTCCCGATGATTATATGGTTCGCGTAAATAATATAAGACATCAGCCTTGAAGATATAAGGTTTTGTTGTGTGCACTTTTGAAAATACTTCGAGTATAAAACCGAGGGGGCTATCTTGAGAATTAATAACCAAAAAAGCAGATGGAGATTCAAATTCATCAAGCAACTGACTAGATCCTTTATTTTTAAACTGTTCAACAATATCAATTCCGTTCTGCAGAGGGGATTTTACATCAAGCCTGAGATGTTTCAGCAAGGTTTTAAAAACCTCCCCTGCATCAAAGCCAGTGTCTATTTTTTGAGTTTCAATTTCCAACAAATGACTGCCTGTAAGTTTACTGACGCCATAATAAATTTCATACGTAGTCTTAGGTATTTTTATGTTCATCCAGTCAATGATACATCCTGGTTTTTCGGTACGTCCATGTTGTAATGTTTCACCGGATAACTCAGACACCTTTTTGGATAAAAGCTCTTGAGGTGAGGCTTTTTTGTCTAATAACCAATATCGGCAGAGAACAGACCCTGACGGCATTCCTTTTGAATCCCTAAGGGTGCTTGTCAGATAAAAACTATTATCTCCGTAGCGCCATTGTTCCTGGCTGTCCCACTGGGGACCTTCGGGAACAACAATCGATAATCCGGCATATTCAAGCTTTACAGGTTCACTATATTTGACGCCCGAAAAAACCACCATGAGAAATCCGGCCACAAGCACAGCAACACATAAAAAAGCAAAAAAAGATAACTGTGATTTTAATTCCTTGATGCTCTTCATAATTCTCTAAATATCATTCAGCCTGTTTATACATGTTTGAAACTTTTAATAATCGTTGATAATGATAACTCTTTCTCTGAACATCCGCAAATATTGTTTAAAGCTTTATCGGACGTAATTGTAAACATTTTATAAAAATAACACCTCCATACATTTTCATATCCATGTTTTGTTTTATATATTTTTATTGAAGCCTTCATTTTTCGGCTTCCCGACCGGCATTATTGTCGGAATGATAGCTGTGAAAGAATATGGAGGATTACCATGAACGAAATTAGAACATTGCAGGAGGTCGAGCCAAGAAAAATTCTGCAACGAATAATCGATGAACGGATTACTGCCATTATGTCTTATATGTCACGGCGCAAATGGTATGTGGAAAAAGTGATGCTCACAGAACTCGGAGCAAACCATATTACGGCTCAACTTATCAAAGACAATAAACCACATCCGATTAACATACAGATTGAGCAGCCGGTCGGTTTGTCTATAAAACATCGCGTCGGAAAAGTTGTCTTCGACACAAAAGTTCTTTCTCTCGAACCTGCTACCCACCCGGCCGGAGGAAAAATCGTCTTTGAAGTTCCGGACAGCGTCGAAATTGTCGACCGAAGAAAGTACTTCCGGGTCAACGCGCCCGCCCAGTTAAAGGTCGATGTGCTCGTATGGCACCGTGGATGCGGAAACAATCACTCGCCTCCTGAAACCTATTGGCAGGGAAAACTAATCGATATCTCTGCCGGCGGAGCCCAAGTCGCGCTCGATACGGACCAGCAGCCTGATTTGAGAAAAGGGCAGTTCATCGGCATGCAGTTTACACCCTTGCCTTATGAAAAACCGCTGTTGTTCAGTGCACAAATCAGAAATATTATTCCAACTGCGGACCATAACAGTATTTGCCTGGGGCTACAATTGGTTGGACTGGAAGCTAGCGTCACAGGGCATCAAACACTGTCACGGCTGGTTCGTGTTGTGGAGCAATATCATAAAATGAATCAGTCAAGTTCGAAAACTCTTGATATACATACGAATCCAACCAATACCGGTATGAAGAAATAGAATAAAACACTCACTCTTTTCAATATAACCTCAGTCAGCTGAAGCGGCTGGCTGAGGTTGTTTTTCGCGCGGATGATGAGCGAGATATCTTTTTTTCAGGACATTTAAATAAAACCACTTAAAAAAACTACCGAAAGCAAAACCACAGAATATCAATAGCAGCGCTGCTTGAAAACTCCATATAGCAATGACCAAAAATGCGAGAACCCGAATCAAATGCATAAAGGGTTTTTTCCCTTTGATATATTGATTTATAATGTGGGGATAGCGAATACGGCTAACCATTAAAACCGCAATACCAAGAGCCCAAAAAGGCAATACATTAATTAAAAGTTTCTCGCATATTAAAAATACTGTGCCGTTTGTGTTAAGCAGCTCTCCCAATGTATCCTGGTGAAATATAATTATGCTGACAATGACTCCTGCCGCTGCCGGTGAAGGCAGGCCTATGAAGCTCATATGTGCGGATTCATCCTCTTCGTTTTCCACGTTAAAACGCGCAAGCCTTATCGCTGCACAACTAATATAGGCAGCCGCAGCCAGCCAGACCAGCCGCCCCAGCAATAACTCACCCGCACCAGCTCCTGTAAAATGCATCTTGTATTCAAGCATCTTCAGCATCAAAAAAGCAGGCGCCACTCCAAAACTTATCATGTCACATAAGCTGTCAAGTTGACCTCCAAAGCTCGACGTACTTTGACTTATGCGTGCTAACCTGCCGTCCAGCATATCCGCAAGCATAGCCAGCAGGATCATGTAACCGGACAGAGAAAAGTAAGAGATAGGCAGACTTGGGTAAGAAGAACCTGTTTTGTCACCAGCCTTAGCCGCGAAGACAATCGCTGCAAAACCGCATGCGCCATTCAGTAATGTTATCAGAGACGGCAAAATCGTAATATTCTTCAAACGCCGCCTCCGCACCTGCTGAAGAAGCCGCTTCTTAGCTGTTCTTGTTTTTATTTGATCCATCATTCGTATTTGATAAGGATAGACTCTCCGGCTTTAACTTTATCACCCTTTTTCACTATCGATTTGAGATTATCACGCAAGGGTAAATAAATCTCGGTTCGGGAACCGAATTTTATCATTCCAAATTTTTCTCCCGCATGCAAGGTTTCTCCCTCCTTTGCTTTACAAACAATTCGTCTGGCAATAGCTCCGCTGATTTGTCGAACAATCAGTTTATCACCAGGAACATCCCTTCTGACCAAAGTAAGAGCGTTGGATTCATTAGTTTTTCCTGAGGCCGGATTGGCTGCATTCTTATAACGTCCCATTTTATAGGTAACCTTTTCAACTTTGACGTCGCACGGTGCACGATTGATATGGGTATTAAAAACACTTAGAAAAATACCAATCCGTATTGCCGGCTCACTCAGGGGGCTGTTTTCGTCAATCGTTTCGATGTCAGTTATCGTACCATCAGCCGGTGCTAACACAAGATGCTTTTCACAGGGAATCTGTCGGTGAGGGTCTCGGAAAAAACAAAGTACCCAAACCAAGAGTACGGCGAGAATAGCTTCCGCCGTATAAACGACCCAGATAGACCAGGAGTTCAAACCTATAAGGAGGCATAACACCATTGCACTTAAAATAAGCACTGGAAAAACAACAACCTGAGGCCAGCCGTATTTGGTTAGTCGCATTTTCATGCTGTATATAATAACCACAACCCTATAAATAATCAACAACCTGAAAAATACCAAAAAATGCGCATTTAAAAGAGCCGATCCTTCACGCACCGGCTCTTTAAGAGGAGGAGGGCTATTAGAACTTCTCTATTTCTATAGACGCCTCAGAACCATTTTTGTTGCACAATTCACAAAAAAAATTGCAAAAACATAAAAAATTGCAGAAAATTGGGAACATGAGCTAAAAAAAGCCGGTTAAAACCACCGGCTTAATTCCTTTTACTTGCTTTAAACGACCACAATCTTTAGAAAACTTTATATCTATGTCTTAACATCTATGGGGTCGGTAATAACTCAGCTTCTGGAGAAAATTGTATCTGACCCGAATTCTCGAACCAGTTTTCCCAGGATGAGACTGCCTGCTCGTTTTCTTCGACACCTGCATCGGGAACGTAATTAAAGTTTTGTCCTGTTGCTATTCTTAGACGGTTAATCATTCTTACGATAATTTGCTTTTCTGTTGGTCGCTTTCCTCCGTCCCTCAAGGTCGGATCATCAGCATATTCAAACATTGCCGCTGCTGTTGGCTCGCGCAGTGCCTGGATCATCCACGGTAACGCTTCTGCTAAGTCTTTCGCTGCCATTTTAACCTCCCCTTGCTGGGCATATGCTAAGCTACGACCATAACAACAGTACGGCACTACGCCCATCATTTCTATAACCTTTGAGTAACTTTGTATAGCTAAATCGTATCTTTCAAGTTCATAGTAACAGTCGCCTAACCAGAACCAGGCCCAGTTGCGTCTAGGCTGTATCTCAACAACGTACTCGAAAAGTTCAGCGGCTTGTTCATAATCTCCCGCTGCCAAAGAGTACCTGGCCTGACGGAATAACACATCAGCATTTTTTTCTTCAAGAAGCCATTCAGGTTCATCTACGGCAGCGGCACCCAACCTTTTATCAATGACCACATAGTCTTGCGGAGTTACGATCTCGAAGATTTCTTCCGGCGGCTGTTCGTAGCTGAGTTCTGTACCACCGATGGAAATCGGAAGTTTGGTTCCAGCATCGATATAGCATTCTGCATTCATCATTGGCCAGAGGACCTTGTGTGCTTTCAAACTATAATAATCAGTATTTTCTTCGATTATTTGACCTTCTTGACGAAGATTTTCTAAAAACTCACCCAAATCGCCTATCCATTGATATTGTTTATCTTTATTACTGTAAAGAACAATAGTTTTTTTGTCTTTATAATAAACGGCTGTTGTTGTCCCATCTTCTATAACAAGGAAGTTTGGAGGCGTCTGCTGACGGTAGCGTACTTGTCTTCCATGGGCTCCTATTTCAATCCACCTTTCATCGTCGACTGCTCCGTCTTCGTCAAATGAAGTAAGATGCAAAAAGCGGACGTTTTTGAAAGCTTCTATTGTTTGCTCAATCGCATAGGCCTCCTGAAGAGACCCATCAAAAATCGTTAGAGATATTAAGGCCGCTATAATTATTACTGCAGCTGCAGCAAGTTTTGTAAAATGAATCATTATCATTCTCCTTATTTTATATTTAGGCCGGGCAGTTGACTTGGTTTGTATGTGATTCACAACATCTTTAACAAAAGATTCATCCGAGTCAATGGCCTGACCTAATTCTTTAAGTTTTTCTTCGATTGGTTTTTGGGTATCCATCTTTTTAAAAATCCTTCAATATTCGATGCAAACGATGATGTGCCCGTGAGAGCTGTTTCGTTACTGTTCCTATATTTCTTCCAAGAATATCGGAAACCTCTTGGACCTTATGTCCGCCAAAGTACCTTAGCATCACAACCTGCTGCTCACTCTTTGGTAAATTCATTACGGCTGCTAAAAGCTGTAGCTTTTCCTCATCAAGTTCACCATTTTGCCTTTCAACCGTGCAATCATAGGCCGTCTCAAGAGGTTTGAGATTTTTGTTACGTTTAACAATATTCAAAGCGCACCGGCGGGTGATTTTCAGAAGCCACGGGCCAAACGCCTCTTTTTTTCTCAAAAAGGGCAATTTCTCATATGCCTTTAAAAAAGCCTCTTGGGCGGCATCTAAAGCCCTATCTCTATTACTCAGAACGGTCATTGCCGAGGCCCGCACAACTCTCTCATAGCGCCTTACAAGCATCTCAAAAGCTCCTTTTTCACCTTTTAAACAACTTTTTACCAGTTCAGCATCACTTCTCACAATAAATCATCTCCTTCTGAAGCGCTTCTATATTATATGAGCCGGAAGAGGCTGAAAATGCGACCAAAAATTTTTAGATTTTTTTAGATTTTTTATTGACATGTCGATATATTAGTATATAGTTTATATATGTACTGTTTACAGGTGTACTTATAAGGACGACATAATGACGTTGGAAAGTGAATTAAAATTTAAAAAACCAATCAAACTGCTGCCGCACAGGGCGCTGTTGAATATTTATTTTACCTCATCCTGCCTGAAAAAGAAGGCCGATGAATTCTTCCGCCGGTTCGGACTTACCGATGTGCAGTTCAACGTCCTTATCTTACTAGCTATACACAGCGGCTCCGAGGGCGGCCTAAGCCAGGCACAGCTCTCTGATATGATGCTTGTCAACCGGGCCAACATTACTTCACTTATCGACCGAATGGAAAAAGCCGAACTTGTAGAACGGACAGATGCGCCCAATGACAGAAGATATAATATTATTAAAATGACATCCAAAGGGAAAAAGCTTTTCGCCAAGGTAGAGCCGTTATACTCCAAACAGATCCGTCAGCTTATGGCGGTCTTGAACGAGTCAGAACAAAAGGGACTTGTTAAAGCTCTCGGAAAAATCAGGAAAGAACTTTCGTAGCAGAGGACAATTAATAAATCAATAAAATAAAGATGTTTTTTAAAATGACAGTTAATATATGAACTGTTTATATAACAATTAAATTGAAAGGGGAAAGAAATGTTTATCAAACTACTAATCACAACGTTTTTGCTGGCTTTTGTGGTTTCTACGGTAGTGGTGGCGTTTTTTCTGATGCCCATCAATCGTATCCTCGCGCGCATCATCCGCGACCAGATTAGCAAGGCATGGTCAAAGTATCTTGTTTTCGCTATCTATGTTACCGGCATTTCTGCCGGCGTGCGAATCTGGGACCTCGAAAAATACGTAACAAGACCCGATTTCGAAGGTTCTGAAATCGTTCAACTAACCAGCCAAAGATGGGTATTTGAATGCTTTCGTGCAATCACTGGAACGCTTCAGGGTATAGCCTGGATGCTGCTTGTCTTCTTTGTCTTCGCCCTCATCGCCTACGTCATCGTCCGAGCATTCGAGCTGAGAAGTCACAAAAATGAAAATTGAATTATACGTTGCGAAGAAACTTATTAGTGAAAGAGTTGCGAAAATATAACAGCGTAAATCATTGATATTTTAAATCGTATGAATATAAGCAAGTCAAAACAAACAATTTTCAAAGCTATATTAGTACTGTTAGCTATATTAATATCGATTGTTGCCGTTTCTTCGGAATCGAGTTCGGAAGATACACTGTATTGTATTGGAAATGATTTTAAACTACCGCAGCAGGGGATGGGTATAGTTGTTATCACACACGGCTGGATTGAAAAGGGCAAAGACCACTGGCCGCAGCAAATGGCCGAAGCGATACACTCAAACGTCGATCCAAACCAATGGCTGTGCGGCTATTTTGACTGGGAAGAGGGTGCCAAGACATTAAACGCTACCAACGCCGCAAAATACGCTCGCGATAGTGCCAGTCATAAACTCGCTGAACAGCTTCTAAATCTCAATACTGATTTGGAACATATTCACCTGATCGGACACTCCAGCGGCTGCTGGCTTGTCAGCGAAGCCGCGAAAGAACTTACAGAAAAAACAAAGGCCGACATTCACCTTACCTTTCTTGATGCCTATCTGCCGGTGTTCTGGGACGAAGATTCTTTAGCCGATGTGAACACTCCAGCCAATGTGGACTTCTGGACGGACCACTATTATACCCGTGATTTCACGCTGAAATGGACTCATTGCGACTTAACAAACGCCCATAATGTCGATATCACCGATATTGACCAGTGGATACAGGACCATAATTTCCCCTGGCAATGGTACTATGCGACGATTGCGGGAGAGTATCCTCCTAACAGTTTCTGTGACGATGACGAAATAATAACATATACCGGTGACCTGCAGTACGGCTTTACACGAAGCCGTGAATCGGGCGGAAAGACGGGCTGGGAAAAAAGTTTGACATTACCAAAAGGCAACAAGGCCGTAGAACTGAAAAAACCTTAACGGTTCAATACTTCAACGATATAATTGTGTAAGAGGTTTATTCGTATGAGCGACAAACAGCTAAAATTGTCAAAGTCCTTCACATGGTTGAACGTCACCCAGTTTCTGGGCGCGCTCAACGACAACATGTTCAAACTGTTTATCGTAGCTTTTATCATCGGCATACAGGGTCCCGCCTCCGCAAGCAGGGTTTCCGCTTTGGCGGGTGCCATTTTCGTCGTTCCCTTCCTGCTGTTTCTGGCCCAGGCCGGAAAGTTAGCCGACCGCTTCAGCAAGCGAGACATCACCGTCTGCGTTAAAATCGCCGAGCTTATTATTATGACACTTGGCGTGGCGGCCTTTTTCTTCAAATCACCCCCCGCACTTTATGCGATACTTTTTCTCATGGCCGCCCAAAGTACGTTCTTTAGCCCGTCGAAATACGGCATTGTGCCGGAGCTTGTCCGAAAAGAGCAGCTTTCAAAGGCAAACAGCTATCTTGAGGCACTCACTTATCTCGCAATCGTCCTCGGTACCGTGTTCGTACCCGTATTCTTAATGGCAGCGAACGAGATTTATCCGCTTGCAGCAGCGGCGTGCGTGGTCTTCGCTGCAACAGGCTGGTTTACATCAACGAAAATCGAACGAACGCAGCCCTGCGGTGCAAAAAAAAGTGTTTCCGTCCTATTCATCAAGGACATATTCAAAACACTCTGGAGCATCCATCGCAAAAGAGATTTACTTTTAGCGGTCTTCGCCTCTGCCTACTTTCTTCTTATCGGCGCGTTTCTGATGATTAATCTTTTTCCCTATGCCATCCAGCACCTCGGCTTCGATGAAGTAAAAGCGTTATATTTATCCCTGCCGGGTGCAATCGGCATAGGTGCAGGTGCATTTCTGGCAGGCAAGCTTTCCGGACGGCACATTGAAATGGGGCTTGTCCCCTTAGCTGCACTGGGTCTGACTGTTTTCACGCTCGCTCTCGGTTTTATTACTGCGCCGCTGTTTTGGCCGCTGCTGTTTATATTTTTAATCGGTGCCAGTGCCGGGCTTTACGTCGTTCCCATCCATGCTTTTATTCAGTTAAAGAGCCCGCGCATTCGCCGGGGACAAATCCTCGCCGCTTCCAGCTTTCTCGGGTGGCTTGGCGTGCTCCTTGCATCGGGACTGTTATACGTGTTGAGTGATTTATTAAATCTGAGTGCGGCCCAGGCTTTTCTTGTCATAGGATTGATGACCCTCGTCCTGGCAGTCGCAACAATCATATTGCTTCTCGACTTTCTCGTCCGTTTCCTTTTTTCGCTGCTCATACGAATGCTTTACCGAATAAATGTACAAGGTATTGAAAATGTTCCCACGACCGGACCTGTCCTGCTCGTCTGCAATCATGCTTCCTACGTTGACGCCCTTCTGCTCAACGCTACCCAGCAAAGGCGTATTCGTTTTATTATGGATAAAGATTTTTATAACATACCTTTTGTAAAACCGGTTTGTAAGATTGGGCGAGTCATCCCGATCTCCGCTTCCGACGGCCCAAAGCAAATTATCAACTCTCTACGGCAGGCGCGAAAAGCCATGGACGAAGGCTATATCGTCTGCATCTTTGCCGAGGGCGCCATGACACGAACCGGCATGCTTTACAGCTTCAAAAGCGGCTTTGAAAAAATCACCAAAGGCACCGGCTACTCCATTGTCCCCGTCTACATCGGCGGTGCATGGGGAAGCATCTTCAGCTATTTCTACGGCAAGCCTGTCTCAACCCTGCCTAAAAAAATCAGGCTTCCTATCGGTATTCACTTCGGCAGGCCGATGCCGGCTAATTCCACCGCCTTTCAAATCCGCCGGAAAGTCATAGAGCTTTCCAGCGACTATTTCAACAGTTTAAAACCCGCCCGCCGTTCTTTAGCTGACTACTTCATTCAAATTGCCAGAAAAAACCGGCGACGACAATGCATCTCCGATGCAACCTCAAAGAAACTGAACTACGGCCAGACCCTTATTAGTTCGCTCGCACTGAGTAAACACATCCGCGAACAAACAAAGCAGCAGAAGAACGTCGGCATCCTTTTGCCGCCCTCAGTCGGTGCCGCGCTGGCGAATATAGCAGCCACTATCGCACAAAAAACAACCGTGAATCTAAATTACACGCTTGCACCCGAAGCCATCAAAGTTGCCATCTATGAATGTGACCTCGAATGCATAATCTCCTCAAAGGTCTTTCTCGAAAGATTCCCCCAGCTCAAGGACCTTGAAGGTCTCATTTTTCTTGAAGACCTGGTTTCAAACATAACAGCGGGCGAAAAAGTCCAAGCGTACCTGAAAGCGCGATTTATCCCTCGATTTCTGCTGACAAAATCTTTCAAGTTCTCCGGCGATGACCTTGCAACCATTATCTTTTCCTCCGGCAGCAGCGGCCGGCCCAAGGGTGTCATGCTCAGCCATCATAATATCTTCTCCAACATAGAGGCCGTTCGCACCGTTTTCCCCTTAAAACCTGATGACAATCTCTGCGGAGTGCTTCCGTTTTTCCATTCGTTCGGCTTCACCTGTGCGCTCTGGCTGCCCGTTGTCACCGGCGTTTCTTCCGGTTTTGTACCCAATCCTCTTGATCCCGCTTCGGTGGGAAAAGTCGCTCGTGAAAATAAATCAACCGTACTGTTTACTGTCCCTTCTTTTCTGCTGCAGTATACCCGGCGGGTGCCGGCTGAAGATTTTTCCTCCCTGAGGTTTGTTGTAAGCGGAGCAGAAAAACTAAAAGAACGAATTGCTGATTTATTTGAGAAAAAGTTTAGTACAAGGCCTCTCGAGGGATACGGGGCAACGGAATTGTCCCCCGTGGTCTCTCTGAATCTTCCCGACCGGGAGGCCGGCGGCGTCTATCAGGTCGGACATAAACCCGGCACGATCGGTCAGCCCATTCCCGGCGTCGCCGCCAAAATTGTCGACATCGAAACACACGAACCCCTCTCATGTGATGAAGAGGGGCTGCTTCTTGTAAAAGGCCCGAACATCATGCGGGGCTATCTCAATAAACCCGAACTGACTTCGGAAGTCATTCAGGACGGCTGGTATAACACCGGCGATATCGCGAAAATGGATGAAGACGGTTTTCTTACAATTACGGACAGGTTATCAAGGTTTAGCAAAATCGGCGGTGAAATGGTGCCCCATCTCGCTATCGAGGAACATATAAACAATGCCCTCGATACAAATGAACAGCTTGTCGCCGTCACCTCGGTCCCGGATCCGAAAAAAGGAGAGGAGCTCGTGGTCCTCTACCTTTCCGAGGCCGGTGACCCCGAAAAACTTCGGAAAATTATATCTGAAAGCGACCTGCCGAATATATGGAAACCAAAGCGTCACAATTACATTGAAATATCCGAACTGCCGAAACTCGGCTCAGGCAAACTTAATATAAGCAAACTCAAACAAATCGCCCTTGAAGGAAAGGATATCTCGATAGACAGGTAACTCCGTTTCATAATGTTTTATTTTCGTCAATAAGAGAAGCTGTGCCCATTCTTACAAATAATGTGCTCTTTCTTTTTTCGTGAGGGATATTATGGAATGTTTTATCGTTTTCATCATTATCGCAATCGCCTTTTGTATTATCAGCGGCCCTATCGCTCTGATTATTGCATTGAATGCACGTAACAGGATAAACGACGTCGAATTCAAATTCCGCTTTCAAAAAAAACCTATGGAAACATCCCCGCCGCCTCAAAAACCCGCTGCGGAACAACCTGAAATTCCTCCTGAGCCTGTGCCGTCAGCGCCACTCGTTACTAAACCTGCTGTCAAATCTCAACCTCCTGAAGCCAAACCTCCGACAGCACTCAAAGAGACAATGTCCGTTCCTGCCGAAAAGCCAACTACAACAGAGAAAAAAGAACCAGCCGTTCAGCTTGAAACGCTCGAACAAAAAATCGGCACCCGGTGGATTCTCATCGCCGGCGTAATCTCTGTTATCGTGGGCATCGCATTTTTCTTAAAATATGTGTACGACAATAATTTGATTGGTCCGGGAGGAATCATCCTTATCGTCGGCGGTATCGGCCTTCTCGCTCTGGTTCTCGGTGAAATCACAAGACGTCGAGGGTACGGCATTGTTGCCAAAGGCGTTACCGCTCTCGGATTTGCAATTTTATATGCTGATATATTTGCAGCCCAGCAATACTACGGTTTGATTAACTCAACAACGGCCTTTGTTTTCGCTTCGACAGTAACCGCAGCAGCCCTTATCTATGCCGTACTGCTTGATGAAATCCTCATTGCTTTCCTCTCTTTATTGGGCGGTTATCTGACACCGGTCATTGTTTCTACCGGTCAAAATCAACCGATGCCATTGTTTACCTATACATTGATTCTAAGTCTCGGCGCTATGCTGGCTGCATTTTACCGAAAATGGCGAGCCGTCGACTGGGTGGCCTTCGTGGGAACGTATTTGTTATATGCAGGGTGGTTTAACAAATTCTATCTGCCGGAAGTTAAATATTCTTCAACCACACCGGAACAGATGCCCGTCGCCCTTGGATGGCTCTTTGTATTCTTCTTTGTTTACCTCATCATGCCAATCATCTATGAACTCATCAACAAACTCAAATCAAAAAAAGAGGATGCCATCCTTCTTCTCGGCAATGCGGCTGTTGTGATGTACTTCCTTTGGTCCATTCTGCATGCGCATTACCGTTACGAACTCGCCCTATGCTCGCTATCTCTTTCTATAGTTCATCTCATCCTCATGGCTATCGTGGTGTGGCGTTGTATAGACGATACAAAACTCAGTCAAATACTCTTTGCAATCGCCCTGTTCTTTTTAACCGTCGCTGTACCCCTTCGATTTGAAACAAACGCAACGGTCATCATATGGAGCGCGATGGCTGTCGTTTTAACGCTCACAGGTCTCAAATTCAAAAGTATACTCACTCAGGTCGCTGCCGCCATTTTAATGACAATCAGCCTGTCAAAATTATTGCTTATGTTACCGCTCCATACAGAAACGTTTACGCTGTTCTTTAATGCTCATTTCGGAACCTGGTTGTTCTTCACGGCGGCTGTTTTCGCTCTCCATTTCATTTACAGAAAAACGTCCGACATACCCAGGGAGACAGCCTGTCCCGTCTCCCAATTGCTTTACGTATTGGGTATCGCCTTGTTTTTCTTATCAGCAACCCTGGAGTGGTATTATCACTGTCAATACAACATCACTGAAACCGAGCAACTCGTCCCTGTGGGACAGATGGTAATATTTTCGTCGGTATTGTTACTCCTGATAATACGTCCCTTGAGCCCAGTCGGCCGGTTCATCAACACAACCTCCCTGGCTGCTGCCTTCATCGGCTCAATGTTCTTATTGATTTGGCTTGCCACCAACTTCCATAAAAACAGCTTCACACCATTTATAAACTTGAACTTCGCAGCAGCGCTTCTTTTTGTGGCTGTTGTAGCACTTTATTACACGATTTGCCGCCTTACTGTCGACACCGACGAAGGTCCAAACGAATTCAAGACTCAGATACTCTTCGGATTAGCAAGCATTATTCTGTTCGCTCTTATGTCATTTGAATGGTATAGCCATTGCAAATACAATCTCAACGCAAAATATTTCAGCCCTGAATATTTAAAAGGACAGACGTTTATCTTGTCTGTTTTTCTTCCACTGGTTGTACTTCGCCCGGTGTGTCCGAAGGGTGTCGTTTCTAAACTGTTGGTCATTGCCTTTGCTTCGCCTGGTTCCATGTTTTTAATATTCGCTTTTCATCGTTTCTACACCGAAAGCTTCTCCATCTTTTTTAATAACAGCTTTCCATTTGCCTTGCTTTTTATCCTGGGCTTGTTTATTTCGGCCTGGCTGCTTTATCGCAGCAAGCAACAAGAGCCCGAAAATGAAATGCTCTCAATTATTTCGGCATTGGCAGGAGTATTTGTATTATGGGTTCTTCTGACCGAAGAAATTTATCTTTACTGGTACTGCCGCCATCGTTATGCCGCACCGCTCGAAAACTGGGAGTTTCTTGCCCAGATGTATATCTCAATCATGTGGGCGGCCTATGGTGCTCTTCTAATGGTCATCGGTTTCTGGAAGAATATTAAAAACTTACGATATATCGCGATAGGGCTGTTCACTCTGCTTCTGGCAAAAATCTTTATCTGGGATACCCGCAGGGTCGAGCACCTGTATCGAATCGCCGCCTTTCTCGCTACGGGCGTCACACTGTTAGGTGTTTCATACATGTATCAATTCCTGAAGAAAAAAGGTTTCTTTGATACGATGCTGAGCAAAAAGAGCAGGAATGAACAATAGAGAATCGTGTTGATGCTCTGCACTTTCTGCAATCGAAACTTGACGCAGAAGCCAAAAGAATGTACTCTCTGGCTTTGGTCTGAATCTCAAACTGTTTAACATACGTTTTTGAAAGGAATGTAAACTATGATGATTATCGATGTGAGCGCAAGAGAGATACTCGATTCGAGAGGCAACCCAACCGTTGAATGCGATTGTATTCTGGAAGACGGCTCAGCGGGTCGGGCGGCTGTACCGTCCGGTGCGAGCACAGGGGCATACGAAGCCATCGAGCTGCGCGATACAAAAGCCAAACGCTACATGGGCAAGGGTGTCCTGAACGCCGTTAAGAACGTTAATGAAATCATCGCTCCCGAAGTCGTGGGTATGGAGGCGGAGCTGCAGGAAGAAATCGATGAGCTTATGCTGGAACTCGACGGCACACCGAACAAAAAGAAACTCGGTGCTAACGCAATCCTTGGCGTCTCCCTGGCTGTGGCCAAGGCAGCTGCGGATGCCGTCGGTTTGCCGCTCTATCGCTACCTGGGAGGATGCAATGCAAACATCCTGCCGGTGCCTATGATGAACATCCTCAACGGCGGCAAGCATGCCGATAACAACGTCGATTTCCAGGAATTTATGATTATGCCCATCGGCGCAAAAGACTTCCCGACCGCCCTGCGGATGGGCGCCGAAACATTCCATACCCTAAAAAGCGTCTTGAAAAAGAAGGGTTACAACACCTCCGTCGGTGATGAAGGCGGCTTTGCCCCGTCACTGAAATCCAATGAGGAAGCACTTGAAGTCGTGATGGACGCTATCAAAAAAGCCGGTTATAAGCCCGGAAAAGACATCTCGATTGCCCTTGACCCGGCTTCGACAGAGATGTTCGACACCAAAACGAAAAAGTATAAATTCTTTAAATCCGCACCTAAAAAGAAAGTCTCATCTGATGATATGATTAAACATTGGGCCGGTTGGGTGAAAAAGTACCCGATTATTTCCATCGAAGACGGGCTGGCAGAAGACGACTGGAGCGGCTGGAAGAAACTGAATCAGAAGCTTGGCGATGATATCCAGCTTGTGGGCGATGACCTCTTTGTGACAAACACAAAACGGCTGGCCAGGGGCATCAACGAAGGCTCGGCGAACTCGATACTCATCAAGCTCAACCAGATCGGGACTCTGACTGAGACCTTCGAGGCTATCAATATGGCCAAGCGGGCGGGATGGACCGCCGTCATCAGCCACCGTTCGGGCGAAACAGAGGACAGCACCATCGCGGATTTGGCTGTTGCTTCCGGTGTCGGTCAGATTAAGACCGGCTCACTGTGCCGCAGTGACCGCATCTGCAAGTATAACCAGCTTCTGAGAATCAATGAAGACCTCGGCCCCGCTGCTCGGTATGCCGGGTTTATGTTTACGTAAAGTCTCCGAATAAGGTCACGGCAAGGGCATACGCTTTACACCCCCTGTGCTCTTGCCGCTTTTGGACAGATACCTTATGGAGTTTAAAAAAATCATCCGGTTCTTTTGGTTCGTTATTTTCTTCACTGCCGGTGCCGCCACCCTGTCGTTTTCCATTCTCGCGGCGGACTTAATGCATTACTATCAGAATAAGAATCTGCTCAGTCAATCGCGGGATTACCATGCTCAGCTCGAGTCTTTGAACACGGATTATGACATTCTGCTCGAGCAGCTGGAAAACGACCCGAACATTTATAAACGTATCGCTCCGGCCACGCTCGGCACCGAGCAGTCGGACACCGAATCCGTCTCGCCCAAAGTTATGCCCGAAGAACTGCAGACGGCGCGCGAAGTATTGAAATACAGTGACGCAAAGCAGGTTGAACCTCCTGCCATTCCCCGCTGGCTCGAACGAACGATGGACCCGCGCAGAAGAACGGTGCTGTTTCTGTGCGGCGGCTTTCTCGTCCTCATCGCGTTTATCTGGTTTGGCCCGGCCAAACAGCTAAAAAGCTGACTTTATTCAAATCTTAAAAGCTCGAAACCGGTGTCCTTATCTATTTTCCGACGCCTTCTTCCCGTTCCCGGACAACGTTGAAAATGCCGCCGACGCGGGCATCACCGCTATCGTTCAGCCCGGCGGCTCAAAAAAGGACGACGAAGTCATAGCCGCCGCCGACAAGGCCGATATCACAATGGTCTTCACCGGCAAACGCCACTTTAAACATTGACGAATGGCTTAGTCCGCGGTCTTTGCGAGCTAACGAAGTAATCTTCCACATTTTGATTTTTGTCTTTTGGTATTTGTTTTTTAGCCGCACCGCGGTTCCGCGGCAATCTTCCTTAGTTTCTCTCCCTGTGTCATTCCCGACCCCGATCGGGAATCCAGAAATTCTTTCCCTGTTACCCTGTTGCCCTGATCTCCTAAACCCTAATTTTCTGTTCTCCTGATACACTTTTCTTTTGACACACAACAAAAAACGCTGTACAATTTTGTCATTGGAAGTGGGCCTGGCAAAAGTTGGTAGTGAGGTACAGCATAGACAACCGTTGTTTCACAACGTCTGACCGCTTAATACTTCGTTTTCGGTGAAAATGTAAATAATGGCAAGGACACGTGGTGTTGTGAAAAACTATGTGGCGCAGTAATAATCTTTTCAGGATTGAGAAAGTAAATTACATGACTCAATGTTCCCAGTTTTAGAAGCTTATCCCTGGCGGTATCGTTGAGAAGCACTAATGTTCCTGGACCCTGAAACTCCCTTCGCTATAGCAAAACCAGATACGCCTGATAGTATTGATAAACCTGCTTTTCGAGAAATAGAAAAGGAAGGCTATTAAATAACCACCGAACCAAAACAACTTAATAGAATTCGATTATGGAAAAAAGTTAGTGAAAAAGGAAGAAAACAAAAATATTATTCGTAAAACTTGGATGGTTTTTTTATTAGAGTGTGAATTTGCAAAAGAGTATAAACTTCCATATTCGCTTAATATTGGAATTCCTCCCAATAATCCTATATTGGATAGAATCTTACCAACCCTTTTATTTATCCGTGCAACAGGCATTTTAGATGAGGTATTGATAGATGTATTGTTGCAATCCAAACTATCATATAAAAAGAAGCAATATCCCGATAATTTGTGTGGTAGGATTTCTTTACTTCAAGACAATAATATACTTAAAAAATCCGATGGATTGCACAATATTCGGAAAAAAAGGAATATTTTCTCGCACGAAAACAATAAATGGGCTTCATGGGAAGAACTTTCAAGCGCTATTGATTTAATAGATCAGACGTTACATAATTTTGGCTATGTAAATAAGAGACCGCATTTTGACTGTTTTATTGAGCGATCAGCTTTAAAAAGCGTTGAAGATCCTAAAATAATGGGAGTACAAGATTATAGATGCGGCATTAAAGCGGATGGAAAGTTGGCAATGGAATTTTCTTGGAGAGAAAGTCTTTTTCGCGATCAAAGAGATTAATAATTTGAAATAATATTGATTGAAAGAGATTTAATTTATGTCCGACCAAACAATAATGATCACCGAACCAAAACAACTTAATCAAGGAAAATAAAATGACAAAAAAAGATACAACAGGTGAAAATTATAAGTGGGATTCAAAAAAGTTAAGCAATGAATTTTTATCTACTGCTCACTTGGAAGAAATATACTTAGACGAAATATCGGATAAAGCTAAAAGTAATATATCATATCAAGAGGTGTTCGATGAGCATTTAGCAAAATTTTATGTATACAATCATTTGCATGGCAGAACTTATTTAGATTCAAAGGAGTCCCTCATCGCTGAGTTGGAATCTATGCAGGCTAATCCGGCATCACCTTTTGAAGCATATGAAGCCGAACGGTTTAAGAAACATTACTGTATATATGTCAAAGAAGTGCTTCGTAACTTAAAATAATAAATGTATGTTTGTGTTTTTCTAGAGATATGTACCCTTTTCCCATCATATAATTGCGCTTTATTTTTACAGTAATCATTTCCCAAACTAATATTTTGTTTTTATTGTAGTTTAATGAGATAAGTTTTTTAAAAGGCAGCACTTGTAAAATATCGGGTCGGATTTATACTAATAAGTTATGGCAAAGAAAAAAACTAAAAGAAAGGTAGCGAGTAAGGGTAAGCCATCGTCATTAGTCGATACTCAGGTAATATACTGCGGTGACAATCTCGAGCAGTTGAAAAAATTCCCTGATAATTGCATTGATCTTATTTATATTGACCCGCCTTTTAACTCTAATCGTAACTATGAGGTTTTCTGGGGAGAAACAAAGGAAAAACGTTCATTCGAAGACCGTCACGCTTCGACACAGGCATATATCGATTTTATGCGGCCTCGATGTGTTGAGCTTCATCGAGTCCTTAAAAAAACAGGTTCATTCTATTATCATTGCGACTGGCACGCCTCTCACTATGTCAAAATTATGCTCGACCAAATCTTCGGCGAAAACCAGTTTCAAAACGAAATTATGTGGAAAAGAACGAGTGCACATAGCGATTCAAAAACTTGTGGTCGTGCTCATGACAATATTTTGCTTTATACAAAATCTGACAAATTTACTTGGAACCGACAATATCAACCTTATAACCAAGAATACATAGAAAGTCACTATCGAAGAAAGGATAAATCGGGGCGCTTATATCGCACAGATAATTTAACTGCTATGGGTCTTTCGGGAGGTGGCTACGAATATGAATGGAATGGTGTAACAAAAATATGGCGTGTTCCAAAAGATAGAATGAAAGAACTACATGATGCAGGTAGAATACATTATACCAGAACTGGTGGAGCTGAATATATCCGATATCTTGATGAAATGCCAGGAATGCCATTACAAGATGTTTGGGATGATATCGCTCCTATAAATTCTCAAGCCGCTGAACGCCTTGGCTACCCAACACAAAAGCCCCTTGCTTTGCTTGATAGAATTGTTAAGGCTAGCTCAAGAGAGAATGATATTGTATTAGATGCTTTTTGTGGCTGTGGTACTGCTCTGGTTGCCGCTGAAAATCTTGGTCGTCAATGGATTGGAATCGATGTATCACCAACGGCCTGCCGTGTTATGGCCAAGCGTTTACGTGATGTTTGTGGAATGAAAGAGGATGAAAAACTATGGAAAATAGGTAGAGGCTTTATTGTTAGAGATTTACCATGGACAGAAAAACAGCTTAGAGAAATACCTCCATTTGAATTCGAGAATTGGGCTGTTATAGCACTAGGTGGTATCCCGAATAAAGCACAGGTCGGGGATATGGGAATTGATGGCCGAATTTATCCGGTCTCAGCCACACCGAAAAAAGTAGAAGGTGAGCTTGATTTTATGGATATCTGGTATCCTATTCAGGTCAAGCAGAAGGACAAGGTTGGCAGACCTGATATAGATGCCTTCGAGGCGGTTATGGTACGGGAAGACCGGACAAAAGGATTCTTCGTATCATTTGATTACACCAGCGATGCGATGAGCGAAATAGATGCCTTTTTCAAAAGAACCGGCAAGAGCATAATCGCCCTGACCGTCAAAGATATTCTCGAAGAACAAATCGCTCACAAACTAGTGCTTTGTTACTGATAATTTGATGGATATATTAAGGTCTTTTTGCCGATATATAAGCAAAAGGAAATGCTTATATTTAAGACAAGGAGGTCTGACATGCGAAAAATATATATTGTTA